>OZSS01001491.1_pt1 | contig 10803 bp, 13 predicted proteins | sample 1779911 | NCBI WGS metagenome assembly OZSS01 (sample SAMEA2603589, study PRJEB24840) | metagenome | biome: Water; feature: Photic zone; material: Seawater sample | place: Mediterranean Sea | collected 2013-11-12 | depth 10 m | reverse complement strand
AAATTTGTAAACCGTTACCTTGAAATCAGATAGAGCCGGATCGTTATGCCAGTAATAACAAATATTACAAGTGCTGAGCATTTAGCAGCTTTCGCTCTGTCGATTAAACTATGGACAAATCCGGTATCTTTCATGGTGTATAACTGAAACCAGAACGGTTTGTCGGTATTTTTCGCAACGTCTTCAATTGAACAAATTGACATTGTAGATAAGGTGAACGGCACGCCAAATTCTTCAGCTGCTTTGGCAGCCTTAATTTCGCCATCAGCCCGCTGCATGCCGGTGAGGCCTACTGGTGCCAAAGCTACTGGAATTGTTACAGGTTGCTTAATCATCTCCGAGTTAGTTTTGCGGTCTGTCATATCGACTGCAACACGTTGGCGCAGGCGGATTTTCTTAAAGTCAGACGAATTTTCCTCGAGCGTTTGCTCGTCCCAACTTCCGGACTCAGCATAATCATGAAACATCTTCGGAACGCGTTTTTTGTAAATTCTTTGCAGGTCTGCAATATTTGTTATTACTGGCATAACGATCTGGCTCTATCTGCTTTCAAGGTAACGGTTTACAAATTTCAAATTACAAAACATGGCATCTTAAGTTTACTAGCGACCTCAGGCAGCGTGAGCACCACTAGCTAAACTTTCAACAAATTCACAAATTTCATCCACCGATGCTCCATCAGCAAACTTTTCTACAATTGCAGATCCTACCACTGCTCCATCGGCTATGGATGCGATTTCACGCGAATTTTCTGGGGTTTTTATCCCAAAGCCTACTACTACAGGCAAATCTGTTTTTGATTTAATTCGGGCTACTTCCGGTCCGACATTGTTTGCCTTCGCCGACGCTGCACCAGTAATACCTGTTATTGACACGTAATAAACAAAACCAGAAGTGTTCTGCAATACGCGTGGTAGTCTTTTATCGTCTGTTGTCGGAGTGGCTAATCTTATGAAATTTATCCCCGCTGCTTGAGCTGGAATGCAAAGTTCATCATCTTCCTCCGGGGGAAGATCAACAACTATCAAACCATCGATGCCACACTCTTTGGCATTCTGCAGAAACTTTTCAACACCATAGCTGTAAATTGGATTGTAATAGCCCATTAAAACAATAGGGGTTACATCGTCGACCAATCTAAATTTCTTTGCCATATCCAATGTTTTTTGAAGTGTCATTCCTTCTTTGAGTGCTCTTTGACCAGCTAATTGTATCGTTGACCCATCTGCCATTGGGTCGGTGAAAGGAAGTCCTAACTCAATAATATCAACTCCTGAAGCTGGTAGTCGCTCCATCAATTCGTAAGATAGCTCTAAATTGGGGTCACCCGCCATTATGTAGGATACGAAGGCTTTCTTAGATTCTGCTTTAAGTTGAGCAAATTTTTTATCAATACGTGTCATTAAATTTCCTTTCGCCCATCCGTTATTTTAGACTTGTGAACCAAAATTTCTAGTTGGGCAAGAGATAGTCTTAATAGTTTATTGCAAGTCTAGGACTGTCAGCTTAAAAGCTAGACGAAATTATAGTCAAGGTTGTCTCTAATGGGTTTTAAAATGGGTATAGTTGGCTTGCCAAATGTTGGTAAGTCGACACTATTCAATGCGCTAACGAAAACAGCAGCTGCACAAGCAGCAAATTTTCCTTTTTGTACAATTGAGCCAAACATTGGCGAAGTATCTGTTCCGGATGAACGCTTGGACAAGTTAGCCAAAATCGCTGCTTCACAAAACGTCATTCCAGCAAGAATGACATTTGTTGATATAGCTGGTTTGGTTAAAGGGGCTTCGAAGGGCGAAGGCCTCGGAAATCAGTTTCTGGCAAATATCAGAGAGGTAGATGCGGTTGCACATGTCTTGCGCTGTTTTGAGGACTCTGATGTGACCCATGTTGAAGGAAGAGTTGATCCTTTAGCTGATGCAGACACAATCGAAACTGAATTGATGTTAGCTGACATCGAAAGCATTGAAAAACGCTTGCAAAATCTAAGCCGTAAAGTGAGGGGTGGAGATAAAGAAGCAGTCCAACAGGAAAGGCTGTTACAGTCAGCATTAAAACAGTTAGAGCAGGGTATGCCAGCTAGATCTGTTTCAGTGGAAGATGAAGATCAAAAGGCGTGGCAAATGCTGCAGCTGTTAACTGCTAAGCCAATATTATACGTATGTAATGTTGAGGAAAATTCGGCAGCAACTGGAAATAGTCACTCAAGCAAGGTTGCTGAAATGGCGTCCTCACAGAAGGCAGGGGTAGTAATTATCAGTGCGCAAATTGAAGAAGAAATCAGCCAGTTGGAGCCTGACGAAGCACAGATGTTCTTGGAAGAGATGAATCTATCGGAGGCCGGGTTGGATCGTCTTATAAGGGCTGGTTATGATTTACTAAATCTGGAAACTTATTTTACTGCCGGTCCTAAGGAATCTAGGGCATGGACTATTAAAAAGGGTACAAAAGCACCAGCCGCCGCGGGCGTCATTCATGGCGACTTTGAAAGAGGCTTTATTCGTGCGGAAACCATCTCATATAAAGACTATATTTCATTTGAGGGTGAGAGTGGCGCTAAAGAAGCTGGGAAAATGCGGATTGAAGGCAAAGCTTACGTTGTAGAAGATGGAGACGTAATGCATTTTCTTTTCAATACCTAGTTTTTGTTGGTGGTAAGGTCATTCGTTGTTTTGGAAGAATGAAATAGTCTAGTATGAGATCAAAAAAATTGCTCTTGTCAACAATCTTTCAACCGCTTAGACACAGTCTTGGAGATGTGGCCGAGTGGTCGAAGGCGCTCCCCTGCTAAGGGAGTAGGCGGGAAACCGTCTCGAGGGTTCGAATCCCTTCGTCTCCGCCATCACCTCTTTTTTAATTTAATAGAAACAATGGGTTAAAAAATCAGGGAAAATTTGGCCCCTCAATCGGCCCCTCAATAAGAACTTAAAATGTCATATTTTGGCGGTTAATTGGTAGGATGTAACCTTTTGTGGGAAACACAGGGAAAACATTTTAATGATAACTTTGTGATCAAAAGGGGTGGGGGTTAAAACTTAGGCCGCTATAGTTGTTAGTTATCCTGCTCTCACATTTTTCTTCAAAAGGTCCGTTTTCTTTTGCCAAGTCGCAGTTGCGTTAGCTTGCCATAAAGGTCAATCAGAGTATTCAAGCGATTACTCCATCATACTCATAAAGGTAAAAACTATTTGTCGAACTGGTTCCAAGGTTGTCGTTCCAAGTCGAATGCCACGTTACAAATTCAATTTTACCATCTTTGTCGTAATCGCCCCAAGCAATGGGCTGCCCTGTAATGTTAGAACTTTTGAGATTCACCTCAGCAAAATTACCTTCTCCGTCATTCACGAAGATAATCGGTGACTGATCTTTTACGCTCGTACCAACTAAATCATCATCTCCGTCAGTATCTATATCCATCAGTTCCCAAAAATTTGTCCACTGCAACCTCTCACCGAAAGTGTCTTCAAATTGGTATGGGTCCACAAGTTTTTCGCTCGTTACGTCAATGAATACATTAGGTTCGGATTGCTCTAAATATTGGATATAAGTTCCGCTATAAAAAGGATCATATCTACTTTGTAGAATAAGAATATCTAAATCTCCATCGCTGTCCAAATCTGACGAAAATGTTTTCATATGTAGGTTATTGTCAACGCCATATACTGATACTGGGAGTGCTATAGAATTACTTTGATCAAAATTACCCTGTTGGTTGTTGTAAAATATCCTGCTGTATGCAGTTCCATGACCCCAACCTAGCAAAAGGTCATCAAAGCCATCCCCATTAAAATCAGCTAAATGGCTGTCTATTAGCAGTACATTTGTCGCATTTGGCAAATCTTCATCTCTATAATTCCAACCTAGGTTGGACATGAAGTCATCAGTGAAATATGTCAGGGGACCACTCTCGGTCTGAAATAAGATGAAACCTGAATTAAATTCACCGACAAAAACATCATCTCGTCCATCACCATTTATATCTCCAACTGCTAATGAATGAGCATGTACTGCACTGTCTCTTCCAGTTTGAAATGATTGTGGCAACGTGTTGGTGGGGATCAGTTCCGAACTAATGTTCTGAAAATTCTTTAAATTAGTGAAAGACAGGTCACCCATCCGCCATGGAATATCGTACCGAGTTTCCGCTTCAATAGCAGTGTCGTGGGCAACCGTTACAAGAACATCACTATCTGATCGCTCCAAGTGGATAGTTTCAACACGTCTGGCACCTGTTATAAATGGTGTGCTATTGGTCATCTCAGATGAAAAACTTAATTCACCACCAACATTTTCAAAGACTGTAAAGTGATGTCTCGTGTCTATCCCCGTTCTATAGCCTTTATTCAAAGGCACAATTACATCTAAGTCACCATCGGAACTGATGTCTACGATTTCAACAGCCTGTGGAAAATAACTCACCAATTGAGGTTCATTGAACTGTCCTTGGTACCACCACCCTTCGGAAAATTCATCTTCTTGAAATGAATATAAGATAGATTGTCTGTCTGCACTGAGTGGTCGATAACTTGCGCTGTCATTGCTATTTTTACCATTAACTTCTCCATCGCCACCGGCACCGCAAGCTGCCAATGAAAGAGCAACTGGTGATAATATTAATGGTTTCTGTTTTTTAGATTGTTGCTTTTTTTTTGCGTCACGCATGAAGACTCCGATAGTACTGTCCATATATTTCAATCATCGATACATGCAAGATTAAACAAGCTCGAGTTTTTCATTGTTCTGGGAAATCCAAGGGAAGTATACAACCTTCATTCTCAACGTTTCCTGTGCCACAGGCTTCTAAATCCATAAGTGCCCACACAAGTAGACCTGCGAATGAAAACGTTAATAGCCATGCGACTAGGTTTGAGTACACGAAGTACTTCACCGCTCTTTTAATAGTCATTACTGCCTCGTTTTTGATACGAGTGTAGCAAATGACCTGATCCAAATAAACGTCTTTGTGATCAACGGGGTGGGGTTCAAAACCTAGACTGCTTTAGTTGCTAGTTATCTAGCCCGTACTTTTTTTTGAAAAAGGTTTGATGTAATTCGAGTACTGAGGCTAAGCCTAGTATGAATTGAAGTAAACTGCTCTTTACAACTTAGGCCTATTGGGAATTGACTTTGGTCTATTGCAAAAGATTTCGGCCTGAGTGCAATAGTCAGTCAGAACTTTTCGTCAAACATTCATCTCATCGCTCAAACGGCACAAACCTATGTTTGTTGATGCGATAGCAAAAATAAGAAAAGATGGAGACAAAAATGAAATATGGAACGACCAGAAATATACTCGCCGCTGGATTAATATCTATCGCGTCATCCGCTCTAGCGATCGACGCTTCAGACATTATCAATCGCATGGAGACAAGTGGATATACGGATATCGAAACATCAACGACTTTGTTTGGAAATACTTTGATTGTTGGGGTCAAAGATGGCTCGCAACACGAATTCGTCCTCAACAAATCAGGCGTTGTACTGCGTGAAAATATTAGAGAAAACTTTAAACAAAGTTTTTGGGGTAGCAAATTTTTCCAAATATTTGATGTTGATGGTAACGGTGAATTAAGTGCTGAAGAACGCAATAATGCCAGAACGAAGATACGTGAAAAGGTGGATACCGATGGTGACGGTCAGTTAAGCGCCGATGAACGGAATAATGCTAGAAGTAAATTGCGTGAAAAGATACGTGAAAGGCTCTCAAGCACGAGTGACAATGCTTCTAGCAACTAATGGCGTCACAAATCGAAATTGATGCAGTGCTAGATGCATTCGCTTCATGGGATGACGATAAAAAGGCAGAATATGGGAATGTATACCGAGAAAGTCATTTATCATCGTCGGGGTTTCAGGAAGTGAACCTGAAACTCCCCATAATTGGAGTGCTTGTATATTGCGTTTCGCTCATCGCGTTCACAATAGACTTTCTTTCTCAAGTAACAGGCTGGAAACTTCTGTCTGCGCTTCCATGGGTCTTGCATGAAATATTCACGCTAATGACTTTAGTCGGGTTGTGCGTTGGAATGTACTTTATCATACGCTCCTATCGATTGGCCGCCAATAATACTCGCTATCTTGCAAAACAACTTGATGCTGCTAAGGGTGCGTTCCAAAGTGGAGTAGATGGGTATTTTGAACAATGGGGGTTAAGCGAAGCTGAAAAAGACATTGCGCTTTTCACTATCAAGGGCATGACCATTTCAGAGATCGCAGAGATCAGACAGACTAAGCAGAGTACGATAAAAACGCAGTCTAGTGCGATTTATAAGAAGGCAGGGGTATCGTCTCGTTCTCAGCTGGTAAGTTTGCTCATCGAGGAATTACTTAAATAGGCGCAGGAATAACTGCGCCTATTCAACTCGAAATCATTAAATTCGGATAAATAAATGCTAAGAAATATCTATGTGTGCTTTGCTCTAATGCTACTAGTAGCTTGTCACGCAAATGGGCTTCATTCGATAAAATCGACAAGCGTACAACACGGAGCATCAAATGGAATTATGGCAACGGACAGTAAAGAAAAATCTGCTTGCGAAGCCAAAGGTGGGTATTACTCAAAAACTCTTGGGTGCTTTGAACAGTGATGTGCTTTAGTCAGTTCTTGAGCTGATTTAAACCTTTTTGCATCGATTGTTTATTTTTGTCGGAGCATTCTGGCTACAGTCTATTTATCGACTGCAAAATTTATTTATGCCGTGGCCTCACACAAATCAAATGTTGCTACACACGTAGCAAATGACCTAATCCGAATAAACGTCTTTGTGAGTGAGCAGGGGTATTGTGAGTTGGGGTGAAAAAGTGGAAATTAAAAGCTTCAATGATTAAAGAAATTCACGCAGAGCAAGATGCGCCGCCTAATACGCAGAACTTTGAACAATGTACGTGATTCAATGCTACATCCTTTAATGAGTTTTTTAATTCAGTGCCTAAATCAAATTCAAGATCATAAGGAAGCAATGTACAAGCGACAACACTTGGGAGACTTGCTCCCTTTCGCTTTACGACCATACGTGAGTTAGAACACATCAAATCGTTGGGTGACTTATTTAAAATATTCCAGCAAGATTCAGTTACTTCTGGAACCTCAGCATTTTCCTCAAGTTCAGGAAAAAGTACAGTTTCAGATGGGTTAAACGCATCAATTTTAAAATTATGTAACCTAAATAATTCTTCATATCCCATCCTTGCAATCTGCTCATTATCTGAAAACGCAGAGCGACCTGCTACTGCCATTTTAATATTATGTTTGTTAAGCCAGCGCATTCCTTCGATTGTTTTTTCGAATGTTCCAAGTCCACGTTCTGCATCATGTTTGACGCAGTCCCAGTGGTCTAGTGAGACTCTAATAACTATTTGATCACCATATTGGTCATTAAGTTTTATTAGGTCCGACTTGATTTTTTCACGCATCATTGGTGCCATTGCATTTGAAAGAACAAGCACATTGAATCCTTTACAAAGGCATAGCTCAATTATTTTGGTGATGTCTGGGTTCATGAACGGTTCTCCACCGGTTAACCCTATTTCCCTAACGGGTAATGATAACTTTGAAACTTCATTAATGAATTTTTGGACTTCGGCTACTTTAATGTAGACTAAGTCATCATTTTTAGGTGAGCTTTTGATGTAGCAATTTTTGCATTCAATGTTGCAAAGTGTACCAGTATTGAACCATAAAGTTTTTAGTGACTTGAGCTCAACTTTTGCGCGGCGCTCGCCGGAAATTGTGTATTCGGGATTATTGAATTTGTTTAACGACACTGACCTAATCATGAAAACATTATGAAAATTTGCTACACGAGTAGCAAATAAAACTATCCAAATAAACGTCTTTGTGAGTGAGCAGGGGTATTGTGAGTTGGGGTGGGGGTCAAAAGCTAGCAGCGGTTAGATTGCTAAGATACTGCGCTCACATTTTTTCTCGATTAAGGTTTGTTAAAAATTAGGTCAAATATCTAAAATAGTTTTTGCGATACCAATGCTAGTTTCTCCACCACCTGTATAGACCATGTAAACTTCATCACTCTGTTCAAATAAAAAAGGATCACGAAGGGCATGTTCTTGTTTTGCAACTCCTCCGATGGTGGAAGTCGATATTGGTAAATTTGCGCCCTCCCAATCAAATTTAGGCTTTAATATCACTTGAGCTTCAGTTGCATGCCATTCTTGCCAAGAGTGTGACATATCAATGGTGGAGTATAATATCTGTTCTGGAGCATCGCCAATACGTGTCCAAACTACGTGTAATTTATCTCCTTGAACCAAAACACCAGCATGGCGATGACCTTGATCGCCAAAAGACCAAGGGCCCATTTCAAATATACCTGATGAATTTTGCCTTAGGATTTGGCCACCCCAACCAATGGCGTATTTGTTTTGCTGATATCGAAAGACCCTGAGATAAGTTTGATTGATGCGCTTTGACTGAACCCGCCAAGTTAGTCCATTATTTGATACTGCGCATAAACTTCGTTGTTCTCCGTCATGATCCAAACCGTGAAAAAACATTTCTAAAGATTTTTCTATTTCGTTAATATGCACATCGGGTGAAGCAATATGTGGGTAGAGACCATCTACGCCTTGTTCCGTTGCCCATTTAGGTTGTTTTACATTGGGTCTTTCGTGGGTAAATGGGGTTTCGTTAAGATCAAGAACTCCCCCTTTATAGATGTTCCAAGGCCCCGTTAGATTATTTGAAAATGCCATTCGGATATTTTGGCCAAAGTGATGCCCAAAATAAAGATAGTAACGACCTAGGCAGTTGGGTAACCAGTTAGGCGTTTCAATTATAGAAGGACCATTTACATTGTTCCCAACTTCTTTAGGACCAGCCTGTAAAATAGGTTGCTCTAATAATCTTTGAGCTTTAACAATCAGTTATAAACCCTCGTAAGTTTACTAATTAAAATTTATCCAAAATATGAGATGCATTATTAGAAGGTCTCTTATTTATCAAACGTGCTACAACCGTAGCAAACCAAGTGACTCAAATAAATAACTTAGTGAGCGAATGGTGGGTAATGTGAGTTGGGGTGGGGTTACCTGTGGACGAGTGGACTATGTAGATCATCCAGAGATAGAGAGGTAAAAATTAATAATAATTCAGTACAGATAATATACTTGAATAGACCTACCCATTTGAGGAGTAGTTTTATATTCAAAGCAAAGGAAAACCTAATGAAAAAATTTTTACTAATAGCTGCGTGCATTATTGGATTTGGCCAAGCTGGCTCAGCTTCAGACATTCCAACTACAAATTGGGGCGCCGTTTTGAAAGTCCCACTGAGTAAAGTTGGGTCCGTGGAGAAAGGATTAGTGGAATGGGGTAATTGGATCAAAGAGACCCATCCTATGGGAGATGAGGCTTTAGGCCTAGACAGCCTGACCATAACAAAAGGAAATCCTATTGGTGATCACGTATATTATGTGATAGTTGAAAGATACGATACAGCCGAAGGCTTAAAGAACCATCAGAGCTTGTTTCGCCGAGATGTTTCAGGAAATTATGCAAGTATGTTTTCTAAACTTGGGTTCATGAGTGCATACCGAGTAGGTGGGTCTGAGCAGGTCAAAACGCTGTTTAGTATTGTACCTTAGCATAAGCACCCATTTCTTGAAACACAGTTGTGATTGAAGAGTCAACAATACTAAACTGATCTAGGTGTACCTGTGTTAAAGGTGATAAATGTTAATCTTAAAGAGGTCTCATTATGAATTCGGATGTCTCTGATTTAAAACCTGAAGTTTTTAAGTTACTTCCTGAGGTGATAAAGGCTCTGGAAGAGCCTCGGAAGCCACGCAGTGTCCTGAATTATATGTGTGCCTGTGATACCGCAGATCCTGTAATCAGGCTATCTTTAAATACTGAAGATAAGGTTAGATCTCTTTTAACGATCTGGTTTGCGAGTGGCAGTTCACTGGATGCTCTATGCCAACCGTTTGCTCCAGTAATTCGCGAGCTGAAGGCCCAGCCACCGACGTTAGTCGGAGAAGATTGGGATAGTCTAGAGGGTAAAGTGGCGAAAGTATTGTTGGCAGATCAGCTTTCTAGATCCTGTTTTAGAGGAACTCCCGAAGCCTTTTCTTACGATCAAATTGGTAAAAAATTAGTACGTGAATTAGTAGCTGCGGACTTAATAGAGGAAACTTTAAAACTTCCAGCGGCTCTTTTGTATCTTTTACCATGGGCCTTGGCACATTCAGAAGATTTAGAAGACCTTGATTACGCTCGTGAGCTTATCGATAAAGCTGCAGCATCTTCCCCTAGTTTTTATTTATTTTCTGATCGGAACAGAAGGGCAGTCGAACAACACCGTCAAGTATTGGAAAAATTTGGACGTTACCCCCACAGAAACAAACAGTTCGGCAGAAATAATACTTCCGAAGAACAGGCTTGGCTTGACGATACAGAGAACCTACCAGTCTGGGCTGGCGGAAAACTATCGATCGAGGAAGATATCACGTAGAAATTGCTATGACGGTTTGCATGGGAGCTATTCTTCTAAACGTTCTTCTAGTTCATCAATACGGTGGCTAATATATTCTAACTTTTCATATAATTCTTCAACATAACCGTAATCATGCTCGTCGTCGTGATCATGGCCCTCGAAGATTAAGCTGCCAACTAGCAACAAGGTAACTACAACAACGCATACAGTTATAATGGTCACCATTGTTTTTGTGTACGTATCCATTACCACCTCCAAAGTTAATATAAGAGTAGCCGAAGTTGAAAATCATGCAAGATATGATGTTACACACGTAGCAAACGAACTGATCCGAATAAACGCTATTGTGAGT
>OZSS01001487.1_pt1 | contig 10822 bp, 12 predicted proteins | sample 1779911 | NCBI WGS metagenome assembly OZSS01 (sample SAMEA2603589, study PRJEB24840) | metagenome | biome: Water; feature: Photic zone; material: Seawater sample | place: Mediterranean Sea | collected 2013-11-12 | depth 10 m | reverse complement strand
GTATCCCAATCAATATCTCCAATGATACGACCGATTTCAGCACCAGTAGAATTTATCACAACTGTTGTTGGAAGAGCTGTAACGCCATACTTAATAGCAATTTTCCCTCTTGGGTCTCGATACTTGCTAAGGTTAAAGAGATTATAATCATTAAAAAAAGTATCAATAGCTGTTTTTGAATTTCTTCCTGAGGCAATAGTAATTATTCGAATACTTTCATTTTTCATATTTTGGGCCAAACTATTAAGTGAGGGCATCTCTTTCTTGCATGGCGCACACCAAGTGGCCCAAAAATTTATCACCAAAATCTCCTTAGTAAAACCAATCTCAACCACATTGTCATCAGCATCTATAACAAGGGGTCTTGGTAAAAGTTCTAGGTTTCTTGAAAAAATAAATTTTCTAAGCTCACCCTCGATAATATCTTTGGTTTTTTCTTGATATTTGGTTTCAGCGATCGACGAAATTGAAAAAAAAAGATTTACGATAAGTATTAAAGGTCCTAGTTTTAGCATAAACAGAGTTTTCATCTTTTATGATATAGTTGTGGAGTTTAATTTGTCTAAGAAGAATAAATCAAATGAAATGTGGGGAGGAAGGTTTTCTGAGAAATCAGCTGATCTTCTTACAAAAATAAACTCTTCAATAAATATAGATAAAAGACTGGCTTTTGAGGATATTTTAGGTTCAAAGGCTCATGTAGAAATGCTCGCTAAAATGAATATCATCACTAAAAAGACCAAAACAAAAATATTAAGTGGATTAAAAAAAATTGAGAAAGAGTTATTAGAGGGTGATTTTAATTTTAAAAACTCGCTAGAAGATATTCACATGAATATAGAAGCAAGGTTAGCAGAAATTATCGGCTCTGATGCAGGCCGTATACACACCGCGCGGTCTAGAAATGATCAAGTTGTTACCGACTTTAGATTATGGATAAGAAACGCCATTATTGACATAGAAGTTGAACTTGCAAAACTTATGATCAGCCTGCTTAAAACATCAGAGAAAAATTTAGAGATAATTTTACCAGGGTATACTCATCTGCAAGTTGCCCAACCTGTGAGATTTAGTCATCATTTACTAGCCTATTTGGAGATGTTTAGTAGAGATCTAGAAAGATTTAAGCAAACTAAAGAAAGATTAAATGAGTGCCCTTTGGGCGCCGCTGCTCTGGCTGGTACTTCGTTTCCGATTGATAGGTTTTATACAGCAAAAACTCTTGGGTTTAGAGCCCCGATGAGAAATAGTATGGACGCTGTTTCCGATAGGGACTTTGTTTTAGAGTTTATATCAAACTCTGCTATTGCCATGGTGCACTTTAGTAGATTAGCAGAGGAATTTATTTTGTGGGGATCTATCGAGTTTGATTTTATTTCGCTTCCTGACTCTTTGGTAACTGGTTCCTCTATAATGCCACAGAAGAAAAATCCTGACGCTGCAGAACTAATTAGAGCAAAGACGGGTAGAGTTAATGGAGCACTATTATCATTACTAACAGTTATGAAGGGTCTACCTTTGGCCTACGCTAAAGACATGCAAGAGGATAAAGAGTCTGTGTTTGATGTCTTTGATACGTTAATTCTTGTTATAAAAATAACACAGGAGCTAATAGAGAAAATGAAAGTCAATAGGACAAACATGTATAATGCTGCATCTAATGGATTTTCCACTGCAACAGACTTGGCCGATTGGTTTGTTAGAGAATTGGGTATGCCATTTAGAAAAGCCCATTCGCTGACAGGTAAGATAGTGGAAATAGCTTTGAGAAAAAATATTAAGTTAAGTGATTTTAGCTTAAGTGATCTTAAAAAATTTGAGCCAAAGATAAACGAAAAGGTTTTTAAAGTTCTTTCCCCAGAGAGCTCTATTGAGTCCAGAAATAGTTTCGGAGGAACAGCATTAAGAGAAATAAAGAGACAAATTAGATTTTGGAAGAGAAGATTAAATGCGTAGTTGGATATTATATCTTGCAATAATGTCGTTTTGCCTTAGCGTTTCAGGTTGTGGTGTGAAATCACCTCCTCTTTTGAGCCAAAAAACCAACTTGATTAAATATGAATAAACAAATTTCTTACAGATTAAATCAGCTATTTGTAGAAGATGTGGCTGTGAGCGAGATAGCGGATAGTTTGAGAACTCCATTCTATGTCTACTCACGTACTACTATAAAAAATAATTTTGGCCGTTTTAAGAGATCAATGCAGGAATTGGATGGTATAATTTGTTATTCAGTAAAAGCTAATTCAAATCTTTCTGTTTTGGAAACTATTGCCCATCTTGGAGGTGGTGCAGATGTTGTTTCACTTGGAGAATACCAAAGGGCGCTAAGAGCCGGTATTGATCAAAAAAAAATTGTGTTCTCTGGCGTAGGAAAACAAGATTTTGAAATTGCGGAAACGCTTAAATTCTCTCTTTTACAGTATAATGTTGAAAGTGTGTCTGAGTTAGAAACAATAAATAAAATAGCAGTAAGTCTAAACAAACAGGCACCAATTGCTATAAGGGTCAATCCCGACATTGATGCTGGTACTCATGAAAATATTTCGACTGGCAAAGCCGATAATAAATTTGGTATTCCAATCACTAACGCTAAAGAAATTTATCAGTATGCAAGCAAACTAGAAAAAATAAAGATTGTAGGCGTAGATGTGCATATAGGAAGCCAGATAAGTGATTTAAATGCATTTCGTCAAACATTTGAAAACCTTGCAAAATTAATTTTTGAACTCAAGAATATCGATATTCATGTTGAGAATATAGATATCGGCGGTGGCTTAGGTATTAAATATACAAATGACGATATAGAACCCAACTTACACGAATATTGTTCAATGGTAAGGCGGATATTAGGAAATCTAAATTGTAGAATTATTTTTGAGCCAGGGCGATATATAGTAGGAAATTCTGGTATTTTGGTGACTAAGGTTCTTTATAAGAAGAAGTCTCAAAATAAGAATTTTTTAATTACTGATGCAGGAATGAATGACTTTTCTCGAACTGCATTATATGGAGCAGCTCATAGGTTAATTCCGATATCCAAAAAAAGTAGTGTAGAAACTGATATCTATGATGTGGTAGGACCAGTTTGTGAAACAACTGATACGTTTCTAAAAAATCATCCTATAGAAAGAGCTGAAGAAGGAGACTATTTAGCGTTTTTGGATGTTGGGGCTTACGGAGCGGTATTGTCCTCTGAGTATAACACAAGACCACTAGTTCCAGAAATTATGGTTTATAAGAAGCGGTATGAAATGGTTAGATCTAGACCAAGTTACGAAGAAATTTTTGATAAAGAAGTTATACCAAATTGGGAATGAAATCTCTTATGCTTTCAAAAATCAATAAAAGAATATTTTGAAAAATGGTGGTGTATTTACTGATTTGAGATAGGATTTCTGGCGCAAAGGGTACTTTTATAAGAATATCTTCTAGAAACAAAATGGTAAGATTATAGGAAAAAAAACTAAATATGAGTAATATTGATAATAATACCAACACACTTCGGCTTTTTGACATATTTGCTTTTTTTATAGTCTCATTGTTCTCAATATGAGGTTGCTTTGCTTTCTTTAATAGTTCAGATGACTCTTTAAGCCTTTTCTCAATCTCTATTTCCTTAGCATCTCTCTCCTCAATCTGCTTGTCACTATGAGATTCCTTGTCACTCCTAATTTTTGGAAATGTTTTAGAGGGTCCTTCGATCCCAATTTCATTATTTACTTCACTCGTTTCAAAGTGAAAAATATGCTCACTTTCTGTGTTATTATTTTTCAATCCTGAACTATTTTTCTTATTGCCAAAACTATGTTGAGCTTCCTCAAGCGCCAAAGAGTTTAGCTCCGCTGTGCCGATTTCTTTACTTTTATTATCAATTACAACATCGCTATTAAACTCTTGAGATGCGTTTACCTCTCTTTTTGCTTGTTCAAGCTTTTCAAACTTATCTATCCAAGAGCTCTTACATTCAATACACACAAATTTAATCGTCTTGGTTAGAGACGATCTCTCATTTGCTCTGTATTCAGCATTACAATCGGGGCAGAAAACGTGCATAAATTAATATATTTTTCCTTATCAATAGTATGTGATAATAAAGTGAAAGTATAAATTTTGAAATAAAATTTTGACTTCTTATTAAGAAAGTTCAACGAATGGTCGACAAAATAAAGAATATCATTATTGCAATTATTATTTATGCGCTTTTGGGGGTTATGGGAGTATTATTGTTACCTTATGCGAGTAGATCTAAAGAAAAATGTTTGAGAGTAATCAGATTATATTGTGACGTAGTATTTTGGATTTTAAAAAAATTTTATAACATTAAGATTTTAGTTAAAGGTCATGTGCCAGATAATGGCGCCTCAATAGTCTGCTCAAAACACCAGTCTTTTTTAGATGTTTTAATTTTGTTAAAAGCCCTTCCCGAGCCAAAGTTTATTATGAAATCAGAATTGTCTTGGATTCCCATTCTTTCTACATATGCAAGAAAAATTGGATGTTTTAATGTAAAAAGAAACGATAAGGCAAGAAGTTACCATGCTTTAAAGGAGGCAATAAACAAAGAATCAGAAAATCAATCGGGCCAGTTAGTAATTTATCCAGAGGGTACAAGAACAAAACCTGGACAAAGGGTAAAATATAAGAAAGGGGTTTTAGTATTATTCTCTAATCTTAAGCGGCCTTTATATTTAGTTTCAACAACCGCAGGAGTAGGCTGGGCAAAAAAATGGTAGATTCAAAGACAATGCCACCGCAATAATTAATTTTGTAGAGAAAATTAATTATTCAAAAAAAAAGGGGTTGAACTTGGACTATATAAAGGAAAATATAGAAAGAGATTCTCTTAAGCTATACAATGAAGAAGCTTCTTAGAGGCTAGACAAAGATCCCATATTTATATATTTCTCTGAACGTAGCTTTTTTATTTGTTGTCTATCTATTTTCTGGAAAGATATAACTTCCTTCAATATCGCTTTCTTAACATCCTCCAAAGCTTTATTTTTGTTCCTGTGGGCTCCACCTAAGGGCTCGTTGACTATTTTGTCTACAACGCCCAACTTTTCTAGGTGCTGTGCAGTTAATTTTAATGCATCAGCGGCTTCTCTCATTTTGTCAGAATTTTTCCAAAGAATAGAAGCACACCCTTCAGGAGAAATCACAGAATAGATAGAATGCTCCAACATTATTAATGTATTCGCAGAAGCCATCGCTATTGCACCACCAGAGCCTCCTTCGCCTATGATAATTGATATTATTGGAACAGTTACTTCAAGGCAGGTTTGAGTTGACCTTGCTATAGCTTCGGCTTGGCCTCTCTCTTCAGCACCTTTCCCAGGATATGCCCCAGGAGTATCAATAAACGTAATTATCGGCAAACCGAACTTGTCGGCTAATTTCATAAGACGAGTAGCTTTTCTATATCCTTCAGGCCTTGCCATTCCAAAATTTCTCTGCAACCTACTTTCAGTAGTATTGCCTTTCTCATGCCCCAATACCACTACAGGTGTATCCTGTAATCTTCCTAGACCTCCAACAATAGCTAAGTCCTCTGCAAAGTTTCTGTCTCCGCTTAAAGGAGTATATTCACTTATCATGTAATCGATGTAGTCCTTTGTGTGTGGTCTCTCAGGGTGTCGTGCTACTTGACATTTTCTCCAGGGCTTCATTTCACCATAAAGATCTTTAAGAACATCTGCACTCTTAGTCTTTAAAAGCTCTATTTCGTTTTTTATATTTTTACTATCCGAGCTATCTGGTAAACTCTCTAAATCTGAGATCTTGCTTTGAATTTCGGCAAGATCTTTTTCAAAATCCAGGTAAATTGCCATCAACTTTTTTTGTTTATTTTATCATGTTGATCGATTAATACCCGAGCTTGTTTAATGGACGCTATGTCAATTAATTTTCCATTGAAAACTGCAGCCCCCGCACCTTTAGCTTCTGCTTCTTCCATTGCTCTAATTATTCCCTTTGCATTCTCTAATGCTGTATCGGAGGGAGTGAAAACTTGATTTGCTAGCTCAACTTGTGATGGGTGGATTGCCCATTTTCCAGCCATACCTAAAGTAGCAGATCGTTTAGCTTGAGCAATATAATTTTCTTGATCTGATATATCTCCAAACGGTCCATCTATTGGAAGTATCCCATTAGCCCTACAAGTCGCAATCATAGCTACCATAGGATGATGCCAAGGATCCATTAAAAGTCTTTCGCCTTTTTCAGAATTTGTATAATACCCCTCTTGGGTTCCCCCAATATTTGTAGTTTGCATTCCCATTGAAGCAGCATAATCAGCAACACCAAAACTCATTGCAACTAGACGATCACTTGCCAATGCGATCTCATTTATATTTTCTAGCCCAGCAGCTGTCTCAATAATTATTTCAAAATTTAAACTTTTTTTACGCTTATTTTTTTTCTCTAAAGCAGTGACAATCGCATCCACTGCATATATATCACTGGAATTACCTACCTTTGGTATCATAATACAGTCCAATCTTTCACTAGAATTGTCAACTAACGACAAAACATCGTCAACCCAATACTCTGTATCCAATCCGTTTATGCGAACCGAAAGTGTTTTCTCAGCCCAGTCCACATTTCTTATAGCCTTTGAAATATTTTGTCTTGCTTCGACCTTGTTTGGGGGTGCCACACTATCTTCTAAATCAAGGTTTATAACGTCTGCTTTAGAAGACGCCATCTTCTCGAAAAGCTCTGGTCTCGAACCTGGACCAAATAGCTGACATCTATTTAATCTTTCAGGAATAGGGGGTTGCATTAAAAAGCTCATTTGTATACCTTTTTCGTTTCATTCAACTTGTCAATATTTGTCTTGTATTTGAAATATTTTAACAAGTAAATTAAAAAACTCACATAAAAGTTTGAGTTAATCTTCTGATAGCCAGATCCAATATTTCTGTCCTGCAAGCGATATTAAATCTTGCGAATTTTCCTGAATTTTTGCCAAAACCAGCACCAAAACTGGGAGCAACTCCAGCCTCTTTTACAAGCATATTTTCTAATTCTGCTTGGTTAATTTTTAAATTGCTAAAATCAACCCATACAAGATAGGTGGATTCCAAATCAAAAACCTTTACTTCATCTAGTGACCTCAAAGAGGTTGTAAAAATATTTTTGTTGTTTTCTAAATAAAGCATAAGTTGATCAAGCCACTCCTTTCCCTCTCTGTAGGCTACCTCTGTCATTATCATTCCGAACCGGTTTGGTGTTTTTCCAATTGCCGCATGTTCTTTCTCGTAAATTGAACGAAGTTTAGGATTTGGAATTATCGTTGTCCCGGTGTGGCAACCTGCAATATTAAATGTTTTAGTGGCTGCTGTGAATATGAGGCTTATTTCTTCAGCCCCAGGGGCTGCTTTCAGAAAAGTTGTATGCGCTTTATCTGGGTAAGTTAAATCATGATGAATTTCATCCATAAAAATAAGTATATTATTTTTCTTACTAAATTCAGCTAAAGTAATAAGTGTCTCTTTACTCCATATTTTCCCGCCTGGATTGTGTGGGCTACAAAAAATAACAATTTTTTCCTTTCCAGATAATCTTTTTTCTAACTCATTAAAATCCACTTCATATTGATTTTTGTCCTTCTTTAAAGGTATTTCTTTTGGCACTCGCCCATTATTTTTAATAGTATTAAAAAAAGAATAATAAATGGGGGAAAAAAGTAAGATCTCATCTCCTGGCTCGCTGAACGCTCGCAAGCCCATTCCAATCCCTGTATTAACTCCGTGCACCACGGAGCACCATTCTTCAGAAATATCCCAATCATGCCTGCTTTTCATCCACATTTTTACGGAATTAATAAAAGATTTATTGCTTCCATAGTATCCGAACACTCCATGTGATACTTCCTTTTGAAGTGCTGAAATAACTGCTTGAGGAGGATTAAAATCCATATCCGCAACCCACATAGATATACAATTATCTTGGCTCGCATTGTATAGACTCCTCAACCCTTCAAACTTTGAAAGATTTGCGTTTCTGTTGTCTATATATTTATCAAAATTAACTATCATTTGGTTAACAGAACATGTATAAGGATTTATTTTATTCTAGTCCAGTATTAATGTTAGCTTAAGATTCAACATGGCAGTTAAAAAAATATTACTTTATCCTGATCCTCTATTGCTCATGAGAAGTGCAAAAATAAATATCTTTGACAAGAATTTAGTAAATCTTTCTAAAGATCTCATTGATACTATGTATGATGCGGATGGGGTAGGATTAGCTGCTCCACAAATAGGTATAAATAAGAGAATTTTTGTAATGGACTGCTCAAGCGAAAACGAAGAAAAAGATTGTAGAGTTGTAATAAATCCAGAGATAGAGCACGCATCTGAAGAGCTCGGTTCATATAAGGAAGGATGCTTGTCAATCCCTGGAATTACTGAGGAAATATCAAGGCCAAAAGTTATTAAAGTTTTGTATCAAGATGTAAACGGAGTTTTGCAAAGAGATACGTATGACGATTTATGGTCGATATGCTTTCAACATGAATTGGATCATTTGAATGGGAAGCTATTTATAGACCATCTTCGTCCAATGAAAAAAATCCTAGTAAAGAATAAAATGAAAAAATCTTCGAAAAAGAAAAAGCAGGAATAGAAAATGAAGATTGTATTTATGGGTTCTTCAACGTTTGCAATCCCATCACTTCGAATTTTGAATGAAGCACAATATGATGTTAAAGCGGTATATACCCAACCTCCACGAAAAGCAGGTCGGGGAAAAAATTATAAGGAAGTACCTTTAGCAGAATTCGCATACTCTCAAGGTTTAAAAGTGGAGCAACCACTTACGTTTAGTGATTACTCTGTAGTAGAAAACTTAAGAAGCTACAATCCTGATTTTCTGGTAGTAGTAGCATATGGTCTTATTTTACCAGCGCAAATATTAGAAATTCCCAAAATATTTCCCATAAATGTTCATGGTTCTTTTCTGCCCTACTGGAGAGGAGCAGCGCCTATAAATCAAGCGATTTTTAATAGAGATACCTTCACTGGAGTTTCAATAATAAAAATGAGTGAAGAACTAGATGCCGGACCAATATTACGTCAGGAAAAAATGATCTTAAATCATACAGAAACCTTTGGGTCTCTGCATCAAGTATTGAGTGAACTTGGAGCAAAAAATTTACTGCAAACGCTAAATAAATTTGACTCGCATAAGGAAATATCACAGGACGAAAAGCTCGTTAGTTATGCCCCCAAAATTAAAAAATTAGATACAAAATTAGACTTCAATCAGAAAGCATCTGTATTGGAGGCCAGAGTTAGAGGCTTAGCGCCTAAGCCAGGCGCATGGTTTGAATATAAAAGAGAGCGCTTTAGAGTACTCAGTACTAAAGTAGTAGAAGGGAAAGGAATAGCTGGCTCAATTATTAATGAAAATTTGACTATTGCATGCGGTGAGAAAGCGTTAAATATTCTGGAAATTCAAAGACAAGGAAAAGAAATTATGAGTGTCGGGGAATTGATTAAAGGGTTCAAGTTTAAAAAAGGCGATAACGTTAACCTGCCAATTCACTAGACGCTTCCTCGCGTCCTTTTACAGCGAGTAAGTCTGCTTTCTCGTTTCCAAGCACCCCAGCATGACCTTTCACCCAAACCCAATCCACGTTTTGATTTTTTGTTAAATCTAAGAGTCTCTCCCATAATAAACGATTTGCGACCGGTTTTTTGGAAGCTGTATTCCAATTATTTTTAATCCAACCAAAAACCCATTTTGTTATCCCATCTATTAAATACTTACTATCGGTGAAAATGGTAATGTCAACATTTTCCCTTTTTAAAGTTTCAAGAGCTTGTATGGCTGCAGTCAACTCCATTATTTGATTAGTTGTTTCTTTATTTTTTCCGTAGAGCGCTTCTTCTTTTACAACTTTACCTAAATTGTTTTCGGCTATCAAATAAACACCCCACCCTCCGGGACCAGGATTTCCGCTGCATGCTCCGTCAGTATAAGCTTTAACTTTCATTTTTAAGTTCGGAAGCCTAAAAAGATTAGCAATAGTACGACTATAGAGGTCATTGGAAATCTGAGGTTGAGCCACCATTTAGGCAAAGACCCAAGCTTGTATAATTTCCTTTCTATCTCTAAAATCACTAGAAAACCCAAAGCCAAGACAAAGCTTTGCATAAATGGTATAATAATTGATAAGAGTGCTAGTAAAACTGGTAAAATGCTAAACCAAAGCAATAATTCTCTTTCCCTTTCAAGTGAAGCGACGTAAAATGCACAACCACTTACGAAGGAAAGAATAAATCCACTATAGATTAATGCAATTTCAATAAATCCTTCTTTTGTGCTCTCACTTAGACTGATATTAAAGGTGCAAATAAGTCCTATCAAAATTGGAATTAGCCCGAGAAGGCTTGCTAGCACGACGCTTTTTGGTACTCCGGGGAACATTTTACCTCAACAAAGGAGGGACTTTGAACTCGATAGTCTCTTTTCTTGTTGTATCATGGACTAAACTCGCAGCAAACTTTTCTTGTATTTTACTAATTACTTCTTGAACCAAATGATCCGGCGCGGATGCTCCTGAGGTAATTCCTATAGAATTAGCTTTAGCTACTTTCTCCCAGTCAATTCTTTTATAATCCTCTATTAAGTAAGCCTCTGTACATCCACTATATTTCGCAACGTCGACTAATCTTTGCGAATTAGATGAGTTTTCTGAGCCAACCACTAACATTAAATCCACGCATTTTACAATCCTTTTAAACAATTGTCATCTCGTTATCTTATTTACTTAACCTTAATATTGTTAGATCTGTATCTAGATGCCTCAGAA
>OZSS01001486.1_pt1 | contig 10824 bp, 8 predicted proteins | sample 1779911 | NCBI WGS metagenome assembly OZSS01 (sample SAMEA2603589, study PRJEB24840) | metagenome | biome: Water; feature: Photic zone; material: Seawater sample | place: Mediterranean Sea | collected 2013-11-12 | depth 10 m | reverse complement strand
CGTCTCAAGATGATCTCTTGGTAAAGGCTCGGGAAGCCGATGATTACCTTGCGCTGCAGGCTTTATGGCAAAGCGAAGATATTCGCCAACAAGTGCAGAATCCAGAGCAAGTGCGCCTGCTTTGGGATATCTGTCGAATTCCTGATTTTCGCGGGATAAGCTTGGCTGAGCATGTCAGCTTGCTCAGCAGTGTTTTCGAGCATTTACAGGGCAATAGGCATTTGCCGAATGATTGGCTTGCGGGACATCTTAAACGCATTGATCGTGTCGAGGGTGATATTGATACATTGTCAATGCGATTGGCGTTTGTGCGCACGTGGACATATGTCAGTCAAAGAAGTGGTTGGGTAGATGACGAAAATCATTGGCGTGAGACGACGCGCGCTGTAGAAGATAGATTATCAGACGCGTTGCATATGCGTTTGACGCAGCGGTTTGTGGATCGGAGAACCTCGGTGCTGTTGCGCAGGTTGAAACAGAAGGAGGCCCTGTTGGCCGAATTGAATGAAAATAGTGAGGTGACCGTCGAAGGAGAATTCGTTGGTCGGCTTGAAGGGTTTCAGTTTCGTCAGGATAAAGACGCGACCGGGCAAGAAGCAAAGACCATCAAATCTGCGGCTTTACAAGCCTTGACGCCGCATTTTCACCTGCGCGCGGATCGATTTTACAATGCGCCGGACACGGAAATTGATTTTACTGAGCAGGGCGGCTTGATGTGGGGCACGCAGGCGATCGGTAAATTGGTGTCCGGAGATGATATTTTAAAACCACGGATCACGGTGTTCGTGGATGATGAGGCCGGCACCGATGTGACGCAAAAAGTACAGCGGCGGTTGCAGCATTTTATTGATCGCAAAATCGCTAGCCTGTTTGAGCCGTTGATAAATTTACAACGCGATGAAACCCTAACCGGTTTGGCGCGGGGCTTTGCCTATCGCATGGTTGAGGGGTTTGGTATTCTACCGCGCGCGCAAGTTGCCGAAGATGTGAAATCCTTGGATCAAGATGCGCGTGGGGCATTGCGCAAACATGGGGTCCGTTTCGGTCAATTTACCGTATTTATGCCCTTGCTGCTGAAACCCGCCCCCACCCGCTTGCGGTTGGTCTTATGGTCGCTTTCCAAAGGGTTCCAAACTTTTTCTGAAGCGCCGCCCCCCGGTTTGGTGACGGTTCCCGTCGATGCGCATGCGGAAAGCGGGCATGATACGATTTGTGGCTATCGCAACGCGGGCTCCCGCGCGATTCGTATCGATATGCTCGAGCGTTTGGCAGATATGCTGCGGGGCGAAAACAGCCGGACCGGGTTTGAAGCAAAAGCAGATATGCTATCGATTACCGGAATGACCTTGGAGCAATTCGCCGATTTGATGCAAGGTCTTGGCTATCAGACGGTGAAGGGGGAACGCGTAAAAACCAAGATTGCCCAAGATCCAGTAGGTGGCGCAACGCCTAAGGTGGATCAACCCGAAATATCCACCGCTTTGTCGGAAAAGGAGGCGTTTGGAGCTGGGGGTGGGGCGCAAGAGGCAGCATTGGACGTCAACCCCGCGAAGGTCGCGCGGAGCGCTGCAGAAGCGCTTGCTTCAGGCTCAGAGCGGGTTCAGGCGCAGCCCCAGGAAGAGCAGCGCGCAGCTTCGGCAGCGCAGGCAGATAGCCAATCAGCGCCTGTGCAACCACAAAGCGCTGAGACCGTCGCACCCGAGTTGGAAGTGTTCTACACATTCACCTGGGGGCATGTGGCCAAAAAACAAAGCCCGCCCAGACATAATAAACCGAAACACCGCGCGGGTGATGAAAAGCAGGCGCGCAAATCGCAGGGTAAACAAAAACCATCGCGCGATAAAAAGGGCCCTAAAACATTTGCAGCCAAGCCAGAAAAAACGCAGAAAATTGATCCAGACAACCCGTTTGCAGCTGCTTTGATGGGGTTGAAAACCCAGGATCGCTGAGTGTGTCAGAGGCGGATCGAATACGGTTGGACAAATGGCTGTTTTTTGCGCGGTTTTTTAAAACACGCAGCCTCAGCAGCAAACAAATTGAAGCGGGCCATGTACGGGTGAACGCTACAAAAGTTTTGAAGCCGGCAACGAGTATTTCGATCGGACAAGTCCTAACTGTGGTGCAAAGCCGAACTGTGCGCGTTGTTGAAGTTTTAGCCTTGGGTCATCGTCGTGGACCGGCCAGTGAGGCTCAGTTGCTTTATCGCGATTTAACGCCAAAGCAAGACACCGAAGACCCAGCGCCGGGGCAGGATCGAAAAGGGCGTCCCACCAAACGAGAACGCCGTGCGCTTCGTAATTTTCGCAATGATTGGCTTGAATGATTCTTTCGACTGCTCTAGCTAAGGGCTTGGAAGATATGTGAAATGGACGACGACTAATGACCTATATTGTGAACGACAGTTGCATTGGCTGCAAATATACCGACTGCGTTGAAGTTTGCCCGGTGGATTGTTTTTACGAGGGGGAGAACATGTTGGTTATTCACCCTGATGAATGCATAGATTGCGGCGTTTGTGAGCCGGAATGCCCTGCAGATGCCATCCGTCCTGACACAGAGCCTGATATGGAAAAATGGGTCGAATTTAACCGCAAATACTCGATCCTCTGGCCGGTGATTATAACCAAAAAAGATCCGCTTCCTGACGCCGAAGAGCGCGACGGTGAAACCGGAAAGCTTGAAAAATACTTTTCTGAGGCTGCCGGCGAGGGCGGATAAACGGCAATAAAACCCCTCTCTGGTGCCGAGTTCGATTTTGTGCTAGGAGATCGCGCGACAGCATAAACGAGTAGCGAAAAGTGGTGTGATGCCCTGCATCTAATCATCCTAGGTGGGATTATGTTAAAAAGAAGCCTTGTGTTTTAGGCTTGTTTATTAACTTGGCCAAAGAGAACCGCAAGAAAGGTGAACTGAATGTCCAAATCAAAACGAAATGATTTTCGTCCGAATGAATTTGTTGTTTATCCCGCGCATGGTGTGGGCCAAATCGTTTCGATTGAAGAGCAAGAGATCGCTGGAATAACGCTTGAATTATTCGTTGTGTCTTTTGAAAAAGACAAGATGACTCTGCGCGTGCCAACGCATAAGGCGATTGAGATTGGCATGCGCGCATTAAGCTCTCCTGATGTGGTCGGCCGTGCGATGACCACGCTTAAAGGCAAAGCAAAAGTGAAGCGTGCGATGTGGTCGCGGCGTGCACAGGAATATGAACAAAAGATTAATTCTGGCGATTTGATTGCCATCGCGGAAGTTGTTCGGGATTTACATCGCAACGATGATCAGCGTGAGCAGAGCTATTCGGAACGTCAGCTTTACGAAGCGGCGCTGGAACGCCTAACGCGCGAAGTTGCGGCTGTTGAAGATGGCGATGAGGTTGCTGCGGCAAAAAAAGTCGATGATGTCTTGGTGTCTCGCGCCGCGTAAAGCAGAGACAGTCTGGTTAGGCGTCTCTCATTTGAGGTGCAGCTACGGTAACAGCGCGACGATTGCCAATAACACAAATATTTCTGAAACCTGTTCGGTTGCTCCCAAAATATCGCCGGTTTGCCCCGAGACTTTGCGCTGCGCAATCGTAGAACAGAGTAGGGCAGCGCAGCCTGCGCAGAGCAGAGCAGCCAAGCCGATCAGACCTGCAAAGGACAGCGCGATTACGGCAGCTATGCCGACCCCTATCAGGGCGTGTTTTGGCTGAGGCCTGCCAACGCTATGCGATAAACCGCTGCTTCGGGCATGCGGTAGATATACCATCAAAAGCGGCATGGATGCGCGGGCAAGCACGGCGGTCACAATCAGCCCCGCAAAGGCAAATTCTGCTAGCATCAGCTCTTTTATAAGCTGCCAACGCAAGAGCACGGACACAACCAACGCTAGGGTTCCATAACTGCCAATTTGGCTGTCTTTCATGATTTCCAAGCGGCGTTGTTTTTCATTGGCGCCCCACAGGCCGTCAGCGCAATCTGCCAGACCATCCTCATGCAACGCGCCGGTGAAAATAAGACCACTGCCCAAGGCGATAAGCGCAGCCAGGCCATCTGGAATATTTAAAGCCACTGCGCATAGACCCACAGCCCAAACCAAAGCGCCCCAAACAACTCCGACAAGCCCGTAAGCCCACACGGCCTTTGCCGCGCGCTGATAGGCGCCATCCTCCACGGAGATAGGTGTACGGCTGAGCAGGCTGAGCGCCAATTTCGCATCGTTAGAATAGGTGGTGATCTTATGCAGGGTCATGTCGGTAATTACTCGTTGGATGCCTCTTAAATGCTTGTGCTTTAATGGCAATTGGGTAACTAGCTCAAAGAGTATATTGCGAACAAGGTAAAACTGATTATGGACACTTTTTCTTCTCTTTCACAATTCGTTGATCTGCTGCGTCAAGCGCCGTCATTTGATCTTGAAAGCCAAGCCGCAGCCAAACAACGCAATATCCAATTGACCAAACCGACTGGTGCTTTGGGGCGGATGGAAGAGCTTGCAATATGGTATGCCGCCTGGCGGGGGGATGCGCGTGCGTCTATTTCACAACCTGAAGTGCTGATTTTTGCGGGCAATCATGGGGTGACCGCGCAAGGCATATCCGCTTTTCCAGCTGAAGTTACCGAACAAATGGTGCTTAATTTTCAAGCTGGGGGCGCCGCGATTAATCAGCTTTCCGCCTGTTTTGGGGCGAAATTACAGGTGCATGGCTTAGAGTTAGATCGCCCAACACGGGATTTCACGCAAGGACCTGCGATGCAAGAGGATGAGTTTCTTCTGGCGTTACAAACAGGCTGGAACGCGGTGTCTAAAGATTGTGATCTGTTGGTCACAGGTGAGATGGGCATTGGAAATACAACCTCCGCAGCTGCGATTGCTCATGCACTTTATGGCGCGCGCGCGGAAGATTGGGTGGGCAGGGGCACCGGTGTTGACGCGGCTGGTATCGCGAAAAAAGCCCGTGTTATTGCCGCGGGTTTGCAGATGAACCCAGAGGCCCAGCAGGACGGATTAAAAGCTTTACAATGTTTGGGTGGGCGCGAATTGGCAGCCATGGCGGGCGCGATTGCGCGCGCGCGCTGTCTGCGCATCCCGGTGATTTTGGATGGTTTTATTTGCTGTGCCGCGGCAGCCTGTTTACAGCAAATTAGCCCGTCCGTTTTGGATCATACTGTTGCGGGGCATGAAAGCGCCGAGCAAGCGCATAAACGCGTTTTGGCGCAGCTAGATAAAGAGCCGCTTTTATCTTTGGGGATGCGACTCGGCGAAGGTTCAGGCGCAGCGGTTGCGATTGGAATTCTTCAGGCGGCACTGGCCTGTCATTCTGGGATGTCGACGTTTGCGGAAGCAGGGGTAAGCGACGAAAGCACCGCCTAGTGTAGTTTTCGTTTTTTTTACGGGTGTTGCACCGCATTCAGCCCAGCACCAGAGCTTACCCGCTTGGCATGGATAAAATGATATTGAGACCTGACTTGATATAGCGCAATTCTTCTTCGTCAATGGCGGCCACCTGTCCGCCATCCAAGCGGTCTCCCACTTTTACCATCCGCTTCGACCCATTTGGCATAAGAATCAGGGCTTTCCGGCTGTTTCCAAACCGATAGGTACCGAGCAAATTCACTTTTCGGAGATTGAGCCCTTTTTCCAACGTTGCGCGTTCACTTACCCTCGCGCTGCTAGGTTCGTCTGCTACGGGGGAATCGACATTGGCTTCATCTCCTTCATCCAAGGCGCTGAACAAACGGCTTATCAAAGTATCAGATTGAGCAAGTTCCGTAAGCTCTGGCCGAATTTTAGGTCGGATAGAGGTGTTAAGCGCCTCTTCAAAGGCTTTTTCTTTTTCGCGTAAGGCTGCAACAAGGGCTTGCGGGCGGATAAGAGGCCGGCTTTGGGCGAGCATATCTATCGCAGGCTCGGGTGCGCGTGGTGTTTGCGGATCGGCGCTGGCAACGGCTTCTTCTTCTGAGGAAACTGAAGGCGGTTTTAAGGCGAGTTCAGAGGTCAGGTTGGTTTCTGAGCCTTGGTTTTGAGCGTCTTCGGTAGACGCACTTTCAAAAATCGGGTCCCTTGCTTGGTTCCCAAAGCCAGTCACGCTGGGCGGGTCAAGCCGCGTTAACGCATCAATCGAGGGTACTGCATCCGGTTGTGATATTGCCGTTTTATTGCTGTCTTGCGTTATGATCGATGGAGTCAATTCTGCCAAAGGTTGCGGCGCCATTGAAGGCGGTCTCAGCGTCACATCTGGCAATACGCGCAGCGCATTCATACTGGGCGAGACAAGCGTTTCTGCAGAAGGTTGCTTCTGCATTTCGATAGCCGGACCCCCCGTTGCAAGCCCTAGAGGTTTCGCCTTTCTCAGAAGAGGGATTGCAAGATCTTTTGTACTATCGGTCAAAAATTCATCCGGGCTTTGCAAAATAACCGGATCATGCGCGCGAATATCTGCATCAATTGATGCGATATATAAATCTTCAAGCGTTTTCGCACTTGCTTGATATGGAGCTTTGGGGGCCATTGGCCAAACCCCTGTCGATACATAAACGCGCCGAAGCTCTTCGGGGGTCATTGGCCCATTGGGGATGAATTCAGGCGTATTAAGCTGGAAAGACCTAGCCGTTTGTGGAATCTCGATTTTAGCTTCCGGTGCAAGCTCTGTTCCATTGCGCGTATCAGTTGAACTGGGTGTTGCCAGGCTGTCTAACCGCGACAGCGCCCGTTTCATTGGCAGCTTTTCTACAATAGAAAGGTCAAAACCGGCAGATGTTTGAAGCTCGGATAGGCCGAGCAATGGCGTTTCGCTGAACACTTCTGCCTTTGTCTGCGTATCGCTTGTGATAAAACCTTCCAGCCCGGTTAAACCCCGCCTCCGTTCTGTTTCTGGAGCTGGCGAGAGCTCTTGTATCGATCGCAAAACGTCGATTTGTCTATCTGCCTCTGCCTCTGCGTTTACCGTTTCCATTTTCAACGCAATATCAGTTTTCGGATTGGCACTGCGGGTTACAATGAAATATGTTGCTGTAAAACCAGCCAGAAGCACAGAAGCGCTAAGCAGCACGACAGGTAGTCCCCAATCCCGCGCCTTCAGGACGTTTTTGCGTAGAATAGGGCGCAGTGTTTGTACCAGCGGTACAATGCCTTCAACAAGCAGCTTGTGCCTACAGGTTTTTATAAATTGCGCGGCGCTTGCGTTGACCAGTTGGCTTTGGCGAAGAACCGCTTGCAGAAGCTTTTTTAAAGCGGCCATTAGTGCGCTAATGCCTGCGCTTAGGCGTTTTTTGATTTGACGCAGAACGTTTCGGATCTTCTCGGCTGTAACTCTGTTTTTAAAGCCGCGTCTTTTCAAGATCGGGTCAGCAGGGGGAGACGCAGCGTTCCCGGGAACCCGAGCAGCGCTTACATCGAAAACTGCAGGCTTATCAGCCTGCTCTTGCCCTTCTAACTTTCCTTCAATTTGAGAGAGAATGCGGGGGAAGGCAGTGCCAAGATCATTCAGGCTGACGGGGATATTTTCAGCTTCTTCGTTGATTTGTTTGGTCAGCTGGGTTGGAAGACGGGGCTGTTTTGGATAGGGGCTAGCCGGCTTTTGTTGCGCTACTATATGTCCTTTGTTGCGAACAATGGGTGGCTCTGGTGGGAGCGGTTTGGGAGCGATTTTCAAAAGCGCTTCTGGGCTGGGCGATGGGGAAATATCAATTTCCTGATCATACCATTCCATTTGCTGTTGTCCGCCGAGCGCGGTGCCAAAAAATACTTCACCGATAAAACTGTCTTTGGGCGGTATCGCAACATTTCCCAAAGGTTTAAAGCTATGGACCTCGGCAAAATTTTCTGCCTCTTGCAGCGTTTCAATCGCGACAGCCGCCACGTAAAGATCATTTTTTGAGGCGATCCAATCAAAGCGCAATTCGGAGACATGATAGGGGGTTGCCCCTTGTAAATGGTCTAATATGACCGTCTCTATATCGTTTGATTGAGCGCCGTCAGGCCGAAGCAATTTAATGAACTTAATTTGTTCATTCGGTATCACAAGTTTTACGCTATCGGCTCGTGCATCAAGGCTCAACGCTTTACGCCGGATATCAGCAACGTCATTTTCGAAAGTTGCAGAGTCCAATTTTGCCGTGCCAATAATATTCCAGCCGGGTTTTGTTCGATGCAGCAAAGTGATGCCATCGAAGGAAAGGGAAAGGGCAAAGTCTGGTTTCATTTGCTCTAGTTTATCTTTTACAGCAAGGCTCGGTTGGACCGCGACTACGTCTTTCTAGACTAGGATGGCGTGCGGGAAAAGCAAAACTATCGCGGCAGGCATAAAATTGCGCTATAGTTGCTTCTGTCACGTGGCGTAAATCCCTTGCTGGAAATGAAGGAGCGGTCATGTATTTTAAACATTTTATAAGCAGAAATATCATTTGCCTCGCGGTCTGTTTGATTTTTTAATCGCAGCTGGCATTCGCAACCCAGCCTGTCAGAATGCTGACGGTCACCGGCGTGGCAGTGGTAAAGGTTAAACATGACCAGGCAAAGTTGACCTGGACAATTGAAGCCCGCGCTGATGCACCGGCCTCAGCAATGAGCGCGCTCAGTTCAAAAACAGCCTCAATCCTCGCCGCCTTTGAAGCTTTTGGCTTGCCCAAAGAGGATCTGGCAAGCTCGGTTTTATCACTGTCACCAAATTTTCAATTTATTGATCGGCAACCACCTAAATTGCTGGATTATAGCGCTACTACGCGGCTAGAGGTCACAATCAACCATCTTCCTGCCTTTCCAGAAATTGTTCAAATCGGCCTCGACTTTGGGGTAACGGCTTTGGGAAATCTGGTTTTTCTAACCAAGGATGAGGCTCGTTGGCAAAGCCAAACTCGACAAAACGCCATGAAAGACGCGCTGGTAAAAGCGCAGGATTACGCAGAGGCTGCAGATGTGAAATGGGCCAATTGATCAGCCTGACCGATCGTGTCGCCGAGCGCAGTGGCCCCCCCCCCCGGTTTTTTGAGCACACAGCGCGGCTTATCAGAGGCGGAAATTGTGCCAAAAGACGTTGCGTTCAGGCAGTAAGTGATTGCTCAGTATGAAATAGTGGCCAAGCCGGAATAGCCAGCTTGACCAAAGGTGTTTAAACGAATTTTGCAATCTCAAGCGCTTGCTTCAGATCCGCGATCAAATCGTCACTATCTTCGATTCCAATTGAGAGGCGAACTACATTTGGCCCAGCGCCTGCTGCAATTTGCTGTTCGGGGCTTAGCTGTCGGTGCGTGGTAGAGGCGGAATGTATCACCAATGACCTACTGTCGCCTAAATTGGCCACGTGGCTGAAAATTTCAAGACTGTCCACGAACTTTAGGCAGGCTTTATAGCCGCCCTTCAGCGATACTGTAAACAAGCTGCCCGCGCCTTTGGGGCAAATTTTTGCGACGCGGTGGTTGTAGGGCGAACTGGGAAGCCCAGCATAGGTCACCGCTTCAACGGCTTCATGGGTTTCAAGCCAAGCCGCAATTTTCTGGGCGTTTTCAACATGTCGCTGCATGCGCAGTGATAATGTTTCAATGCCCATTAAAGTATAATGTGCTGATTGCGGGTTAAGCGTCATTCCAAGGTCGCGCAGCCCGATTGCAATGCCGTGAAACGTAAAGGCCAATGGCCCAAATGTTTCATGAAATTTGAGCCCGTGATATGCAGGTTCTGGCGCGCTGAGCGAAGGAAATTTATCCGAAGCAGACCAATCAAATTTCCCACTATCCACCACACATCCACCCGTGACCGTACCATTGCCGGTCAAGAATTTGGTGGTGGAATTCACCACAAGCGTTGCGCCATGTTCGATTGGGCGGCAGAGATATGCCGAAGCGCTGGTGTTATCGACGATCAAGGGTAGCCCCGCTTCATCGGAAAGCACGCTGATCTCCGGCAGGTCGGTGATATAACCGCCTGGGTTTGCAATTGATTCACAAAACACCGCACGCGTGTCATCATCAATTGCAGCTTTCACCGCGTCAAGATCATCAAAATCTACAAATTTTGCGCTCCAGCCAAAGCGTTTAATTGTTTGGCTGAACTGCGTGATTGAGCCGCCGTAAAGCCGCGTTGAAACAACGACATTGCGCCCAGGCTGCATCAGTGGAAACAGCGCCATAATTTGTGCGGCATGTCCGGATGAACAACAAACCGCGCCCACGCCGCCCTCTAGGGTTGCAATGCGTTCTTGTAATACGGCCACGGTTGGGTTGGTCAATCGCGAGTAAATATAGCCAACTTCTTGCAGGTTGAACAAAGCGGCTGCGTGATCGGCATCTCGAAACACAAACGCTGTTGACTGATAGATTGGTGTTTGCCGAGAGCCAGTGGCTGGATCAGGCCGGGCGCCCGCGTGTATTTGTAATGTATCAAACCCGTAGGTTGTTTCGTTTGTCATCGATCTAACTCCTAAATCTGTCTCCGCTGTGATAAGAAAGTCAGGCTGTTTAAACAATGCTATTATTCTACCTAAAGCGTTCGCTCGCCTAAATTAGGAACATAATATCCTATTTTTTCGCTATTATTGGGAAAGTATTTCCTTTTTGGGAGCTTTGTCCAACTTTGAACTTGCAAGGCTTTCCGGCGAAAACCGATTTCTCTGTTCAGCGGATCCAATACCCCAAAGCTTTTAATTTATTACGCAGCGCAAACTCACAGATTGGTTGATGGCTGCGATCAATCATTCCGCGCAAACGGCGCCCTTGTTTTTGATAAATCATCCGCTGAAAAGACGGGTACTGCGACAGACGCGCGCGGATGTTGCTTTGGCCTGCAAGTTGTTCCAATTCAGCGATGACCCGAACATCCTCTCGAGCCTAAAGAAGGGGTAATCTGCGA
>OZSS01001485.1_pt1 | contig 10825 bp, 9 predicted proteins | sample 1779911 | NCBI WGS metagenome assembly OZSS01 (sample SAMEA2603589, study PRJEB24840) | metagenome | biome: Water; feature: Photic zone; material: Seawater sample | place: Mediterranean Sea | collected 2013-11-12 | depth 10 m | reverse complement strand
ACGGAAGCGTGCACACCCCTAACCATGGATATGGCCGTGATGGAGTGGCGAAGAAGTTTAGGAATGGCCAGATTTTCATACTGCGTCCGAGCAGGGGGTCGACATCGCACCAAGAAAATTCTCCCCGAAGTCGTGTCCTCCGGTAGTGTTTTGGCATTTTGGGGCGTAGATAAGGACCCGCAAGCAGATGTATCTCTTCGATATGCGAGCCTCTCTTGACTTTTGGAGTCCGAAAAGCTCATATAAGTACTGTAAAATGCTAGATCAGCGTGCAGTTGCCAAATTCAGACCCCCACATGTTTTGTCGGGACCCTAAAAACGGTAAAACACGACCACAGAACCCGATTTAGGGGGGATATTTTCATCATTTTTGACCCCCCTTCGGAACTAGAATTTGGCACCGGCACGCTGATTCAGCACTCTGCAGAAGTGGCCTGGACAGTTCTACAAGCTGAGGCAGGTCGCACAAAAGGCAAAGGAGGAGTTGGAGTACCGTAAAAACCGAAATAAGCGTTCCGCAAAACCAAAATAAGCGTTGTCGGAGACCCTCCAATCCGACGTCCCACATCAACACCGTTTTTCCCCAACGAGAACCCGATTTAGGGGGAGGGGTTGCCAACATTGATGACCCCCCGTAGCAACCGTGCAAGGCTTATTTCGTTTCTTACCGTACGAGAAGACTCATTGGAGGAGTGGAGCCGCTTTTGAGGATGAGGAGGCGGGGCAGAAAACAGTGGATGGAGGGGCGAGGAAAGATAGAAGTCTCCAGACCTGCGATTGTCATTGGCCTGGGCTCATGGGGGAGATACCGGTCTCATTTCCAGGGAATGGAAAGAGTCAAATAAGCGGCCCAACCCTCCAGCAAACCACGCCCCCCCAAAAAAGGCAAAAACGGTGCCGGAAAACCCCGTTTTGGGGGGGGGGGGGTTTTTTTTTTTTTTTTCCCCCCCCCCCCCCCCCCCGACAGAGGGTCGTTTATTACTCCGAGACGGGCCGCTTGTTTCAGTCCTTCCATTAGGCCCTCCAAGAGTGGAATGCCGGCACCGAAAACACTTCTTTTGGAGTTTACCCGCTATAGTTTTTTTTGGGGGGGCGGGCGAAGTAGATCATTTTTTAGTATGCTGGGGCCCGCAATAAGATTTAAGAAGCTGAACTACGCCCCTAGTAAGAAACCTCTGCAGTGGAGGACCACAGCGGACCAGAAGGAGGAAGGAGGAGCGAGACCACGACGGTGGAAAAGAGAGGAGGGGGAAAGGCGGAGAAAAATCACGATGGGGAGGTGTCGAGAAGTGTTAGCGCGGCCCCAAGACAAAGGGGGGGCAAAATGGCCCAAAATTTCCCCCCTAAATCGAGTTCTCCCGCCCTGGTCTGGCACTTTTTGGTGCCTCATTTTCTGTCTTGGGGTATGTCCTGGGAGCTAACACTTCTAGAGGTGGACCCACGTGAGGAGAAAAGAAAGGGAAATGATCTGCGGAGTTTGCTGAGTGAGGCATTGAAAGTGCTGCTACGGGTCGAGGAGGGGAAAGAGAAAGGCGAGTAATGTAATAATTGAAATAAGCGGCCACAGACCCTAAAATTATTTCCCGAATCCAAAAAGCGCAAAATCCTCCCTGTAGAACCCGATTTAGGGGGGAAATTTGGTCCCATTTTGACCCCCCCGACATGTGGTCGATTATTATAAAAAAAAGTGGCCGCTTACTTCAATTATTACATTATGAGGAAACATGGATCTGTCAGACTGGGATCCGCAAGTATTGAAGTAAGGGATAGACAAAAGGTGAGAAGGAAATAACTTTTCGCAAAGGGATGACGCGCGACTGTGAGTACTAGGGGAAGCTTTCGGGAGCTATAATAGCTGCTCTCACGTGGTCATTGATGCTCCTCAAGTGCAGGAAGCTGTCTGGACATTCTTGGAAACAGATAACTCGGGAGATGTGGAAGATCTAAAGACAAGCACGAGGAGAAGAAGTGGCTCGAGGAAAAAAAAGAAGTCCAGCTCAGGTGAACACCCCAAAGCAGCTGACGATGATGAGAAGGTGGGGGCGCATCCAGAGCTTTCTGCATTTTTTTTTTGTCCGCCTCGTTTTCGCACTTTGGTTGGGTTGTGCCGGTTGGGTGGTTTTTACCTCAAAAATTCCCACAAAATTTTCCAAAAAAATTCCAACACTAGGGGTCAAAATTCCCAAAAAAATCCCCCCTAGATCGGGTTCTCCCGCCTGGAAATCGTCGTTTTGGGGTTGTCATTTTCGGAGGGGGGGTCTCGAGATCCAAAAATTCCAAAAATCACGACTCAAAAACGACGATTTCCAGACGGGAGAACCCGATTTAGGATTTTTTTTTTTTTTGAAATTCTGACCTCTCCTTTTGGAATTTTTGGGGATTACTTTTTGGAAAAATTTGGGGGAAAAACCACCCAACCGGCACAACCCAACTTTGGGGTCCCTCATTTTCCACATGATGGGGCCCTCGACACAGCCCGAAGAAGAGTGTAGGAGTGTCGCTGGACCCAGGACGAAAGGGGGTCAAAATGTCCAAAAATTTCCCCCCTAAATCGGATTCTACCGCCCTGTTTTGGGCAATTTTGATGCCTCATTTGACGTCCTAGGGTATGTCCTGGGCAGCGACACCTCTAAGAGTGGACCACAGTCGGAGGATGAAAAGTCCGAGACGAAGAAAAAAGAACCAACTGCCGCTGTGGAGAAAAAGGAGGGGGATATTGATCAGGCCACGACGCGCGAGTTTGTTGACGGAGGAGGGATCTTGAATAAGCTTACCTTCAGATCACCCCGCAATTTTGAAACTGTGTCGAGTTCTGGGAGTGTCGGACTGGCCCCAGTGGGGGAAAGGGGGTTAAAATTGGTGGAAATGTTTCCCCCCTAAATCGGGCGCTACCGACCTGCTTTGGACAATTGTTGTGCCTCATTTCACGTCCTGGGCTGCGACACCTCGAGAGTTCTCGCTTGTGAACTGAGGGACCGATGATCGTGGACAAACAGGGCGGGAGAACACCTTTGGGGGGAAGTCTTGAGAGATCTTGACTTCGCACATCATGTAATCAAGAAGTTCGACACTATCCTAGAATTTGTCGACGGGGCACCGGCGCATAAGAATTGACGAGGAAGAATTGCAGAAGTGTGCGTGGCAGGTCAAGACAGCCGAGGGTCAAGACTGCCAGAAAAAAATTCCCTACTCAGAGGATTGTCAGAAGGTAGAAAATCGCACTCTCAGGGGATCTGGGATTTGTTTGTCTGAAAGTATCGTCATTCGGCAAATAAGCGTTGCACTTCGGCAAATAAGCGTTCCACATACTCCCCCGGTTAAATCGGAGCCCCCAAGTGACAGCATTTTATTCCAACGGGGAGAACCCGGTGATTTAGGAGGGAGTTTTCGGCATTTTTGGGCCCCCCCGAGTAAAAACCGTGCAATGCGTGTAGTTGACGTTTTCACAGTCTGATACGACTGCGAGCTTTCCACACTTCCAGAAGTGAGAGAAGGCCTCCACGTATTGTAATGGTTTAAATAACCGGCCCAACCCTCCAGCAATAAAAGGCCCTCCGAAAAGGCCAAAATCGTGACCGGAGAACCCGATTTAGGGGGGATTTTTGTTCGTCCATTTTTGACCCCCCCGAAAAAGGGCCGCTTTTTTCAGTTTTCACAGTACTTTCTGTGCTGATAGTTGGAGTTGCGCTTGGAAGTATGTAGAAGTGTCTGACGATGCCAGGACAGAAAATCACGTGGGCCAAAAAGTGCCAAAACACGGCGGGAGAAGCCGATTTTTTTCGGGGGGATTTTGACCCCCTTTTTTGGTGGGGCCGTCGTAGCCATCACTTCTAATGTAATAATTGAAATAAGCGGCCACTTTTTTTATATTAAGCGGCCATGTGCCGGGGGGGTCAAAATGGGACCAAATTTCCCCCTTAAATCGGGTTCTCCCGCTTGGATTTTCAGCTTTTTGGATCGGGAAAATTATTTTAGGGTATGTGGCCGCTTATTTCAGTTCTTACATTAAGCATGTTACAAACTTGTTGTGGGAGGAAAGAGCAGGGGCGTCGATGGAACTTCCGGCAGGTTGAGACGGGCGTCAACTCCCGCAATCGGAGGACTTGAGAACTCATCCCTAAATCGGGTTTTACTACGTCGTAATTTCCCATGTTTGAGGTGTCCACACTCACATGCAGGAAGGATCTTAGAACTTTCCAGACCCCGACATGTTATTTTGAGCCCTAAAAAAGGCAAATAAACACTAGAAGCTGTACCGTAGAACCGGATTTAGGGGGTGTTTTTTTTTGACCACTTTGACCCCCCTTCCACGTGGGGAACTAGATGCCTCCAGGATCTAAACATTTCCAAAACAAGAGGTGGTGAAGATACGAGAAGTTCAGAATAAGAGAGTGCCGGCTCGTGCCATTTCTCGCACCGCTACACCGAGGGATGGCTATGTAGGGCAGGTGTTGGCTTCGCAAGCGCACGCGGATAATAATCGGCCACATACCCTAAAATAATTGTCCCCATCCAAAAAGTCCAAAATCATGACGGGAGAACCCGATTTAAGGGGGAAATTTGGTCCGATTTTGACCCTCCCGACATGTGGCCGAGGATTGATGTTATAAAAATAGTGGCCGCGTATCGCCCAGCAACCAGCCCTCCTGGGGTTTTCGATCTCCCGCCGTGTTTTTTTCACTTTTGACTTCATCCTGCTTTGCTCTTGTTCATGTCAGTCCGGGGACTGGACAGGCCTAGGTAGATGTAATCCACAACTTTGTAGACCACGTTTGCTAAAACGAGTTTTGTCATCCAAAGTGTTTGTTCTTTCCTCTGTGGTCATCCAAAGCATTTTTCATCCAAAGCGTTGGTGAGAGAATCATATTTTTGTTTCTCGTTGTAAAACTATTTCAGAGCATATAGAATTGTCCAGACCGGGCAGGTGTGACGAGCAAAAATAATAATCGGCCACATGCCGGGGGGGTCAAAATCGGACCAAATGTATTCCCCCCTAAATCGGGTTCTCCGGCTTGGATGTTGGCCTTTTTGGATCCCGAAAATTATCTTAGGGTATGCGGCCGCTTATTTTTAGCTCGTCACAATGGAAAAGTGCAAAAAGAAAGAAGTGATTGGATCCCGTTGACTCTGGAGAGCAAGTTCTCCGGGGAGACCCTTGCAGGTGGGAAACCGGATCCAGACACCCCTGCACATTTTGTCTCGTTGTAAACCATGAAAGGTTGTGAATGTGTACTTAACGTTGGGAGGCTACTGTGAGAACCGAAATAAGCGTTGCAGACCCTGTGAAAACCAGAATTATACGACAACTCTGTGAAAGGCTATTGTGAAAGCCAGAATACGACACCCCAAAACACCGTGTTCTTTTCCCCGCGGAAACCCGATTTCGGGTCTTTTTTGCTTGGGTTAATGTAATAATTGAAATAAGCGGCCACATACCCTAAAATTATTTTCCGGATCCAAAAAGCGCAAAATCCTCCCTGTAGAACCCGATTTAGGGGGGAAACTTGGTCCGATTTTGACCCCCTTGACATGTGGCCGATTAATTAATATTGACCCGCCCCCCGCCTAGCGACTGTGCAACGCTTAAAGTATCGCTTTTTACAGTATTAGTATCTTACGGTTCGGCAGGGAGGACGATGTTGAAGGTCTATCCCAGTGCATTTAGAAAGAGTTCGGGTCGTGTAGGAGCGCATGCGCAACGAGGAATGTAAATCCTGCCCTGCCAAAATTAGGAACGGCAAAATAGCGTTTTTTTCCGACGCGAAAACCCCATGGAGGGGATTATTTTTTCTGGACTCGTTGGCCCAGATCTTCGATTCTGAGGGCGCGCAGTCGCTCCTACCATGAGGTCGTGTTGTTCGAAGAGCCACATCATGTGCATGGGGAATCTACTTTCACAATTGTGTTGTACTTCTGCGAGTGTGAAAAATGAGGGAATCTGTTTCTCTGGAGGTCGTATGAGAGTGAGATTAAAGGGTTCTTATTCGCTTCTGCATGATACTTCCACACTCGAGGGAAATCCACGTTTATAAAGTATCCTGTATCAATGTCATCTCCATTTGCAGGGGTAATGTAATAATCAAAATAAGCGGCCACTTTTTTTATAATAATCGGCCACATGTCGGGGGGGTCAAAATCGGACCAAATTTCCCCCCTAAATCGGGTTCTCCGGCTTGGATTTTGAGCTTTTTGGATAGGGAAAATTATTTTAGGGTTTGTGGCCGTTTATTTCAATTATTACATTACGCAGCAGCCTCCTCCATGCGAGGGGGACGAAATAGATCGCCCTCGATTGGGGAATTTTCCCGTCTTGTTTCTGCGGGAAAAGTTCTTGGTCGGGGAAGGGGAGAAGGATGCTGCTTTAGGGGTGTGCACGCTTCCGTAGTCAGGGGGGGTCAAAAAGTCCAAAAAAATCCCCCCTAAATCGGGTTCTCCCGCCTGAAAAACGCTCTTTTGGTCTGTGTAAATTTAGGAGGGGGGTTCACGGCCGATTACGGAAGGGTGCACACCCCTACTTCACCTGCAACAGCGGCCCGTGGTGCAAGATGATTCGTGATGAATGGAGAAAAAAAGAAAACGAAACCTCGGAAAAGTAGGTGTGTGCACGCTTCCGTAATGAGCCGTGAAACCCCATCCCAAAATTAGGCAGCCCAAAAGAGCGTTTTGCAGGCGGGAGAACCCGATTTAGGAGGATCATTTTTGACTTTTTGCCCCCCCCTGCTGACTGCGAAAGCGTGCACACTCCTAGAAAAAAATCGAAACTTCAGGCGTCGACGAAGTATCGAAACAGTCTTCATTGAGTTCGGACGAAACTCTTCGGAAATTGTGCGAGGTTCTAATAGGAAAGGTGAATCAAGCGGCCCAACTCTCCGGAAATAAACGGCCCCCCAAAAAGGGCAAGATCGTCACCGTAGAACCCGGTTTAGGTTTTTTTTGTCTATTTTTGGCGTCCCCCCTACACGTGGCCGTTTATGAATCCCAAACGGGCCGCTTGTTTCAGTCTTTCCATTACCTTATTTCGATTTAATTTCGGTGGTTGGCCATCCCGGATAAGAAGGGGTCTGCGGGTATGAGAGGGGGTGTGTATTGATCCTTGAAGCGTCAAACAATACAACGGCTACCCTTTGATGCAGCTAGGACCTCTGCTCACACCATTTACGCACTTTTTACAACTTTCATGAGGTGAGGTCACACAAAATCCGCGATGCTCATACAAATTTATGGCGATGGTCGCACGGACCTCAGGGCGGACGCAAACTCAGGCGAGAGGCAGAAGTCAGACAAATTCAGGGATTCTTTTCCTGACCTGTTACTGCCTTGTTTCTTGGTCGTGTCGTCTGCCGGACTGTAGGAGTTTGAAGATTGAGTCGCGCACAAACGGGTTGAATCAAGCAGCAGCTCCAGGGGCCGTATGAATCGCAAGGTTTTAGGAGTAATGGAAAGCGTTAAATAAGCGGCCCGACCATACGGAAAGAAACGGCCCCCCAAAAAGGGCAATAAAATCGTGACCGTAGAACCCGATTTAGGGGGGCTTTTTTGTCAATTGTTGACCCCGCCCCTCCCCAACGCGTGGCCGCCGTTTATTGATCCGAAGCGGGCCGCTTATTTCAGTCTTTCCCCATTATCCAGTGTTTCCTGCATGTGCGGTGGGTCAAAATGATCAAAAAAGAAAAAATGCATGTTGATTTGTGCGGCGGCGTACTGCAGTACCCAATTCTTGCGATCGTCTTTGTCGTTTCTGCCGATGAGTGCCGCTCGTCGTGTCTGCCCATGGTCTTCCATCATGTCCGAAGCTCAGTTTCGCATTCCTGAACTACATTGTAATGTAATAATTGAAATAAGCGGCCACTTTTTTTGTAATAATCGGCCACATGTCGGGGGGGTCAAAATGGGACCAAATTTCCCCCCTAAATCGGGTTCTCCGGCTTGCATTTTGAGCTTTTTGGATCGGGAAAATTATTTTGGGGTATGTGGCCGCTTATTTCAGTTTTACATTACATTGTATTGCGTCAGTGAGTGTCAGTGTTGTGTCAGCCCAAGACAGACGGGGGGATCAAAATTTCCAAAAAAAATCGGGTTCCACTCCCGGACTATTTTGGTACTTTTTGGTGCCCCATTTTATGTCTTGGGGTCTGACATGTGGAAGTGTGTGTCTGGTTCCCCAATGAAGGAAGTCAAGTGTCGGATTGTGATCATTTGTGAGTGACCAAAAACGGGCAAAAAACGCAGTACTAGCCGAGATCATCGTCGGTTCATTTTTGGCCTGCTTTTCCCGAATCCACCTGAAGATCCGTCGTCCGACACATCTCCATGTGCGCCCCTTCCTACGCGTGAAAGCGAGAGATTATGATGTTCTTCGCCCGTGTCAGTATTTTGTGTTGCCCGTGGTTTGTGTCCTCGTAAGTGGTGTTCCCACCCCTACTCTGAGTTTTTTTTTAACTCTGACTTTTTTTTCTACTCCGAGAACAAAAAAACTCAGAGTAGGGGTGGGAGAAACTCGCGGCTCCTACTCCGAGTAGGAGATGATGATGATGATGTTCATGACTCATTTCAATTGACAGTGAATCGCCCAAGTGTGAGAGTTGTTGCCCAAGCTTTTCCCCGGCGTTCACCCTTTTGTCGTTGTGTGTGCAGTCCTCCCCTTTCTGCATGCATAGGGATGTGCATGCTTGCTCCGTAGTCAGGGGGGGGGTCAAAAAGTCCAAAAAAATCCCCCTAAATCGGCTTCTCCCGTCTGCAAAACGCTCTTTTGGCCTGTGTAAATGTGGGAGGGGGGTTCACGGCCGATTACGGAAGCGTGCACTACCCTACATGCAGAACAGAATCCTCATCGCTTTCCCGTGCGTCAGTGTGTGTGTGTGTGTGTGTGTGTGTGTGTCATGGTGCGTCATGGTGCGTCAGTGTGTGCATGAAACTCCCCGCGTCTACCCTTGACCAACTTTGGACACCCACCCGGAACAAGTCGGATCCTCTTTTCGGCCCTTTAGAAAGTTGTCGTGTTGATTTTGGATCTCTCAATGCATCGACTACGTGGCTCCTGCTCCCCATGCCTCGGTCTCTCCCCATTGCAACATGAAAAATGCACCCGATGAAGAAAGCAAGATGGACCACCATGCTCTCTCTTCTCCCCTCCCAGAAAGCGAATCCTATTTTCTTCTCATTCTTAGGGGTGTCGAAAGTATCAACGTTGGTTAGGGGGGTCAAAAGTGCGTAAAGCTTCCCCCAAGTCGGGTTCTACCGGGGGGACGAAAATGCTGTTTTTGGGTGTCCATTTTTGGTGGGGTGGGGGGTCTCCTGGCTTGTTGAGAATGTCCACCCCTATTCTTTTAGGGGTGTCGAAAGTTTCAAGGTCGGGGGGTCGGGGTCAAAAGTGCAGAAAGTTTCCCCCTAAAGCGGGTTCTCCATGGGCGAAGTTCCCCTTTGTGGGTCTTCATTTATGGTGGGGGGGTTCAACTACCTTGACACTTTACACCCCTACATCCTTATCTATCAATTTTCTCATTTTGGAATTTGGCAGTATCCAGTTTCCACTACACGTGAGGTTGGTGGTCAAAGTGATCGCCGAAAAATCTTCCCGAAGTCGGGTGCTGTGCTGGTGGTGTTTATTTTGCATTGTTTGGGTCTCAAAAGCAGATGCAAGGGTCTGGAGACTTCTAAGAAGCTGTGCTTATTTGGGGTTGTGCACGTTTCCGCAGTTGGGAGGGTGGCAAGAAATAGAAGAAAAGCTCCTGCTTCCTTTCCCCAGGCTTTGGTATCGTCTCCTGTCGGAAAACGCCGGTGTTTTTCCTGTTTTCGAGTGCCTCGGAAAGGACATGGGTCCTGCATCTAATTACGGGAGTGTGCACGCCTCCGACTTTTCAGCGTGAAGAGCTCATGATTCCATCTCGATCAAGTTTATAGAAGTGTCGCTGGCCCCAGGACGAAAGGGGGTCAAAATCGCCAAAAAAATCCCCCCTAAATCGGGTTCTCCCGCCCTGTTTTGGCACTTTTTGTTGCCTCATTTTGTGTCCGGGGGTTCGTCTTGGAGATCGACACCTCTAAGTTTAGAACTGCGTTGAGGAAACGACCTGCTTCGCATGTGCGAAGGAATTGAAATTTAATTTATGATGTCGAACTGACCCAGATCGGCAAATGTTGGGTTGGTGAAAAAATGAGGACCCGATGTGGGGTTTCATTTTGATTTTTCCTGACAGGAGGGACCCCCCTCACATGAAGATGAACAAAGTCTCGTCAAGGTTAGTTGGGGGGGTCAAAAATGCCTAAAATAATTCCCCCCCTAGATCGGGTCGTTCTCCCCGGGGGAAATCTCAATTTTTGGGTGTCTATTTTTGCTGGGGGGTGGCTTCATTGGCGCATGCAACAACTCTTCTGTCTGCTGAGAGATACAGGAGGCATCCCTACAATATCTGAGCAGACAGAAGAGTTGTTGCGTACAAGTAGAAAGCGTTCTAATGTAAAAACTAAAATAAGCGGCCACATACCCTAGAATTATTTTCCGAATCCAAAAAGCCCAAAATCCTGCCGGGGGGGAACCCGATTTAGGGGGGGAAACTAACTTGGTCCGATTTTGACCCCCCCGACATATGGCCGATTATTATAAAAAAGTGGCCGCCTATTTCAATTATTACATTGATAACTCGCGGTTGAGCCTCATTTCTGAGGAGGGGGAAATATCTAGAAGTGTTAGTGGCCGAAGATAAAAGGGGGTCAAAACAGCCGAAAAAATCCACCCTAAATCGGGTTCTCCATCCCTGGTCTTTTGGCATTTTCTGATGCCTCATTTTATGACCTGGGGTCTGGCACCTCTAAATATCTCTGTCGTGTG
>OZSS01001484.1_pt1 | contig 10838 bp, 9 predicted proteins | sample 1779911 | NCBI WGS metagenome assembly OZSS01 (sample SAMEA2603589, study PRJEB24840) | metagenome | biome: Water; feature: Photic zone; material: Seawater sample | place: Mediterranean Sea | collected 2013-11-12 | depth 10 m | reverse complement strand
TGACAGAAGAGATGACTTTGAACGTTGGTCGGCTGCGCTGGTTGAAAGGCTTGGGACGGATATTTCAGAAGACCAGAGAAACGCGCTTGTTGAAATGGCACGCTTTATTCGATTGAAGGCCGAGGAAAAATCAGAAACACCAGGCAAAGATCTTATGACTGAGATAGTTTTTGCTGAGGTAGATGGGGAGAAGCTTTCCCGTGAAGAAGTTGTAGCCAACGGAGTTTTCTTTTTGGCTGCTGGGCATGAAACAACCGCAAATTTTCTTAGTAATTTCATTTACCAAATTTGCACGATACCGAGATTATTTGAAAGTATGCAATCCGATAGAAGCTTGTTGAAATCGGCTCTAGAGGAGTCTCTGCGTCTAGAGAGCCCAGTTCAAAATATTTGCAGAACTGTCAAAGATGACATGTCAATTGATGATAAATTCATTCTACAAGATGACCGAATGATGTTTTCACTTGGCGCAGGAAATCGCGATCCAGATGTTTTTGAGTGTCCAGAGGATTTTAATTTAAAGCGGGATAATCTTAATCAGCATCTGGCATTTGGCTATGGTCATCATCAATGCCTAGGTGCGAGATTGGCTCGTCTTGAGGGCGAAATTTTTGCTAATATTCTTCTAGATAGATATGAAAAAATTGAACTCGCAGGAGATTTTGAACGTCAACCAGGCAATGTTATGAGGGGGTATAAGTCCCTTAACATTAAATGTTCATAAATTTTTTTTAAGGGTTAAATAATGTTATCAAGATCAGATAATCCAACACTAATAGACTTGCTAAAACATGCAGCAGAAAAAAAAACCAGGCGGGCTTTGCCTCAGTATGGATGGGGTTAAATGTAGTTTTTCTGATTTTTATCAGGGGGCTTTAAAAAGAGCTGAGTGCTTTACTAATTTAGGTGCACAAAATGGAGATAAAGTTGGCATTCTCTTACCAAACGGTATTGAATATCTTGAAATCTTTTATGGTGCAATGTTAGCTGGCTGTATTCCAGTTACAATCAATAACAGATATAAAGTAGCCGAACTCAAATATGTACTCTCACAGGGTGATGTGAAATTCCTATTTACCAGTGCGGCGACTGAGACGAATTTTTTAAACACACTCAAGGAAGCATTTACAGATTTAAATCTCACTCAAAGTAGCCAGGAACTTGCAGATGCACCTGCTCTGGAAAAAGTTTATGTCGTCGAAGATGCACCCCATCCACAGATTTCAGATGCCGATTTTCTTGCCAATATAGGTGGCGATGATTTCACGCCGCCGTCCGTCAGTAGTGATGATGTCGCTTTTATTATGTTCACATCCGGCACGACGGCAAATCCAAAAGCATGTTGTCTTTCACATAGATCGGTTGTTGGCAATGGTTTTGCTCAGGCCGCACGTTGGCAGATGACAGCGCAAGATCGGATGTATGATCCGTTACCTTTTTTCCACATGTCTACAATATTGCCCCTGACAGCGAGCATGTGCGTCATGGCGTCATTATTTGCGACACGGTATTTCAATGTTGATGAGGCAATTGAGACGTTTATCAATGATGATATTACAATCGGGTTTATCGCTTTCCCAACACTAACAAATGAAATTATCAATCATCCGAAATTTGATGGTGCAGCGTTATCTTCTGTTCGGCTTGTCAATAATGTAGCGCCGGTTTCAACTCTTGAAATTTATGACCAGTCTTTTGAGCATGGGGTTGGCGTTTCTGCTTACGGTATGACAGAAGCCGGCGGTGTTATTTGTTATGGTGATGTAGAAGACAGTCTTGAAAAACGTCTCAACACTTGTGGCAAGCCGTTTCCTGGCATTGAGGTTCGGATTGCTGATCCTGAAAACCCAAGCAATGTATTGGGCACAAATCAGAAAGGTGAGATACAAATTCGAGGCTACTGTTTGTTCGAAGGTTATTATAAGGATGAGGAAGCTACGCAGAATGTCATGATTAATGATGGCTGGTATCGCTCCGGTGATTTGGGCGCGTTGGATAATGAAGGTTATCTTTCTTATCTTGGGCGCTGGAAAGACATGTTAAAAATCGGCGGGGAGAATGTAGCGGCGCTAGAAATTGAATCGCACATTAATACGCACCCTGCTGTTGTTTTATCTCAGGTTGTTGGGGTTGAAGATGACCGGCTGGACGAGGTCGCGGCTGTTTTTATCGAGGCAGTGCCAGGCGCTAGCGTTTCTTCTCAGGATATTATTGATTACTGCAAAGGCCAGATATCCAATTTTAAAATTCCGCGATATGTCGTTTTTTTGACTGAATGGCCGATGTCAGCAACAAAAATTCAGAAGTTCAAATTGAAATCATTTGATCTTGGGGAAAAGCTAACTTCCTAACCTGACTTATTTATCCTGATCCATATAGCGATCTATTTCACGGTGTAGGTGACGGATACGGTCCTCTTGTTCACACCAAAGTGGGCCGTTAAAACCGCGTGACTTAACCCCCTGTTGGACGCTGGCAATCAAATCCACATCTTGGTTCAGCACCTCACCGAGATCAGCATCCATCTCAGCACTGAAATGTTCAATCTCCGGGCGAATTGCTCCGGTTACATCCATGCCTTCCGGGAGACCCATCCAACCCGGCACGGTGTAGCTCGGATCATCGACATAACGGAACATGGTCATCGTGTCGTAATAAAATTTTTCAGGGTCAGTGGCGTGGGGTACGAAACGCATTAGAAAGACGCCCTCGGGGTGCATGCCGATTTGCACATTGGGAAAGAAGCCGGTTGCCCAGCTATCGGTAAGTTGCCCATCTGTCAGATTATCATAAAAATCGAGGCCGAATCTTTCCCCACGTTCGCGCTTGGCTTTTTGAATGGCGACACGCACATCTTGAGCCGAGCCTTTAAAGCTTTCAGGGTCGATACCGGCTTCCATCATCATGAAGGTTTGGTATGGATCAATTGTTTCTTGATCTGCAACCCGGTGGGATTTAATGCCAATAGGCACAATCATTCGGCTGAAACCATTCGGATAGAGGTCAACCTGAACAAAATCTTCCATCACACCCTGCGTTTGCGGGTGAATATGCGGCAGGTGATAGGACTCGTAGAACGCATCAACACCTGTCTTCCAATTAGACAGCCATTCGGTTCGCACATGACGGATAACATTCATTTTTTCGATTTCGTAATTCTCAATATAGCCTTCCGGCAGGCCAATCCACTCTTCCAGTGGGGGCGCATTACCGTCCATATTAATGAAAATCAGACCGCCGATTGTTTCACACCGGATTTCAGTAAGGCCAGGGCGATGCGCGATTAAATTGGCATCATATGTTTCTTCATCCGTGATGGCGGCAAGGGCACCATCCGTGTGAAACTGCCAGCCGTGAAATGGGCAGGAAAATTTTGGCACATTGCCCTGCTCGACCTGACAAACACGTTTGCCCCGATGCGGGCAGACATTGTAAAAAGCACGAATTATATTGTCGTCATGGCGGACGAGGAGAAACTCCTCATGCCCGTGTCGATGGGTAATGAAATCTCCCGGTTCTTTGAGGTCAGGCGTGACACCTGCCAAGAGCCAGACTTTTGGCCAGAGCCGGTCCCATTCTTGTTGCATGAAGTCACGGCTGAAGTATCGCTGCGGATCCGGCACGTCAGCACCGATATCGTCGGGGCGGGGCATTTTTGCCTCAAGCGTTCCGGGGGGTGCGCCCAAATCCATTGGCCATTTCACATCAAGCTTTTCAGACATTTAAATCTCCCAAAATCAATCTACACAGTTCTCTCAACACGGAATCCTTTGCGAGGGAAATGTAAATAAACTTCCCCGAGATTATCTTGTGTGCGGCATATAATTATTTCTTCATCATTCGACATTTTAAGAATTCCTGCAACAGGGATAATGCCATAATCATCAGGTTGGATTGTCACAGGGTCACCCGGCCGGCATCCAGACTCGTCATCCTTATGCGTGCCAAGCCGGAAGCCGCCAGCATCGTTTTGTGCCTTAACCGCAATTTCCAATGCCTCAGACGACTCTATATCGGTGCGTTTGCCGCATCCAAAATTATCCATGCGATCATACCAGCCTGAAATATGCGGGAATTTTGCCAAAAATTCAACGCTTGAGGGGATATTACCACCGGCCATCCAGATATTCATATAAGCATTAATGTCTGCCCATTCTGCGTTATCCCCGAACAAATATGCTCGACCGTCTGCAAGCTGGTGATTAAGTTGGCTGGCGAAAGTAATGAACTGACTGCGAAAATGTGGGGCATCTTCGGCAAAGTTTTCAAAATCCAGAAAAGTAAAATAGGCGGCACGATCCGTCACAACGTCATCGGGCAGAAATTCAGCATTTTCATGGAGTGAGAGCGCGGCCCCGGGGCGGAACATCATATCACTCCATTGCTGGACAGCGAGATTGGCGAGCAGACCGGATTGAAATACCGATGGCGTGGGGTGCAACATATCAATAACCCGCGCTATGATGAGCGTATCGCAAAAAACATCTGCCCCTATTTGCATGACGGGTATGCGCCGATAGCCGCCTGTGAGCGCAGTCATATCAGGTCGGGGCATCACCATGGATACTTGAACAGATTGCCATGGCAGGCCTTTCACCCCAAAAAGTTTGCGAATTTTCTCGCCATATGGGGATGGATCATGATGATGCAGAATAAAACCGGACAATATATATTTCTTTCGCGTTGCGTTGCTGAATGGTTTACGGGCTTAGATAAATCCATTTTTTCACTTAGGTAACCTCGTAAAAACTATAGAAAAATACATGTTCTCAGCAACTAGCTATTGTGCAAAACTAGGCAATCTGCGGCGCTTTGTGCCGTATAAGCTCATCGTATTTTTGGGCTATAATATACAAAAGTACAGACTAAAAGATATCTATAAGGGAGATGAATATGGGTCGAGTGGAAGGTAAAGTCGCGCTGGTAACTGGCGCGGCAATGGGTCTAGGTCTTGCGGATGCAACCATGCTCATTGAGGAGGGCGCACGCGTTCTACTTACAGATGTAAATGTTGAAGCCGGTCAAAAAGCTGCAGACGCGCTTGGAGAGAATGCCGCCTTTGCCAAACTTGATGTCAGTAGCCCCGAAGAATGGGCCTCTGCTATTGCGATTGTAGAAGAAAAATTCGGCGGCTTGGATGTGCTGGTCAATAATGCCGGTATTGTGATTGTCGCCGATCCTGAGAATTGCACTTATGAAGATTTCAAAAAAACCAATGCGATTATGAATGATGGCGTCTTTCTGGGCATGCAAACGGCGCTCCCCTTACTTAAAAAGAGTAAAAACGCCTCTATTATCAATATGTCGTCCACAGCGTCGCATCTAGGCTATCCACCTTTTTTTGCTTATTCAGCCGCTAAGGGCGCCGTGCGTTCTATGACAAAGTCCATGGCGATACATTGCCAGATGACCAACTTACCTGTCAGGTGTGTTTCTATTCATGCCAGCGGCATTGAAACGCCAATGGTTCAAACGGTTCAAGGACGCGGCGATGAAGCGCCAATGGAAATCCCCAAGGATGGCATACTCCCACAGGAGTCGCTGGGGTGTCCTGAAGATGTGGCGCGCATGGTGGTCTTTTTGGCTTCTGATGATGCCCGTTTCCTTACAGGTAGTGAATTTATCGTCGATAATGGGCTTCTCGCTCGACCTGCGGATATTGTGCAATAGTTAATACATGTCTCATTTAGGGACATTAAAGTTAGGAAGAAAAAATGGATTTGGGATTAAGAGACAAAAACGTTCTCATTACTGGCTCCACGGCCGGTATTGGTCGTCGGATAGCCAACCTGTTTGCGGCTGAAGGCGCTAATGTTGCGATTTGTTCACGGACTGAAGAAAGCGTCAAACAGGCTGTTAAGGAAATGAGCCTAATGGCAGAGGGGCGTATTGTCGGGGCTCCGTGTAATATCAAGGAAAAAGAAGATTATGAAAAATGGGTCGCTGACATGGCTGAAGAGCTTGGCGGCGTTGATGTTTTTATCCCGAATGTGTCAGCCGGTGGCGGTAATGATAGCGAACGAAACTGGTGGAAAAACTTTGAAGTCGATGTGCTTGGCACCGTAAGGGGCGTTGAAGCCGTTCTGCCGCTGATGGAAGAGACCGGCGGCGCGATCACCATGATTGGGACAACGGCTGCTGTTGAGACTTTCATGGAGCCGCAACCTTATAATGCGATGAAAGCCTCGCTCATTACTTATGCCAAACAATTGTCTCAGGCGCATGGCGATACGGGTGTGCGCGTGAATGTTGTTTCTCCCGGCCCGATTTATTTCGATGGTGGTGCGTGGGATATGATTAAAATCTCTAATGAAAAGTTTTACGGCATCACAGAAAAAACTCATGCTTTGGGGCGCCTTGGCACGCCGGAAGAAGTCGCAAATTGCGTGGTCTTCCTTTCAAGCCAAGCCGCAAGCTGGGTGACAGGTGTAAATCTTGTCGTCGATGGCGGTTACACGAAAAGGGTTCAACTCTGATATGAAAGTTCGTCGTCAGCAAAAAATTCAGCGTACTACCGAGAAGCAAGGCGAAAACGGCACGCCGGTTGAGGTTGCTCCAAAGCCTGACCTTGGCTCAGCTCTTATCCCAAAAGAGCGTTATGTTAGCCCTGATTATATGGCCCAGGAATGGGAGCATATGTGGAGCAAAGTCTGGCTTATGGCTTGCAGAGATGAGGATTTGCCCGAGCCCGGTGACCATTATGTTACTGAGATTGGGAATGAATCAATTCTGCTGGTTCGCCAGAAAGATAACTCTGTGAAGGCGTTTTATAATGTCTGCCATCATAGGGGTAACCGTCTGGTTCACAGTTTTGAAAAACCGCAGGAAGCGGCGACGTCTTTCAAATGTAAATACCATGATTGGGAATATGCCATTAATGGAAGCTTTATGGATATTCCAGATCTGGAGACTTTCCCGCAAGGCGCCCCGCCTTGTGGCGGTCTGACCGAACTTCCATGTGACAGTTGGGGATCATTTGTTTGGTTCAGCCTCAATCAGGATGTTGAACCGCTTATGGATTATCTTGGCGTTATTCCGGAGCACCTTAACCCCTATCATTTTGAGCGCATGGTGCTGACCAAAGCATTGACGGTAGAGTGGGATTGCAATTGGAAAGCTTCGGTAGACGCTTTCAATGAAAGCTATCATGTTCAGGGCATTCATAAGCAACTTCTGTATTATCTTGATGATCTGGATATTCAGATTGACTGCTATGAGCGTCATAATCGATATCTGATTGCCTTTGGGGTGCTAAGCCCTCGTGTGGTTGCACCAAGTGAAATCCCACCGGCGATTAAAGTGGTGATGAAAGATGCGGGTATGGACCCTGCCTCATATGAGGGGTCTGTTCATGATATTCGTCATGCCGTACAGAAATTTAAAAGGGAAAATGGGCCGGCGCAGGGTAAGGATTATTCAGCTTTGAATGACGACCAGCTTACGGATGATTATCATTATATGATCTTCCCGAATATCACCATGAATGTGCATGCAGATGATTTAATGTTATTTCGTCAGCGCCCGCATCCTGAAGACCCGAACAAGATGCTTTTTGATTACTATATGTATGAATTGCCGGATGCAGAATTTGACGCGGAAGAATATCGCCGCCCGCTTCATAAGAAATATAAATACGGTGAGGTTTCTCTTGGTCTGGTGATTAATCAGGACGCTTATAACCTTCCTTTTGTCCAAAAGGGTATGCAAAGTGAAGGATATGAAGGCCTCTGGATTGGTGATCAGGAACTACGGATACGTCACTTCCACGATACGCTTGAAAAATATTTGGACCCGGACTCTTCACCTGAAACTGCGAAGCCATCTTCTTCTGGCAAGAAAACGTCTTCTAAATCAGCCAAGAAATAATAGCTCGGAAAAGAAAGGTATCGTCATGTTTCCTCAGCCGCTTATGAACCATAAAATCATCCAGATGGCTTATGTCGTCAGGGATATTCATGAAACTGCCAGGGATTGGCAGGAGACTTTTGGCATTGGCCCGTTTTTCATGCTGGAAGATATTAGCATTACCGATCCGCATTATAGGGGTAAGCCGCAGGAGGTGGATTTCTGCGTTGCCGTTTGTCAGACCGGCGATATTCACGTTGAGTTTATTCAGCAAAATTGTGATAGCCCGTCATGCTACAGAGATATGTACGCGGTCGGTGAAGAGGGCTTCCACCATGTCGGTATTATTGCGGAAGATTATGAAAAAGAAGTCGCACGCTATACCGATATGGGTTTTGAGGTTGCCTTTAGCGGCGCCATGGGGCCAATGGATTTTTGCTATGTCGATACGTCGAGCAAAATGGGGTGCATGGTTGAGGTTCTGGAGAACCAACCCTTTATCAATAATTATTTTGATAATCTGCGTAAAGCCGCAGAAAACTGGGATGGCTCTAAACCCATCCGCAATGCTGCCGAGCTTTTTTAAAAATTAAGTTTTAAATAGTTATGTTGGTCGACTAGCGGTTAAGCCCCTTTTTTGGGTCGCCGATAATGTCGTAGAAACTCAAATCCATTTCCTCTGCCAAACAGTCAACAATGTCCGGAACTATGCGGTCATGAAAGTTTGTCGCCATGTGATATTCAAAGGCGGCTTCATCCGTGAAGGTCGCAACGCAATAATAAGTGTTTGGGTCATCACGCGACCGAATAAGCTCGTAAACAGGTGTTTCAGGTTCTTGAGCATAGGTCAGATCACGCAATTCAGTCTGTGCGTTTTCAAATTTCTCCCGTTTGGCGGGGTCAATTACAAGTTTGGCAAGAAAGGCTGTCATATTTTTTCCTATCAGGTAAGCGGGTCAAGGTATTCGCGCTCATAGCCCCCGTCTAGACACGGGATCATATCAGCAGCGATTTCTTTAAAGTGCTCGGTTTCCTGATGCGCCTGATCATCTGCTTCAGTTTTGAAGCTTTCAATGACTGCAAAGGCATTGTCTTCTCTAAGACGGAAAAACTTGTACATCAGACAGTTTGGCTCGTGTTCAGCAACTGCTTTTTCCATGCGCTCACATGTGTCGATAAATTGTTCTACTTTGTCAGGAAATACCTTCATGCGTGCAATAAATGTATGCGCCATCTTTACCCTCCGAGATACATTGAACATTTTGGTTAGTTTATACCAATCAAGATAATTTGAATAGGGCAAGGCTACAACTGTTGCAATATTACAACTAAAACTGTCAACAACTCTGTAAGACCAGAAAACTAGTTAAAAACCTAGGACTTGCAGGTAAAGTTTTGGCATACATTGTCTAGTGGTCCAGACTTATCGTTTTATACTTTGTTCGGCCATTGGTCTTTTGTTTAAATAACCGACCGGAATATGATTTTTTAATATTCCATCAAAACCTTATTTGGGAGGGTATAATGCTATTGGTTCAGAAAATACTCGGTGTGAAATCACCACGTCTTCTGACATCACTTTTCGTTGGCATGTCCGTCTTTGCTTCATCCGGTGCATTTGCACAGATTGATGAAGTTATTGTGCGTGCGTCGAAACGTGAAACTAACCTGCAGTCAACACCGATTGCAGTCTCAGCTCTACGGGCTGAAGATGTAAATTCATTGGTTGCCAGAGATATTGGGGATGTTGCCGTATTGGCACCGAACTTCTCGGCTGCCAAAGTCACGGGTTTTAATGCAGCGTCTTTCGCCATGCGTGGTGCAGGTCAAACTGACATCATCGTCTATTCAGACCCACAAGCTGGCGCCGCGATCGACGACTTCATAGTGCCGCATTTGCAAACACAACTTTTGGACATTTTCGACATTGAACAAGTTGAAGTTCTTAGGGGCCCTCAAGGTACACTGTTTGGTAAAAACACCACAGCAGGTATGGTTACTCTCAGAACCAAGCGCCCTGAGCTTGATGAGACAGATGTTAAGTTGAATGTCCGTCTTGCTGAGTATGGCCGCGAGGAAATTCGTGTTGCTATTAACGTGCCTGTAACTGACAAAATTGCTATCCGCGCTTCAGGCCTTTTCGCAGAGTCAGACGGTTATTACAAGAATGGTGCCGATAGGGTAGACACTGCAGCTTTTGTGACCACCGGGCCTAGTGCGGGTGACGGTCGCAGCCTCGGTGGTGAGGATGTGTTTTCTGGTCGTTTCAAGGTTCTTTATGAAGCATCAGACAATCTGACAGCTCTGTTTCAGTATGAAATCATCCGTGATAATTCTGATGCCGTTCCGTCAATTAATGAGTCGCCGGATACATTTGTTTGGTCCAGTGTTTTTGGGCTTAGCCAACTAAGCGGAGATCCACTTAACAATGCCGGTTCAACAGACCGTGATGATCAAAATCTGAGCATGTCTCTTGGTCACCAGGTTGATGTCGATGGTTACTATCTTAATCTTGAATGGAAACTTGGCAGCGGTACGCTGACTTCAATCACGGGTTACCGTGAGCAGGCATCTCTATTGCCAAGCACCTATACAGGTACAACTGGTAACTTCTCTTTGTTTGACGCCAACCGTGCCGATAACAGAGAAACTTTCCAGCAGGAATTGCGTTACACATCCGAGCTTGATGGTCCGTTTAACTATGTTACCGGTGCTTTTTACCAAACCAACGACACTGTTTTCTGTGTAACTCAGCTTCTGGGCTTCCTTGATTTGTTCGGTCTTTCACCGGCAGCATATGGTGCTCCGGCTCTCGATACGCTTGAAAATAATGGACAGGTATTGTGTAACAGCCAAGATGCAACAGCAGAAGCTGTGTTTCTTGACGGTACTTATGATTTCTCCGACCGCCTTACTTTGAGTGCTGGTTTCCGTTACACATGGGAAGAAAAATCCTGGACCGGACGTAATCAGGTTCATTATGAACTCTTGGG
>OZSS01001483.1_pt1 | contig 10842 bp, 13 predicted proteins | sample 1779911 | NCBI WGS metagenome assembly OZSS01 (sample SAMEA2603589, study PRJEB24840) | metagenome | biome: Water; feature: Photic zone; material: Seawater sample | place: Mediterranean Sea | collected 2013-11-12 | depth 10 m | reverse complement strand
GGGGGAGGGGGGGGGGGGGGGGGGGGGGGGGGGGGGGGGGGGGGGGGGGGGGGGGGGGGGGGGGGGGGGGGGAGAGATTTGTGGTATGGAAGAGCATGTCATACTTTGTTTTGTCTTTTGGAAGACTGGAACACTAATGGATGCGTAGACTGACTGACTGGCTGACTGACTGGTTTTATGTATGCATGTCTTTAATTATATTTTGTATTTTTCCTTTGCTTTGCTTTGAACTTGACGTATACAACAGATGTACGGTGAGGATGTGCCCCTTAATAAGTTTGCTGGCAAGGTCACGGTTGTTCTAAACGTGGCAAGTGAATGACCTTTGCAGAACATCAATTATCCATCTCTGAGGACGCTGTATGAGAAATACGGTAAGGATGGATTTGAATTGATTGGGTTCCCTTGCAATCAATTTGGGGGACAAGCACCGGGAACATCTGACGAGGAAAGACAGTACGCCTATAAGAAATTCGGATTTGAATTTCCAGTTTTCGACAAGATTGATGTCAATGGCCCACGAGCTCACCCTCTGTATCAGTTCTTGAGACAGGAGCAGCCGCAGAGCCTACCCAAACAAGGAACAAGACCTCTTAGACAGGGAGACCTGGAGTGGAAGTAAGATCACCAAAGACATAGAGAGATGAGGATGACGATGATTAATGTGATCCGTGCAAAACTCTGTTCGTTCGTTTTCATTGACTAATGCTGTTGTTTATTTTCTCTTGTTTTGGTCTTTCATCTTTTGTGACTTCACATCAACAAAAGTTATGTGAAGTTTCTTGTTGACAGGAATGGTCAGCCAGTAAAGCGTTATAAGCCCTCTTTCGATCCGTTGGATTTTGAGAAGGACTTGCAACTTGTTTTACGTGGCATGGAACCCCTTCCAGAGGAGTGCATCTTGCATCCAGGCAGAATCGTGTGCAACCCAAAGCTATAGAATCAAATAGACTCACCAGGCACCTGAGCCACGAAGAACAAGAGAACTCACTCTAGTGGCAGGACGCAATATTGAGATAACGCACCTTGCCTGTCCTTTCTTTCCATCCTTTTTTTCTGTCTGTGTCATATTCAATGATAATAATGATAGAGTAGGAGTCCAGTCATCTCTCACGTGAGCGTGAGATCAGAACGAAGTGAGAAAGCATCCATGATGGCAAAACTGCAAGTTGTGTTACTGCAATCGGCTTTGCCTGAACAAAAAATGAATTCAAATCCTCAGCAAGTTGTTTCGTTTTCCAAAGTTTTGATGCCGGCGATAGTGTTTCATCACCTCCTATAGGTTGGCAAAGAAAAGGAAAGGAAAGGAAAGAAAGGAACTGGACAAGACAAGACAGGAGAAAGCTCTTTGTTGTTTATAATGAGTCCCTTTAACTATACATTACCAATCAAATCAATGTTTACACTATCCAAATTCTGAAAAAAGAATTCCAGTTCCAGATCAATGCAGGCCAGTGTGAAGAAGAAGGACTGGATTACCCTTTTACCTCTCTCTCTCTCTTTCTGTCTGTCTGTCTGTCTGTGTGTCTGTCTGTGTGTGTGTCTGTGTGTCTGTCTGTGCGTGTGTCTGTCTGTGCGTGTGTCTGTGTGTCTGTGTGTCTGTGTACTGTCAATTGATCACCCGAGAAGAGAAGCCACTGCTGTGTTTAGGTCACCTCCCGCACTGTCCAAGGCCTGCTTTGCCGATTCTTCATCAAAACCCATTTCAAGCAACGTCTGGACATTCTTGTTGGTGCCATTGGCATTCGCGTACATCTCTGTCCATTGTTTTGCAGTGCTTTCAAAGAGTGCATAATCATTGAGGTACTGTTTTGCCACAACTGCGTCCTGTGGGGGGATAGGATAAAAAGAAAAGGAAAAAGGGAAGTGGAGAGTGAGTGAGTATAAATAAGTCTCACCATATCTTTGTTTCCTCACACATAAAAATGTAATCTCTCTCTCTCTCTCTCTTTGTCTATGTATGTGTGTGCATGTGCGTGTGGTTGTGGTTGTGGTTGTGGTTGTGGTTGTGGTTGTGGTTGTGGTTGTGGTTGTTTTTTTTTTTAATCTTACTTGTGGATCATTTGGTTCTGGTGAGCAGAGCAGTGCCTGAAGAGAGAGTAGTGCTGTCTTAATAGTAAGTGCAGGACTCCACTGGTCCTTCAGGATATCGAGGCAAATAGCCCCGTTCTGACTGCTAACGTTGGGATGCCTAAAGACGCGTGCGTGCGTGAATAATACAAATAAAACAAAACAAAATGTATATGTGTCAGCCAGTGTACAAACTTACTTGAAAGAAACGTTCTTGTGCTCTTTGGTTTCTGGTATTTGTCTCACCATATTTTGCTTTTGAACCTCATTTTCGGTGGTTCGAAAGGATAGACGCCCTTGATCTGTATGTCAACCACGAACTGACCCCCTTCATAAGGTGTGTCAATTGGGCCAGCGATGTTTCCTTCGAGCGTTGTGAGATTATCTCCTATAACTCGAACGCTTAGACCAGACGCTTTATCTTGCTTGATTTCTTGGATTTCCTTCTGAAGTCTGCTGAGATCCATATTGAAGTGAAGTGAAGTGAACTGGACTGAATTACCCTTTTCTGCGTGTCTCTGTGTAGGTCTATCTACCTGTCTCTTTCTCTTCGGTCGTGCACGTGCGTGCGTGAACTACTGAGTATTACTGAGATCGCCGCCCCCTTGGTGTGGTGTGGTGTGTTGGACCAGTAATAGTCCAGGCTTTAGCTTGCGATGTGCTATGCTGTACTGTGCTGTACTGTGCTGCTCTGGCTAAGACCTGACCGGCCTGCCCTGTCCTGTTCTCAAACGAAACAGACACTACTCACTCACTCACTCACTCGACCTTCGCTCTTCCTCTCTCTCTCTCTCTATCTTTTGAATGAACGAGCACTTTTGCTTTCGGGTCGGGACGTTAGACACACCGAACACAGCCCATCAGCCAGAGACAGAGAGAATGAGAGAGAGAGAGAATGAGAGAGAGACAGAGAGAGAGACAGAGAGACGCACACACTCGCACTCACACACACAGAGGGAGGGAGGGAGTGGATGGGATGCCACCTTTCAGGCCGTAGCCGTGGCCGACCATAGAAGTAGATAGATATACTATCCCGGCAAGTACAAACACACTTAAGGGACAGAGGGAAAACGAGAAGGAAAAGGGTGCTGTGCTGTGGAGAACTGAAGGGTGAAAGTCGGCTTACTTCGTTTTAAGTCCTATCAAGCCTGCAAGGGACAACTTGGTTTACTTGGAAGGACAATGTATGGCATGGAGATTCTGCAAGGCCAAGCCTTGATTTGCTTCTTCTTACTTGTTAGGTATATTTATATCCGCTGCATAGTCATACTTGAGGAACAGCAAAAGGAGAGAATAAGAGAGTGGGAACGGGAATACGGAGACATGGGTGATAGAGCTGTCGTGTTCCAACGACAGCAAGTGCCTCACGCGCCCCCAGGAGCGTCTTTCATTCCACGCTTTAGATTCATTCCCCAGATTCCTCCTCCTCCTCGCCCTTCTGCACGACGAGAAGCACAACAGGCGGGGTATGCGCCCTTGCCAGGCCAACAACAAGATGAAGATGAACAAGCGTCTGCACCAGCGATACAGCCAGTGCAAAAGCAGGACACTCCCGTACATGTACATCAGCAAAACCACGATGGACGTGAAAGTGGATTTGATGATTCGGATGATCCTACAGCACCACAACTACAACTACAACTACAGGCACCAACACAAGCAGAGACCCCTACTGCACCGTTTAGTTGTTCAAAGTTGACCCATCCACACGAAAGTCTGGAAACGCATAAGAACCCAAAAATATGAGCTGAGCGTATGTTTACGACCCAAAATGAGAGCAGAACAGTAAAGGGTAAAGGATAGGAGGGATGAACACACACACACACACACATACATACATACATGGCTTAGGTATATTGCAAGCACAGACCGATGTATAGATATGGCTGTACTGTATACTGTATAATAACAACAACAGAGGAGTTTTTTTCCTTACTTTTAGTCCTTAATTTTAGTAAGTAGTACGAGATTTAGTTAGACAGAGATAGATATACAACACGTACACAGCTCCTCTAACCAAGCAAGCACTCGCTCACTCACTTAATCCAACCCTTCCATGCTCAATATCCTGTCCCTGCTGTGTGTGTTATTGGTTTTCAGGGCTATCTAAGCCCTCAACAACCTCAGGTGCTCCAGTCTTGTCTTGTCTTGTCTTGTTTTGTCTTGTTGCCAAGGCTGGCTCAATAGACTCGTGAGTGAGTGAGTGAGTGAGTAACGCTCTCTCTTGCAAACACTTGCCTTCCTTCCTTCCTTCTTGTCTTGTTGCCAAGGTGGCCCCTTTATTTTTGGCCCACCACTTTTTTAGGGAAAGAGGAAAGAGTGGAGATGAAGGTGGGGATGGGGATGGAGATGGAGATGGAAATGAACTAAATCTAAATATGGACAGAAACACAAGCGCAGCATAGCGAAGACCAGGAGAAGTGAACGTAGCTGTCGCGCGTTAGGACGAGACATCGAAGCAGGATACAAGGACAAAGAAATAAAGGAGAGGGGTGCAGACATTGCAAACTGACGTAAGCGTCAAACGAGTGCCATCCAGGAAGTTCGTTCAACCATCTTTGGTTCTGAAGACAAGAGCAGGTTTTGCAGCCATCCGACCAAAAGTATTTCACCGGCCAAGAAGGACCGTAGTAGTAGTAGTAGGTAGTTTCGTGGAGCAGCGAAAAGAACAAGAATGAGTGATTCTGCTGATCTGTGTTGCATGGCGGGTTTGGGGGCTTTGTTTTACATGTGTTTGAGTAATAATGGCTCTTCGTCCAGGCGTCGCAGGCATGAGAGAGACGTGTATAGCCCATACCAACCTCAGGCCGGTCGCTATGGGCCACACCAAGTGAACGCTGTTCCACCCGCACAGTATCCTGGGTACCAGCCACAACCGGGATACGCACCACAACCTTATGGACCGGGACCTTCTGCGCCACCACAAGTATACGAGTACCAAGGGCAACCTCCAGTATACCCTCCATCTCTCCAGCAGCAGCAGGGATATGGCGCTTTCGTGACCCCTGTTCCTGCCCCTGTTCCTGTTTACGTGCAGCCTCCACCCCAGTACCCTCCAAATTATCAGCAGGACGTCGTCTACACAGTCGACCCAACACAACAACCTACAAACAAGTAGGCAGATAGATACATAGACAGACAGATAGATACATAGATTGGACACTTCGCTTGACACACAAGCATCCACACTATCCTCAACCAACTTTTCTATTTTATATATATAATCTGTGAGGGAAGAGGAAGTGGAGTGGGAAAGAAAGAAAGAAAGAAAAGAGCACGAGCTTATTATTAATTTTAATGCGGTCGGTATGACAATCAGTAGAACAATCAATCAATATGACAATATTATTAGTATGACAAACACACACACACACACACTGATAATTGATAACTGACACTGACACTGACACTGACACTGATACTGACACTGGGGATTCAGTCAAATGTAGGCGGGTGCCTCCTGTTCTCTTCATGCTTGCCATCGATACCATATGCTCCATCCATCCAACCCACCCTTTCGTTCTTTCGATCTTTCGTTCTTTCAAACCTACCTTGGCCCTGCATCTCCGTTGCTTGATGCGGAGACACGAAATATGTGTTTTGCCGTTATCTAGATGGCTCAAGACATAGATAACGGCACGAGAAGTGACGACACGAGAAGAGAACAAGAAGCGACTGTAAAGATAGATGTGAGAGAGAAAGATAAACGAGTGTGAGGGGAGTCGTGCACTGCGTAAGCATTTGTTCGCTTATTTTGTGTTGTGTGCTTATTTTGGTAGTGGTGTGAACATCTCAGCTTCACTCACCTTCATACCATCATACCATCATACCATCATACCATCCGTAAGCATGGGAAAAGGAAAAGATGACGGACTCAATTTATGTGAGCTCTGCTGCTGTGCAGCAATGGCCTTCTGGTGCTTCAAGAGCTTCTGCAGTGGTAGCAACAGTAACACTATGAATAACGTGAATCAACAACAACAACAACAGCAGCAACAACAGCAGCAGCAGTTCAGTACACCGCCCAATTATGGTCCTGGTATGGTTTACCCACCTCAGCCTTACCATATGCCCCAAGGACCAGGCTATGCTTTACCTCCTCATTCTCAATTGAAGTATCCAAGGGCGAACAAGCCGCCACCACCACCATCGCCTGGATTCTATCCATATCCACCACAAGTACAGGTGGGAGTACCAGTACCAGTACCAGTATCAGTACCAGTGCAGCAGACTGGTGGTGGTGCTAGTTATAGTGCGAGTGCACCTCCACCACCTCCTGGCTACCTTAACTCTGGTGGAGCTATCATAGCCCAACCTCCTCCAGGATACCCAAGATGAATGAATGAATGAAAGACGAACCAAAGGATGGAGAGAGAGAGAAAGAGAGAGAGAGAGAGGGAGAGAGAGAGAGTAGATACCATTCACTAGACATAGATTTAGTTTTTTTAAGATTTGTAATATGTAATGTGTTTATTTTCTACTTTCTACAGAAGAGAAGGAAAGAGCTTGTGATTGCAAATTAGCGTGCACTGTTGAAATTGTGTGTTTATAGTGTACCGACCGGTGCTTATCATTATTTTGTGAAAATCGATTTGATTCGCTGGATGATAAGGACGGGTATGAGAATAGCTCTCATTGTCCAAGGCAAGGTATCGGATATATGTGCTTGCTTGTAGCTGGGACGTTTCTTGACACTATCGAGGTACTTGCTGATAGCAGGTCTGCTCTTCAAGTCAAGCAGCCCAAACATGAGCAAATTACAGAGCATACACGTTAGCACGACATCAGCAATTGAATAAGATGACAACAGCCAATCTCCTTCACCAGAGAGCATTGCCTCCGTTTCGTCTAGCAGTTGTTCTTTGTGCTTTTGTGCTTCATCAAAAGATCCTGGGCTGTCTGCCAATGTCCAAAAAACAACAACAAATACACATGCATATACATACAACACAGATAGACAAGCATGACGCATACAGACAGAATACATATGCGTAAGAATGTAGTTTCAATATTTTCATTGTGTGTTAATATGTGAGGGAGGAAATCTGTCATAATCCTTACCGAATACTTTGTCCTTTACATGCTTTATCTTCTCCTGCTTCTTCTCGTATGCTTCTTTCAGATCAGGATATTTCTTTGCATTCTCTTCCACTTTTGCCATTTGTTTGCTTTGCATGTCTCTGTACATGTCAAACATCGGCTTGGAGTCGACACGAAACTTGCCAATATAAAGATGAGACATCTCTAGCATGTTCACAATCAATCAATGAAGCACCACAATAGACAGGACAGGACAGGATACGCACAAAGAGACCCAAACCAAACGTGTTAATATCACACAAACACACATACACACACATACACACGCATGCACGTGTAAACACGACACAAGCACACATCACATATAAAATGATATACATACCGAGGGCATACCACTTATCAACGATTTCCCAGATCTGCTTTGTTTCCGCAGGGTCAGAGCTGACGAGGGATGTGCCTTGGTTGAGCTCATTCTCGAGGTATTGAATGATGTCATAGCTGTCACTGAGAACCACCTCGGGCTCCTCTGCTCCTTTTTCTCCAATGGTTAGCGTGGGGACTGTCATCTTAGGATTCAAGGACACGTACCAAGGCAGAATGTTCTCGCCCTTTGACAGGCTAACATCCTTTGTGACGTAAGGGATGCCTTTCTCGGCAAGCTGCAGTCTAACAATTCGCGCAAAAGGACCCAGGGCCGAGTTATACAAAACCAATTCTTTCGATGTCATTCTTAGGCCCTTATCCAAAAGTTTTGAACACAGCTATTGCTTTACTTTGATGCTGAGTAGCTTAATTTCTCAAAAAGAAAGAAAGAAAGATAGGAAGGACGCAGAGTTGTAGGTGTATTTTGAAGTTTGCGCTGAGAAGAGCCAACACGTTTTGTTTGTGTTTTGTCTCTCTCTTTGTCTCCCTCTTACCTCCCACACACACACCGCCTCTCTCTCTCTCTCTTTCTCTTTTTCTCTCTTTCCCCCCTCTCTGTGTGTATCTCTGTCTCTGTGTTTCCTGACAAAATATATATGTATATATATTTATATATATTTTGATACACATGATCCTATTGATTACTTTACCTGTCTCCGCACATCCAGTCCAGCAAAACATAGACACAAGATGGTAGGCACAAGATGGTAGGCACAAGATGGTAGGCACAAGATGGTAGGGACAAGATGGTAGGGACAATATGGTAGGGACAAGGGCACGTGACATTGGCTTGCTCAAAGCACAGTGCAGTGTGTGTGTCACACATACAAAGGTGAAAAGGACAGGACAAGGTATTGAGATAGAGAGATAGAGGGATAGAGGGAGGGAGTGCATATAAGATATATCGAAGGGAAGGAGTGCATACAATGCCATGTTATGTTATCCTATCTAGAGAAGGATGGAGGTATAGCGTGTTTGTGCTTCTTGAGGTCATGTGGCAGCTTTGATTTACTGTAATGTAATATTATCATTCTTATCATCGATATTACGACTTGTGGAGCTAATTGTTTTTGTCTTCAATGCATTGCGACGTGTGGAACAAGAGGGAGCGCCATTGTTTTCTCAAATATGTGTGCCACCTGCAGGAGCTTGGCTTCCTCGAAGGGTCCTCCAATAAATTGCACGCCCACGGGTAGCTTGTTCTTCTCTGCTTTTTCTCCTCCTCCTTCTCCTTCTTCTTCGTGTACATCCACAAGGCCAGCGGGCACTGATATGGCAGGGAAACCTGCCAAGTTCACATTGACTGTCATGATGTCTCCTAAGTACATTTGCAAAGGATCCTCGAGTGCCTTGTTTGCTCTGTAGGCGGGCGTTGGGGCAGTTGGAGTAAGCAAGAGGTCAAAGGTGTTAAGCTTCTCCTGCATTTCTCCTTGCACTTTCTTCCTCACCACCTGTGCTTTCTTATACAGAGCGTCACCATAACCCTCCGACAATGTGTACGTGCCCATCAGGATACGTCTTAAGGGTTCATCTCCAAGCAAATCGCCCCTGTTGTCTGAGATTGCCTGCATGAGCGACAGATCCAAGGTTGACTCGCGCCTGTCTCCATACCTCAGCCCATCGTAGCGGGAGAGATTGCTGCTGGCCTCTGACACAGCGGTGATGTAATAAGCAGGGAGACCCAAGTCGAACATCGGCACATCAACTGTCTCCACGCGAGCCCCGAGCTCCTCCAGGTGCTTCAGGGCACTGGTCATTACTTCATAGACCCTCTCATCCAAACGACCGTCATCCACCATCGTCTGAGCAACCACACCGATGCTCACCCCACTCAAAGGTTTCCCATCTGCCCCTTGCAGCAATGCTCTCGCCTTCTCTATGCCTTCCTTGTGGTACCCTCCTCCTCCTCCTCCTCCTCCTCCTCCTTCTTCTTCTTCGTGTAGAGGTGGTAGAGGTGTTTTTGCTGAGGAGGCATCCTTTGGGTCGTGTCCTGCGATGGCATCCATTAACAGAGCACAGTCCTCCACGGTATTTGCTAATGGACCAGGGCAGTCAAGGCTCGATGCGTAAGCCACAAGGCCATACCTAGACACGCGGCCGTACGTCGGCTTCAGCCCCACCACGCCACAGAAGGATGCGGGTTGCCTTACGCTTCCTCCCGTGTCTGTGCCAAGGGCAACTGCACACTCCCTTGCTGAAACTGCAGCGGCAGAACCACCAGATGAACCTCCAGGAACAAAATGTGTGTCCCAAGGATTACGCGTGGATGAAGGAGGACCTGTTCTATTTCTATTTCTATTTCTTTCTGTGGTGTTTTTGTTTTTGTTGTTTTTGTTTTTGCTGGCAAGGTGAGAGGACGAGGATTCAGTGGTTGATCCCATGCCAAATTCATCACACAGTGTCTTGCCAATCACGAGACATCCTTTGGCTTTTAGTTTTTCTACCACAGTGGCGTCGCCTGGAGCTACGTAACCAGCGAGCGTGCGGCTTCCGGCCGTCGTGCTGAGACCTTTGGTGCAGATGTTGTCTTTTACAGCCAGTGGGACACCCGCCAAAGGGTAAAGGCGATCTCGCTCCTCACGAGACAGCTGGGACAAACGCGCGTCCAGTGAACGAGCTTGAGACAGGCAACTGTCCTCCCAAGCACTTGTGCTCCTGCTGGTGGTGGTGGTGTTGTCCATGTTGGTAGGCATGAAGCTGCCTACGTGCGGTTCAAGCCGTTTCATCTGGTCGAGGTACGCGCGCATTATGTCCTCGCAGGAGGCCTCGCCTTGGCTCACCAGCCGCTGAATGTGCGCAATGGCGCTGCTCTGAGGCTTAGAAGGGTCATCCGTAAACAAAATAGACGACGACGACGCTGAAGAAGAAGAAGAACAGGAGAGAGACCTACGTGTCGTCTTATTATTGCTATTATTGCTATTATTGCTGCTGCTGCTGGTGCTGCTGCCTGAGAAGGTCACAGTCGCTGTCGCTGCCTTACCTCTCAATTGAGGGCGAGCACTCATTTGGTGGTAAGGGTAAGGGTAAGGGTAAGCTAGCCCCACAGCTACTCTGCTTGTGCTTCTGGTATTTGTGTTCATAAAGAGTTGCCGAGGCAGACGGCAGTGTCTACACGCCGTGGCTTGGTTAAAGCCCCAACCCAAGCCTGAGACCACCATATCCCTTACTTACGACTCACCTAGTCACGCACGCACGTACACTTAGTCACTTAGTCAGGTGCGTAACTTGCCCTTTTCTCCTTGATTCCCTAGATAGGATAACATAACATGGCATTGTATGCACTCCTTCCCTTCGATATATCTTATATGC
>OZSS01001482.1_pt1 | contig 10851 bp, 9 predicted proteins | sample 1779911 | NCBI WGS metagenome assembly OZSS01 (sample SAMEA2603589, study PRJEB24840) | metagenome | biome: Water; feature: Photic zone; material: Seawater sample | place: Mediterranean Sea | collected 2013-11-12 | depth 10 m | reverse complement strand
TGTCAGAACCCCGCTGAAGTGACCGACATTTTTTGGCTACGATCACTTTTTTTGCGCTGGACTTGTGCCGGCGGGCACGAACAGGCGTGTTGTCAATTTGGCCACACTCATTGTCTGCTTCGGCAGCCGGAATTTCAAAGACTCGTTGCCGGGGACCACGCTTACTCCAAGGCATGTAGCGAGTGCGAATCACTCGAAAGCTGGCAAAGCTTTTGGGCACTCACCTATGGGTTTGCCCTTAAAGAGTGTGATTTTGCCCAAACCATCAAGTCGTTATTTACTGGTAGGCCCTGCTTTCCTCGTGATAAAAAATTCATAGTTATAGTAATCTGAATTTTTTCGATGTGCTGCGGGCTCTAGTGCAAGTTGCTTGAGGATTTCCAACGCTTCTGGATCATCCGCGTATTTTCCAAGGAATTCCTCAATAATCCGTTCCATCGGGGTGTAAAAATCATCCCACCAGGCTTCCGGTGGCAAAGGGAAGTGATTCAGTAACTCAAAGGGGCTGCTCTCGATCAATGAGACAAGATCTGCAACTGTGCCCATTGTTGGGTAGTCACTCTCAAAAATGGCTTTGACCGCATCTGGCGGATTAGCTCTACACCAGACCGCATCTGTAAATACTAAGTAGCCACCCTTACGGAGCAGGCCTGCACAAATCGAAAGCGCTCGCGGAATGCCGATGTTGTAGAGCGCCCCTTCCGACCAGATCAGATCAAAACTTGATTCTGCTAGAGCAAGCTCCCGCATGTCCCCAACTTGTGACCGAATACGTTCCATCAAACCAAGCTGTGTGAGCTTTTGGTTCAGCTTTTCAATACTTGGAGCGTGGATGTCAACTGCTAGGATCGATCCTTGAGTCAGCTAGCTGTAAGGCTTGGCTTCCTGTCCCACAACCCAAATCAAGAATCTCTGGTGCCTCTGGAAGATTTTCACAAAGGCCTAAAGCCTTTAGAGCTGAAGCCAGATTGCCTGGACACTGTCTGGGGAGTGACCCAAAAATCTCAAAGAAGATTTCTAAGAATCGGGGGCTTGGTTCATCCATCCGACTAACTCCTGAGAGAGTTGAAAGAACTTCGATAAACTAGAAACTTTAACCGCAAAGAATAGGGCAGGGTTTAAAATGAGTACTTCAGATCTGCGAACAGACGATCATTATTTGCGATTCGTTTTGAGTAAGATGTATCTCCTTCGTGATAGAGCAAAATTCCTCCACCAACATTCAAACCGTCAGCCCAATCATAATCGAGTCCAATTCGCTGGGATGAACCAGATGAACCAAACTCCCCAAACTGGAAGGCGATCACGTTGAAGGAGAGAGTCTGGTTGAGGAAATCCTGCTGAAAGCGGATGGCTGTCGTAACCGTATTCTGCTCCTGCTCATTAGGAACTTCCTCTAATGCCTGCTCAAACTCACGAATCCACTCCCATGACACCTCCGCACTGAGGGCCGCATCTGGAATACCGGAGTATTCCACTCCAAGTACATGATCCTGCCGTGAGAAGGTCTTTGAAAAGTTGGTAAACCGTAGTCCTTGGACATCCGCAATTTCCCCTCGCATGATCCAACTACCCTCGACGGCGCTGAAGGCAGTTCCCACTATCTGCAAGCGGTCATGTACCACTCTGTCTGGAAATAAATTCAGCATCGGCTGGAAGCTGCCATCAGCGCGACCTTGATCGTTGTAAACACTGGCCGCATAGAAGGAGAGATCCCAACCCGTGAAATGACCGTTCAGGGCTGCACCGTATTCGGTCTCTGTTGGTATTTCTTCTGGTGGACTTTCAGCATCCGCAAAATAAAATTCACTGCCAAACTCTGGGGATTTGCCAAAACGGATTTCATGAATCACAACCAGGTTCAGATTCCAGTCCCCAGTGTAGTAATCAAGTTGGGTCATTGTGACGGGCAAGCGGCTGTCGTCAATGTCAATCAATCCGGGCTCGCGACTGTCGGTGGGATTTAGCACATCGACCACGCTTAGCAGGTCTGCCTTTCCCCAGACTTTGATCTGGCGACCAAACTTTAGATCAATGTTGGATCCTAAGGAGGTTGACACGAAGGTTTCTCGAAGTTCAATCTCTTGTTCGTACGCTTGCAGGTAGTCCTCTGAATACTCTTCACGATCCAGAAATTGATAGGCCAGGTCCCGGGATGCCTTACCATCTACAAAAAAACGGGTATTGGGCGTAAGGTCGTATTGATACTCCAGTTGTAAATACAGGCGAAGTTTTCTTAAACCTCGATAATCTGGTTTATCAAGATTAGGCTCTGTTTGAGCATAGGTGTAGGAGATGTTGATCCCCGTTGATCCTGACAGACCTGTTGGCAAAGAGAGGGTGTCTGTTTCGGTAACAACAACTGAGGAGTTCTCCTCAAAGCCTTCAAGTAGCCCTTCTAAGGAATCTGGAGTTTCAGCAGGCTCTTCAAAGCCATCCAGCAGTTCACTCGTAGAGGCTTCGGGCTCTTCAAAGCCACCTAGCAAATCATCTACAGATTCTTCTTGAGAGCTAGGTGATTCCTCTAAACCTTCAAGCAATTCATCTAGTGATTCTTCCTGGGCAAAAGCAGTTCCAGTCCAGAGAAGCAAACCAGCTAAAAGAATACTCGTTCGGAATGTCGTCAAAGCCCCTGCTCCAACCTTCGCTGACTGAAGAGAGAGTCTTCCAGGTTCTGATTCAGGCGGATGTTTTGCTGACGCAGGATGGTCTGATGCACGACCTCCTTGCCGAAGCGTCGCTGAGCTTTGATCTCAGAAGGGAACCAGACACCTTCGATTTGTTGGAGATCCTTGAATTGAAAGAACTTGATGTCAGGACTCTTGTGAACCCAATTCTTGGCACGCACGACCACGTAGTTGTCCTTGCGTACCCAAATCACGCTCTTGGCGTAACCAGTTTCTTCCTTAACATCATCATTCTTTGGCTCGGAGTAGATCACCCAGGCATCAGAACCATCGACCTTGTCATTCTCCTTGAGCAATTTGTAATTGTAATCACTGAGATTGTAAGAAGTCAGATCTGAGTAGTTGAAATCAGAACCCATGAAGGAGCCACTCTTGTCACTGGCTGCAATCCGCTTGGTCTTGCGGAGCGCAGGGAGATACATCCACTGATCGTCATCCTTGCTCTCGTCATCGTAATCGTAAGTTAGGAATCCTGTGTTACGGACATCAGCGGGTTCTTCAAAAAAGATCACGCTCTGGGAGTCCTCTCCCTTGTCCTGCCGATATTGCTGCATGCGTCGCACGCGCTGCTCATTGTTCTTGTTGATCAGCACCATCTGCATTTCCATGACGATGTTGTCGCCGTCTTCACGGTCATTGACCCGTTGCATGATTTCATCTGCCGTTAGGGCCCAGGCACTGGTACTAATGCCTGCCAAGCAAGCTCCCAAAACCAACATAATCCACTTATTCATCATAGCCTTTCTGTTGAGTGAATGAGTTCAAAGATCTTTTCCAAGAATAGTTGTGTACTTCAAAAGTTGATGGAGAAAGAAACCGCCTGGGGACCATCAGTTTAATTCCGCAAAACCACTCTCTTTCTGGTAAGCTCGGGGCTGTTCCAAAGAAGACTGCTTGCCATAGACCAACATCATTAATGCTGGAGCTGCAAGGACATCTAGGATCAAAGCGGAGCCAATGCAGACGACCAACAGCATCCCGAAGGCAAAGATATTGACAAAGTCTGCAGCCATGTAGGAAGCGAAGCCACCTACGAGAATCAACGTAGTGAAGAGCAGGGCTCTGCCAGTTGTCATCAAGGTTTCCTGGATGGCCCGAGCGGCATCTCCGTAGCGATCAAAATATCGTTGAAAGACACTCAAGAAATGGACGGTATCATCCACCACCAACCCGATGCCAATGCTGCCAATTAGGATGGTGAAGGGATCAAGTGGCAGGTCGAAAAAGCCCATCAGACCCAAGGTGATCAGAATGGGGGTCAGGTTCGGAATCATACTGAGCAGACCGACCTTCCAACTCCCCAGAAAGACGACCATCAGTCCGGTGATCAGGATCAGAGCAATAATGTAGCTGTCCCTCATGCTGTTGAGCACATTGGTCATTGTTCCTGCCCAGAGTTGGGCGATCCCTGTGATCGAATACTCAATCGTATTGCCAAAGATATTCTGAATTTTCTCCTCGAGCTGTTTCGTGAAGACAATCGAATCGATGGCATCCAAATTCGGGATGTAGAGGCTCAGTCTTGCCATACTGAAACCAACGTCGGTCAGCTTCTCCAAGTCATCCGCACCGCTGTTGGAGAAGAGGAACATCTCCTGGGCAATCAGGTCTCTTACCTGAGGCACGGCATAAAATTCTGCACGATTTTCGTTCAAGGCCCGGTTGGATTCCTTCAACACATCCAAAACCGATTGTGCCTTACCGACAACCTCACCTTTTGGAAATTGCAGTTCTTCAGTGGCTACTGTGTTCAACTGATCAAGGCGATTCATGAAATCTGGTTCATAAAGCCCACCAGATTTTCCAGTATTGAGCAGCACCTCGATGTTGGAAGAGCCACCCATGCGCGAATCAATGATTTGCGTATGCTGACGGAATTCAGCATTTTCTGGAAACCAACGCAGCGGCCAATTGGAAGGTCTCAGTTGGGCAATGCCCACCACCGCAATCATCACGACCACACCGCAACCGATCATCACCTGCTTGGGATAGTTGACAGCCAGTTTTCCACAACTGCTCAGTATACGATCAGCCAAGGAAGGAGCTTGCTCAACCTGATCCAGGTCTTTTCGACCAAAGAGTGGTTGTGGCCCTCCGGGTAGTACCGCTAAAATTGCAGGCAACAAGGTCAGGGTAAGTGCCATGGCTGCTAGAACCCCTAGTCCTCCGTAAATACCCAAATCAGCAATCGGCGCCGAGGCTGCATTGGCGAATGACCACAACCCCCCGGCAGTCGTGAAGCTCGTCATCACAATGGCTAACCCCGAATGGCTGAGAGCGTAGGCAACTGAATCCCCCTTGGAATTACCAGCCATCCTATGTCGGTAGAAGATCGTCAGCACGTGCACAGCATCCGCAACCCCAATCGCTAGAATGAAAGACGGCAAAATCTGATTGATGACAGTGAAAGGACGACCGAAAGCTCCCATGAATCCGAGGGTGACCACCATGCTCAGCACCACCAACAGGATCGGCAGCAGTACCCCAGAAATTCGGCGAAACAGGACCAGCAAAAGCAGGAACATCAGCCCAATTGAAATTCCCGAAAACTTGGGTAGGTTCGACTGCATCGAATCCTGGATGGAAGACCCGTAGACCGGGCCTCCAGAGATGAAAGTTCGAAAGTTTTCTCCCTCGTAGCGTTCCATCACTGCCTTGGCAGCTAGGATCGCTTCATTCTCTTCGACAGAAGTCACTGCCTGCATATCAGGGCCATCCGTCGCTGCTGCTTCATCAAAGCCGCCCATCAAATCAGCATCCATTGCGGTATCGTCAAAGCCCCCAAGCAGGTCTTCTTCTCCACTCTCTGGAAGCACGTAAGGATTCAGTTCCAGTGTGATTGTGGTTAGTTGTCCATCTGGAGAGATCACCCAATTTGGATAGGTTGGACTGCTGAGTACATACTTTTTGAGGGCTGCCAGCTTTTGTGAATCCTCCGGAATCTCTTCGATCAGATCACCGACAATCAACTCATCTTCAGCACCCCTAGTAGATCTGACGGTCAGCAAGCTGTTGACTTCTCGAATATGGGGAACTTCGCGTTCCAGGTCATCCTGCATCGCTTGGAGTTTGCGCAGAAACTCAGTGTTGAAGACCTCTGGGGTGTCGATTCCCACCAGAATCAGATCATCTCTTCCAAACTGATCACGGAAGGAGTTGTAATTGACGAGAATGGGGTCGTCACCTTTGAAGAAAGCTTCATTCGAAGCATCGAAATAGAGGTGGCGCATCTGCGAGGCAAAACCTCCGACTACCAGTAAGGAGAGGGCGATCACCAACCAACGGAAGCGCACAACCAGGTATCCCCAGCGCTCCATGTTGTGATCAACTGTTTTTTTCCACTGTTGCATAACAAATATCTCAGAATAGAAAAAAGCATGAGCGCCAAGCCCGCGTCTCATGAATTGTGAATCTTCTCATCTCTCCAATAATTCTGCCAAGTGATTCTAATTTTAAAATACTGAAATAGTTATTTTATTTTTAATATTAGCTAGGAATTAGTAATTTGATGATAAAATTACTGAGTGATTCAAATTTTTGTGTTTGGTTTCTTCTACTTTTTAGATGGAGCAGACTCATCAATGCTTTTGCAACCACCAAATCCACTAGAAAAGAGAACCGTCAAGCTGGTGATCAAGCCGAAAAAGAGCAGGTTGTTCGTTGCAGAGATGGTGCGACTGAAGAAGCCAATCGGAAGAACAATACTGGTGAGGAGCATCGCTCGCTCTACCGGTGGTAAGAATTTTTTTGACCAGTTCAAATGCAGCAATGTGGGGAGACAAAAAGCGTGGGACCTTCACACATGAGGTCTGGACTGACGTTAATGCGAAAGATGTCTGTTGGCAGCTCAGTCCATGCCTACAATTCCAAGACAATTGGAATGTTTGATTGGGAGCCAATCCCATTTGAAAAATCTATCTTGGAAAGTGCAGCTGTTGTGAAAACACTCCTCAATTGAACACCAATTTTAGAACTTTAAACATTTCTCATACTGAATGATTGAGAAAATAAAATTCTATTTGTTAATTCTTGGAAAGAGTCTATGAAAGATACAATTAACTTTATTTTCTGAGATTGAATGGATCTAGGTAACGAACACATCCCAAAACTTGTACGTCAAATTGCCATCCCAGCGAGCGTGGGGATGTTCTTCAATACCATGTACAATGTTGTGGATACTTTTTGGGCGGGTCAATTGTCTCCAGAAGCCCTCGCAGCCCTCTCTTTGTCACTGATCCCATTTATTGGATTATTGGCAGTGGGCATTGGTTTGGGGCAGGGAGCCAGTGCGCTCATTTCTAACGCACTAGGAGCAGGGGACGATGACCAAGCCAGTCGTTTGATGGCTCAAGCGCTGTCATTAGCATTTGTGGTTTCCGCAGTGGTTGTTGCTATTGGGCTGGTAGTTACCCCATTGTTGTATCGTGGAATGGGAGCCAGTGGAGAGTATCTTGAGCTTTCTCTGGACTACATGAACTGGCTGATATACGGCAGTGGGGCGTTTATCTTTGCATTCGTGATCAACAGCGGGCTCAATGCTCAGGGGGACACAAAGTCGTATCGGAACGCCTTAATCTGTGGATTTTTTGCCAATGTGATTCTGGATCCACTATTTTTGTTTGGCTGGGGTCCTTTTCCTGCTCTTGGACTAGAAGGAATCGCGATTTCAACAGTCCTCATTGAATTGGGAGTCGTTACTTATTTATCCGTCAAACTACTCTCATCTAAATTGGGAGGAAATCTAAGTACTCGAAAGTTTTCTCTACAAGTAAAAATTATTGTTGATTTGGTTAAGCAGGGATTTCCAGCCAGTTTAAGTATCTTATTTATCTCATTAAATTTTTATGTGATTTTACATTTTATTTCTGATTTTGGGAAAACTTCAGTGGCAGCATATGGGGTTTCTACCAGAATTGTTCAGGTAATGCTTTTGCCATCTATAGGTCTGAACACGGCAGCTTTATCACTAACTGGATTTAACTTTGGCGCTAATAACCTTGAACGAGTCAATCAGACCTGGAGAACTTGCTTCAGCTATTCATTACTGCTGACAGCTTTCGGAGGAATCCTCCTGTTCTGCTTTCCAGAATTTTTGCTGAAACTGTTTACCGACAGTGAAGAGATCATCGAAGTAGGCCCGACTCTGCTGCGAGTTGAGGCGGTATTACTCACGGCATACACCACCATTTTTCTAGGAACTTCCGTCTTGCAGGGTCTCAAGAAGCCGATGTTTGGCATGATACTCAGTATCTACAGGCTCATTGTTGCACCTGTCATCTTTTTTTGGATCTTCTCAGATTTGCTAGGTTACGGCTTGAATGGCATCTGGGCAGGGATCTTCCTCACAACAGCGAGTGGAGCGCTGATCACTTGGTTCTTCCTCAGAAAGACACTGATAAATTTTTCTAATTCATAAATCAATAAAGATTCCTTTTACCTATTTTTTAATTGTCTCTCATTCTTATGGAAATCAAGTATTGAAAATATGAATTTTATATTTTTTAGTTGATCTGACCAGGAATCATGTCTTCTGCTTCATTAGTCTCAACTCTAGCTTGTAAGGCAGCTTCATTATTTACTAACAGACGAATTTTATTTTCAATTTCAGCGTTGTTGAATTTAAGGTTAGCTAGTTCTTTACTCATTTCTGCTCTGCCATGCAAATCTATGAATGATTTCACTTCTTCATTTCTTTCCTGCTCTCGGTAAAGTGCTCCTAAACAAGCAATTCTTAATATCCAGGTACTAGGAGTAAAGTGCTTACTTAGAGGCTTAAATTCTAAACATTTCTCATAGTTTTCAGCTGCATAATTCGCCCACACTAAAGTATCCATAATACTTTGTCCTAAGGGATCAAGCTCTATCGCCTTATTTAAAATACTGAGCCCTTGTTCTGAGTCACCATTGAAAACTAAAGATTGACCATATTTATGTAGCATTCCAGGACTGTTGGGGTTGAGTTCGTATCCTTTTCTTCCATATCTTTCGGCCTCATCATATTTTTCAAAATGCATATTTACGCCACATAGCATGCGGTGACAATCCCAATCTTGATTCGTTAGTTCATACGCTTGCCCCAAAAGACTGTGGATATTATCCCAAATTTGATCATTGGAAAGTGGAAACAAATTCTCATCGCTTAGTCCGCCAGCCAAAGTGCAGCATTTCTCAGCATAAGCTCTTCCATTTTCAGGATCATATTCAATAGCTTTGGTAAACATCTCAACTGCAATATTTTGATCTTCCTTATTCTTCTTTTTTTTGTGGAATTTTCCTCTTAGTAAAAACTCGTAAGAGTTGAGATCTTCCGTAGGCTTTCGCTTTGCCCTATTCAAGCTAGTCACTTCAATTTCATTTAAAACTGAGTCAGAAATTTTTCTAACTAGCTCATCCTGAATCTCGAACACATCATCCATTATTTTGTCAAATCTTGCAGACCATAATGATCCATGGCCTGTTGGATCAGTCAATTCAGCATTTACTCGTACTTTTTTTCCTGCGGATCTAATACTTCCTGTAACGAAATAACTTAAATTATACTTTTCAGTTAACTCCTTTATCTCAAAATTCTTTTCTTTCAAATCAAATGTAGTTTCTCTAGACATCACCTCTATAGAATTGATCATTGATAATTCTGTAATTATATCGTCGACAATCCCATCGACTAAAAATTCATTGTCTTCTTGGTTATTTAAGTTTCGAAATGGGAAAAGCATGATTCTAGGTTTAAAATTTTCAGGCCGCTGATTAGGTAAGATAGAAGCAGCTTCAACCTTTCTGTTTTCGCTGACACTGCTTGATTTCGTCAGTGAAGATTTTTCTGCATCCGGATCGAGAATGACATCATAAGTTTGAACTGGGTTATCAATATTTTTTACCTCTCTAGGGCCAACATTTTCAAAAATCAGCTCGAGCTTGCGGTGTACCTCGTCATGAAACTTACCCGAAATACAAATCCCACCAGGTTTCGCAAGTGGTTCAAGACGGGCAGCAACGTTTACTCCATCACCAAATAGATTGTCTCCCTCAACTATCACGTCCCCAAGATTCAGTCCAACTCGAAACTGCATTTGGTTTTCAGGGGTTACTGTTAAGTTGCGATCACGCAAATTTCTTTGAAACTCCACTGCTGCAAGGATTGCGTCAACAGGGCTTGCAAATTCAGCAATGATCGAGTCTCCCGCTGTCCCAAAAACTCTCCCATGGTGCTCCCTAATTGCTCCGTCAGTAATCTCACGACATGCCTTGAGATTACTCAAGGTACGGTCCTCATTTTCACCCATCATTTTGCTGAAACCAACTACATCTGCGGCCAGAATAGCTGCTAATTTTCTTTTAGGACGACGATCAAAAAGTGGAAATTCACTATTTGTCATTTTGCCTCTTGTTAAGATTGATATGTTTTAATATTTTAGTGGATTCAATGATTTTCCTGCTCATAAAGCTCAAATTCTTAAGATGTAATCAAAGAATAATTTTTAGAAAAAACTATTCAGTATTTATTAGTAGGTCAACAAATAAATTCAGCCACTTTTTAACAAGATTTACCCTGTGGAAAGTTTCCCACAGACCAGACCTACTAGGCAGTGATTTTCTGAACATCTTTTTTTGTCACACCGCGCTTTTCCAAATGATACAAGCCAGCATTCGTAGGTTGAAAACCGCAACTCTCATAAAACCGTTTAAAAGGCGGCTTGTAATCAACATGAACCCATTCTATCCCAAGCTCGCTAGCCAGTGATACCGCTTCGCGCACCAACTGCTTCCCAATTCCAAACCTCTGATGATCCGGATGTACAGTAGTATCCATGAGAAACGCATGTTTTCCGCCGTCCCAAGCCACATTTACAAAACCAATCAGGTGTCCGTCGACATAAGCACTGATATAGGTAAGACTTTGACGAAGCACAGGCTGAAAGTCCCTAGGAGAGTGGTTTGACCAAGCAGCCCTGAAAAGCCTATTCAGGTCTTCATTGCCAGGGTTATCTTTTGAGCGAAGCAAAAGACTCAATTTCTCCTCTTTTTTTGACTACCAACGGACTTGAAGTAGTTGATCAAATGATCTCCAAATAATCCTTGTCGGGCAACTTGGGAAACTGCTCACTTGGAAGAGTTTGGTACCAGTAGGCTACTGAGGCAATGTCATCCTGCAGCGGCAGGTAGC
>OZSS01001481.1_pt1 | contig 10857 bp, 11 predicted proteins | sample 1779911 | NCBI WGS metagenome assembly OZSS01 (sample SAMEA2603589, study PRJEB24840) | metagenome | biome: Water; feature: Photic zone; material: Seawater sample | place: Mediterranean Sea | collected 2013-11-12 | depth 10 m | reverse complement strand
ATCCTGATGTATTGGTGGTGAACCAGCCAACATGGGGCGTTGATGCCGCCGCCGCGGCCGCCATTCGTCAATCGCTTTTGGATCTGGCAGCCAAAGGCGCTGCGATTTTGATTATTTCGCAGGATTTGGATGAACTGATCGAGATTTCGGATCGCTTTTGCGCGCTTTATGAAGGCCGCCTATCGCAGATCAAAAAAACAGCTGGGTTAACGATTGAGGATATTGGCTTGATGATGGGCAGCGCAACCGCAGAGGCAACGCCATGATCCGTCTCGAAAAACGGCTTAACCCCTCGGCGCTGCTCACAACCATCACGCCCGCGATTGCAGTGCTTTTGACGATGGTGATGGGGGGGGCAATGTTTGCCATTTTGGGCAAGCCCCCGCTCGAGGCGATTCGGATTATTTTCTGGGATCCTTTATTCGACCCAACATTTGCTTCTTATTCTCGCCCGCAGCTTTTGGTAAAAGCCGGCCCACTTATTTTAATCGCGATCGGACTATCGTTCGGCTTTCGCGCCGGCATATGGAATATTGGCGCGGAAGGGCAATATGTTATCGGAGCGATTTGCGGAGCTGCTGTGGCTTTGGCGCTTTATCCACTGGAAAGCCGCCTGATTTTTCCGCTGATGGTTCTTGTGGGTGCTTGGGGCGGCTGGATCTGGGCCATGATCCCCGCCTTGTTGCGCACCCGTTTCAAAACCAATGAAATATTGGTTTCGCTCATGCTGGTATATGTCGCGGAATCCTTTCTGGCATCTGTGTCGCAAGGCCTGTTGAAAAATCCAGAAGGTATGGGGTTTCCCGGCTCGCGAAACCTTCGCCAATATGACAGCGCGCATAATGCAGAATTGATTAGCGGCTCGGGGATGCATTGGGGCGTCGTGGTGGCGTTTATAAGCGTTATCTTCGCCTATATCCTTCTCACCCAACATCTGCGCGGGTTTCAAATTCGGTTAACCGGCGAGGCGCCAAAAGCTGCGGAATTCGCGGGGATTAAACCCTCAAGATTGGTGATTTTTTGCCTTGGTTTTTCAGGTATTTTGGCGGGTATGGCAGGGCTATTTGAAGTCAGTGGCCCAGCGGGACAGATTACCACCGATTTTAATTCTGGCTATGGGTTTACCGCAATTATTGTCGCCTTTTTGGGGCGGCTTAATCCTTGGGGAATTCTGGCAGCAGGGCTATTGATGGCGCTGACCTATATCGGCGGCGAGTTGGCGCAGTTGATGCTGGGGGTTCCAGGGGCCTCGATCCAATTGTTTCAAGGCATGCTATTATTCTTTTTGCTCGCGACTGATTTGTTTATCAATTACCGCATTCGTTTTGGAAAGGAAAAGTAATGGACCTTTCATCCATCAACCCGATTTTGCTTTTGGCCTCCCTCATGGTATCGGCAACGCCTATTTTATTGGCCGCCATTGGCGAAGTTGTAGTGGAACGCTCCGGCGTGCTCAATTTGGGCGTTGAAGGCCTTATGATCACGGGCGCTGTGATTGGCTTTGCGGTTGCGGTCAATACGTCAAGCCCGGGAATAGGGTTTATATGCGCCGCCCTCGCGGCCGCCCTCTTATCGCTGAGTTTTGCGGTGTTAACCCAAATTTTTTTGTCCAATCAGGTGGCAACGGGCTTGGGCTTAACCCTGGTTGGGCTTGGGTTATCGGCGCTGATTGGCAAGCCATATGAAGGCATGAAATCCCCCAGCCTTGATAAACTGGATCTTCCCTTGCTCTCTGATCTACCGGTTTTGGGGCCCTTGTTATTTTCACATGACGCGATGGTATATATTTCAGTGATCATCGTGATAGCGGTGGCCTACACATTAAAACGCACGCGGGTTGGCCTGATTTTGCGGGCGGTGGGGGAAAACCACCACGCCGCCCATGCGCTTGGCTATAAGGTGATCCGGATTCGGATTTTGGCCATCATGTTTGGGGGAGCCTGTAGCGGATTGGGGGGCGCTTATCTAAGCTTGGTGCGGGTGCCTCAATGGACCGAGGGCATGACAGCCGGCGCCGGGTGGATCGCCTTGGCCATTGTGGTCTTTGGCAGTTGGCGCCCCTGGCGGGTGTTGATTGGTGCCTATTTATTTGGCGGCGTAACCGTTTTACAGCTTAACTTGCAAGCTGCCGGGGCCGCGATTCCGGTCGAGTACTTGTCCATGTCACCATATCTGATAACTATTGCGGTGTTGGTTTTCATTTCGGCCAAAGGCAACCAAGGGGCACCTGGATCTTTGGGCCGGGCGTTCCATGCCTCATCTTGAGGCACTCATAATCTGAAAAGGAGTAGTTTATGACGATAAAATCTATCTTAGCAGGGGCCGCGGTGGCTCTTGGCCTATCCACAGCCGCCTTCGCGGCCGATGTAAAAGTTGGGTTCGTCTATGTTGGGCCCACCGGCGATCATGGTTGGACCTATCGCCATGATATTGGCCGTCAACAGGTTGAAGAGGCCTTTGGCGATCGCGTCGAAACCACGTTTGTAGAATCAGTGGGCGAAGGCGCCGATGCAGAGCGCGTGTTTACGCAAATGGCGCTGCAAGGCCACGATATTATTTTCGGCACATCCTTTGGCTATATGGACCCAATGGAAAACGTTGCAAAGAAATTTCCAGATGTGAAATTCGAGCACGCAACAGGTTATAAGCAAGGGCCCAACTTTGCCAATTACGGCCTCCGCTTGTACCAAGCCCGGCACGTGCAGGGCGTGATCGCGGGCATGATGACCAAAACAAATAAAATTTGTTACGTGGCAGCTTATCCGATTCCAGAAGTTATTCGTGAAATTAACACCTATTATCTGGGCGCAAAATCAACAAACCCAGACGTAACAATCGATATCGTATGGGTATATACTTGGTATAATCCACAAAAAGAACAGGATGCTGCCGTGGCGCTGATGCAACAAGGCTGTGACGTGATCGCCCAGCACACCGATTCGCCTGCACCGTTACAAGCCGCTGAGAAAGAAGGCCGGTTTGGGTTTGGACAAGCCTCGGATCAAATCAAATTTGCCCCTAAGGCGCAATTGACTGCAACGATCGATAACTGGGGTCCATATTACATCAAAAAAGTCGGTCAGGTCCTTGATGGCTCCTGGACCACAGGCGATTACTTTGGCCATATGGACGATGGGTCCGTGGAAATGGCACCTTTCACAAACATGCCAGCTGAAGTTGCCGCCAAAGCTCAAGAGGTCAAGGATGCGATCCGTGATGGCAAATATTTTGCATTCACCGGACCACTAAATGACAATGAAGGCAACCAAGTCTTGGCCGACGGAGAAGTCGCGGACCGTAAGCATCTTGATACGATGATGTATTACGTTGAAGGAATCGACGCGAAAGTTCCAAATTAAGAAAAACGACTGCATAATCGCAAAAGGCGCTTAGCGCTTTGTGACAAGGTGATGGGGCCTGCAAATATGCAGGCCCCATTATTTCAAGACCCTTTTGAAAACCAATCTTAACCGGCTTTTTCATGGCTGAAAGCTAGTGTTTCAAACGAAACAATACGCTTCAAAAATGCTGCCCTAAACCGACCACTATTCTTTGCCCTGAAGGTCTGGATAATGCACGCTATCGGAAGCTGGATGAAAGCCAGCCCATTTGGCAAAAACGCGTCCATGCGCGCGGCCACATGATCAAAACACGCTTTGAACCCGAACCGACGATTGGTTATAAGACAGCGGTACGCAATCTTTTCGGATATGCGGCTCTTAAAACAACGCGGAGACCCGATGGAACCAATTTTAGAGCTTACAGAACCACATGCCATCGCTCTTTGTGACAATATCAAGCCGGGCGGCGTTCATCCAATACAGCTGCAAGATGTCGAACTGGTTTTATGGCGTGACTATGCCGGTCAGGCGCATGTTTGGCATGACCGCTGCCCCCATCGCGGCATGCGTTTGAGCTTTGGTTTCGTAAAAGAAAACCGCCTGACATGTCTGTATCATGGTTGGGAATATGGCTCTGATGGAGGCTGTCGAAAAATACCAGCGCATCCAGAGGTCACCCCGCCAAAGACATTATGCGCCGACATTCTAAACGTAAGCGAATCTTATGGGATGGTGTTTGTTAGTGCTGGCGAAAACACGGTCGAAACAAATACGGAATGGGTTTCGGTACGCAGCATATTTTTAGAATGCGATAGGGCTCAGGCGCTTGCAGGAATTTCCGAGTTTGTAGAGATAACAGAGGCGCAAGAAAACCAAGTCTATTTGAATAAAGGCAACACGGTAGCCGTTGCGGTGCAACCCTGCAGCCGCACAAGCTGCGCCATTCATCTGAGCACAAGATCGACAAATCCAACGCCAAGGCTTGCTTTGGCCAAACGGATGGTTGCCTTGCGCCGAAAGATCAATCAAGGACTACGCACATGACAGTAACTTCAGATATAGTTGCCTTAAATCAATGGCTGCCAGTTGCATATCCGGGGCAAGTGACTCCCGCAAAACCCCATGAAACATTGCTTTTGGGGCAGCCTATTCGCTTGACAGCGGCAAGCGATGGAACCGTGACGGCGGTTGCCCTGGACGCAAGCGGCGCACCTGGGCGAGAACTGCCAATTATCGAGCAATTCGCGGTTATCTTCACAACCCTTGGAGACAGTCCAAGGCCAATGCCGATCATCGAGGCCTTCGATGAACCCGATCGCCGGATTGTCAATTGTGGGTCTGTGGGTGTGCATGCAAGCCCGTTTCGAATTGTTGAAAATTTTTTAGATATGGCCCATTTCTGCTTTGTGCATACCGATATCTTAGGTGCAAAAAACGAAACAGAAGTGCTCAGTTATAAGACCGAACATCGCCAAGATGTTGATGAAATCTGGGCAACAGGGTGCCAATTCTTTCAACCCGCCGCCTCGCCCGCCGCGGCAAAGGCTGGTGAAGGTCAAATGACCGATTACACCTATCGCGTTTTATCGCCATTCGGGGTAATGCTGTATAAATCTGCCCTTGGCTATGCGGATCGCTTGGATGCGATTTGCCTCTTCATCCAACCCAAAACAGAGACAGAGTGCATCGGATATATGCCAATGGCCCTGCTTGATGATACGTCATCCAACACTGGTATGATCGATTTTCAACAAACCATTTTTTTACAAGACCGAATAATTCTTGAAAATCAACGCCCCAAATTATTGCCACTGACACCGCGCTCGGAAATGCCAACAAGAGCGGATCTCAGTTCGGTTGCTTTTCGCCGCTGGCTGAAAGACAGCGGTATGAAATTTGGTTTGTTGCATGAAGAGGCCGCATAAATGGGCCTGACGCTGCATAATTATACCTTATCCGGAAGCTGCTATAAAGTGCGGCTGCTGCTTGAATTCCTGCAAATCGATTATCACACAATATCAGTAGATTTCTTTCCGGGAAAAGAACATAAAACGCCCGAATTTCTAGCACTTAACCCACTTGGCCAAATACCAGTGCTTGAAGATGGCGAGCTGCAACTGCGCGATGCGCAAGCTATCTTATGCTATCTGGCCCGCAAATATGATACCTCGGTGCAATATTTACCGAGTGATCCGGCCGCATTTGGACAAATCATGATGTGGCTTGCCTTTGCCGGAAATGAATTGATGGCCGCCTCAGCTGCGCGGTTGCATGATGTATTGGGCTATGCGTTGAATGTTGAGAGTGCTCGCGCGCAGGCGCGAAGCGCCTTTGCCATCCTTGATGATCATCTGGCAGAACGGGAAATCCTTGGAAAAATATGGATCGTTGGAGAGGCGCCAACTATCGCAGATATCGCCTGTTTTCCCTATATTGCGCTCTCGGGTGATGGCGGTATCGGGCATGAGCCCTACCCGTATTTGCGCAACTGGATGCGGGCCTTTCGCAAACTGCCAAGGTTTCATGCCATGTCTGGCATTCCAGAGTTTGCATGATGCCTTTGGGGCACAAATCACACGGGGCTTGCCCCCAGGTTTGGCGTGAGCGATCCACCAATCTCTGCGTTCAAAAAGCCGTTTTCAAGATCTGCGCAGGCGGCAGCCGGTTTGATCACAGCAGATCGAACTTATACGGTGCATAGGCCAGTTCAATCCGGTGGGTTTGGCCGCGGCGGCAATGATTTTATGCGTGTCAAAATGACCTTCCATGGGCAGTTCTCGCATTCCTTTATAGCCTTCATTGAAGGTAAAGCTGCGCAGCTTTCAATCAGCGTGACCGTGACCCTGAACGCGGCGCAGGCAACGGTGGAGGCGCAGGGCTGCTCTGCATTGATCGGAGCACTTGAAATGGCTGCTTGCATTGCCCCGGATGATTGCCGGGTGGACAGCTGGGAACTCGACTAGAAACAGGGGGTTTTCTAAAGGCCCTCCTGAAAAATCCAACAGACTGAATAATATCAAAACAAACAGCTATTTAGCCGTGATATAGAAGTCATACAAAACTTTTGAGATCCAAAAGCCAGCCAAAACAGGTCGTGACGGCCTGCATTTGCGCAGATATTATTCGCTTTTTTAATGCAATGAAGGGATAACTGGCGGCGAGTAAGGGGCCGGCATAAAGCTTATGCGCGCCTCTTGACTTACACCCTTTTGGGGCGAGCGCCTCAATCAATAAGGCGCTTTCCTAATAGTTAATTCATCACTGGTTTAAATTGCGCCTTACAGGCTGTGTTTCCTGCCAACGCGCTTGAAAATTCGCCCTGATCAAAACGCGGAAAATGTGTCAGAGATCGTTTTTTTTGACCTGTTTTGGACCAAACCTGACACAAGCTAACCGTAGCTTAAAGCGCATAGCTGATTATTCTGATAGTTATTACAGAGCGTCGCAATCAGGCGCGGGTTAACAATTTTATTTGAACAACCGATTATAGAGAAAGGGATACCCATGCCTTCAACCGATAAAATTAAAGACCGCTTAGAAAAGCTTGATTTAAAAAAGGCTGAACTGAAGGGTCAGCTTGATCGCGATCGCTTAATGGCCGCAACAAACACTGTGATTGAAACCATTACCTCCCCAGAGTTTGTAGAAAAAACGCGCCAACCTCGGGATGAAGCCGAAAAAGATGGAGGTTACGAAGCCGTTGCAAAGATACTGAGCCTAGAAGGGCTTCGCGACGCAGGCGCAAAAATTCCAGAAGATTTCAGGCTGACCAGCCGTATCTTCGAAGATAAAGCAAGGGGCGAGCGCTTTGAGATTTCTCCGATCAAGGATCCTGATAGCCCGCTTCAGCCATATGACCCTTTAGGATGGGGCGCCTGTGCTGGCGGAGGAGCCGCCACCATCTGTGGATGCGGAGGCTTTTCAACCTAAAAGGTCGGGTAGGTGCTGCCTGCCACCTTTTAAAAACCTTTGAAAACTTCTTTGCAATTAAGGAGAATAAAATGCAGCCTGCCGAAAAATCACACGGGTACCAAGGCTTAAGCTATGACCGCCCAGCTCTACAAGCGGCTATGCGAAAGGCCTAAGATAGCTTGATTGATTTCGTTACCACCGACGCATTCAAAGCCCTGATGGAAGACCTGGGTGCCTTGCATCCAATCCATCGCCCCAAATTCGTTTTTGACGTATTGCTAAGTGATAAAGCCTTAGCTGCTCGCGCTATTAAACGGCCCAAGAATATTCTCATCCAAAGATCCGCGTTTGGGGATCGACGCCCTACAATTTTTGTAGTGCAGCGCTTTCTTCCAGAAGAATTTTCGAATGTTTGGCAAAACGTAAACATTACCTTTGACAACCAATTTATAGATTCAACGGTAAAGCGCGACCCCGATATCAGCTGGCGCAAACCCCTGCCCGTCTAAGACCAGGCGGCAGCCATGGCGCGGGGGGACGCGCTAGAACAGCTGGCTTAAACGCACCCACCCCAAAAGACCCGTTGGTTTACATCGAAAAGAACTGTACCGCCCCGGAACATTTTGCCATTATTGCGCAATGGTATATGATTTAAAATTATCGTCGCGGGTTACAGATTTCCGGCATATTTGCACTCTTGGGCCCGATCAAACACTCAAATTTAAAGCGCCTGCCCTACCCTTCTGGCAGATTAAAAGTCGCATCATAATCAACCGCCGTTTTGCTGATTTTATCAATGCATGCGTCGCATTAAGAGAATTACCCTATGCTTCACATGCACAATTTTGTGCTTTATCCTTCAACGTCGCCTTGCCAACAACCCCGCCTTTTTCAGCCGTTTAAACATGAGCGACATTATCATCATCGGTGGCGGTATTGCCGGCATTTCCGCTGCGGCACGGCTGTCAGAACAAGCAGATGTAACGGTGCTTGAGGCAGAAGAGCAGCTTGCCTACCATGCCTCTGGGCGATCCGCAGCGGTTTTTATCAAAGATTACGGCAACCCTACAATCCGGGCTTTAAACATCGCAAGTTTACCTTATCTGAGGGCCGAAAACGGAGGTTTTTTAAGCCCAAGAGGTATGATGCTTTTGGCAAAATCTGACGAGCGGGCCGCCTTCAGCGATGAGGCGGCTGAGTTTGGACTTCAACCCATTTCCGTTTCTGAAGCGATAGAAAAAGTTCCCCTAATTAACCAGTGCACTCTGGGATATGCTGCATACCGCTCAGATGTTTACGACATTGATACAGATAAATTGCTGCAGGATTTTTTGCGTAAAGCACGCAATCAGGGCGCAAAGATCCATGTTTCTCACCCTGTCAAAGCGTTGAATTTTTGTGGTGGGAAATGGCAAGTCAAAACACAAAAAGGCGATTTTCAAGCTAATATTTTGATCAATGCCGCGGGGGCCTGGGCTGATCATATTGCAAAAATGGCATCAGTACCGCCGCTAGGTCTGATTGCATATAGACGTTCAATAGCAAGATTGCCCGTGCCCGGGGGCTACGATCCGACCTCTTGGCCCGTTATCGATGAAATTGGCGAAGCATGGTATGCAAAACCAGACGCAGGCCAATTGATCGTCTCGCCGGCAGATGAAGATCCATTGCCTGCACAAGATGCTTGGGCAGATGATATGATACTGGCTGAGGGATTAGCCCGTTTCGAAGCCATGATCACGCATCCCATAACGCGGCCCAGCGCAAATTGGGCAGGTTTACGCACCTTCGCGCCAGATCGCGCCTTGGTGATCGGCTCCGATCCAAAGCTGCCAAGTTTTTTCTGGCTTGCCGGTCAAGGGGGATATGGGTTTCAAACAGCTGCGGCCTCTAGCCAATTGATCGCAGATCTGGTGCTCGGCCAAAGGTCAGATTTGCCAAAGGATATTCAAAATCGGCTTAATCCAAACCGGTTTCACCAAAGGGCGTGAAGCAAAGATTGTAGAACATAGAAACTTTTATTGCAGATTGCCTTCACGGTGAGGGAAGATCCGCCATGGCTTTTCGCACGGTCTCAACCCGGGTCTGATTGGGCGGATGGGTGCCCAAGAGCTGGTCGCCCGGATCCGACATGCGCATAAAAAAGGCAGCGCCGCGCAAAGCATCATACCCCGCGATCGTAGCAATCCAAGTGCCCAGCCGATCCGCTTCCAGCTCATATGTTTTGGAAAATTTGAGCCCAGCCAAGCGCGCCCCAAAATGCTCTGCATTGCGGACCAAACGATCCGAGGCACCGACAAGCGATATTAGCCCACCAAAACTCTCGGCGCCGCTGCGAGCAATTTGATATTGCTGGTACAAATGCCCCTCAAGATGATGCGCCATCTCATGCCCTAAAACAAAGGCCAACTCATCCTCATTGCGTGCATGCTCAATCAACCCCTGCGAAAACACAATCAATGGGTGCCCATCAGATTTTATGGTTTGAAACGCATTCACCAAGTTTGAATTTTTCTTGTAGACGACCACTTCAAAATCACAGTTGAATTGGGGCCTATACCGGCGGCATAAATCTTCTCCCACCGGCTCGACCACGGCGACAACTGAGGCAAAGGCCCCGCTTGGTGGAATAAAATTTGGCTCCATCTCCTGGGGCCCATTCGATCTGTCTGCCGATGCACCGCCAAAATCTTTGATTGCGGGGGTGCTTGCACAAGCAGCAAGCAGCAAAACGCATAGCAAACCCACCAGTTTCACCCCGTTCAAAGCCAAATCCCCCTTTTATCAGAAATAAACCGACCGCAACGAATTGCATTACAGCGCAAGCCGTTTACACTGATCTCATGTTTACAATTGAACACGATTTCGATGCGACTGTCATCACTTTGGTTGATGAAGGACAAACACCCCTGCAAGAGGATGTGATCGTCAATAACTTTGCGGAATGTATTACGGTAGAGCAATATGATCCCAGAACCGACCGAGTTCAAAAAATCACGCTTTCGATCACGCAGATGCGCGATCTTGCCGCGGCAATTTCGCTGCCAGAGGGGGCCTATTCCCGGGGTCATTATCACAAATAACGCGATTACGCTGTTAGATTTCCACTTCTGCAGGTCAGATCGATCAGGTTTTTACGGTTTCATAACAGGCAATATCGGGCTGCAAGCGCAAGGTTAACATCGCCGACGGAATGATTGAGATCTAAAAAATGTCATTGGCCGATACCCCGCATAACGCGTCGACGCCATCCATTCGGACAGCGTCGGCGCAAAACCAGAAATAAAAATAGACAGGACCAGAAGCCCAAACCGCGGAAGCATCCCCCCCTGGCAGCTATAAAAACGCGTAAATCGCCGATGGCAGCGTTTGCGTCTGGCCCGGTATATTTGCCACATAGATGATTGTTGCCCCAAATTCTTTCATAGCTTTGGCGAAAGCCAAACCATCCCGCCACCAAGCCTGCCGCCAGCAACGGCATCGTAACGGTCAAAAAAAACCCTGATCGCTCTGGCGCCAATCGTGGTGGCCGCCTCTTCTAATTTGGGGTCCCCCCCTCGATCGCCAAACGGATCGTGCGCATCATAAGTGGAAACGCTAAAAG
>OZSS01001480.1_pt1 | contig 10861 bp, 8 predicted proteins | sample 1779911 | NCBI WGS metagenome assembly OZSS01 (sample SAMEA2603589, study PRJEB24840) | metagenome | biome: Water; feature: Photic zone; material: Seawater sample | place: Mediterranean Sea | collected 2013-11-12 | depth 10 m | reverse complement strand
GTCCATCCCGATTCCGATTTCCTCACGCTGCTCAACATCTGGGACCGTTACCATGATGAATGGGAGTCGCTCAGGACGGAAAACAAGATGCGTAAATTCTGCAAGAAGCATTTTCTTTCCTTTGTCAGGCTGAGGGAATGGCGTGACATCCATCGTCAACTCACCACGGTTTTAAAAGAAGCCCGTTTACTCAAATTGAACCAGAATCCTGCGGACTACGGAGCCATCCATCGCTCCATCCTATCCGGGCTGTTGAACTGTATTGCGCAGAAAATCGAGAAGTCCCAATACCGGGGCGCAGTTAGTAAAGAAGTCTACATATTTCCCGGATCGGCTCTCGCAAAACGATCAGGAAACTGGATCCTGGCTGCGGAACAGGTTGAGACTTCCAGATTATTTGCCCGTAAAGTCGCCAACATTGAAGTGGAATGGCTGGAACGTCTCGGTGGTAAGCTATGCCGAAGCATCTATTCCGAGCCTCTGTTCAACGAAGAAAGCGGAATCGTCGAAGCCAGTGAGAGAGTCACCCTCTATGGTTTGACGATTGTTCCGCGTAGAAGCATTCCCTATGCACGGATCAATCGTGCTGAAGCAACACGGCATTTCATCCAGGAAGCTTTGGTTTCAGGAAGACTGCGAAGCCGACTTCCCTTTTTCCGCAACAATCGGAAGCTTAAGCAGCAGTTGCTTGACCAGGACGCCAAACTGCGGAGAAACCGGGAACATGACCTTGACGCGGCCCAGGAGGCATTTTACACCGAACGTCTGCATGGTATTGGTTCGATTCACGATCTCAACCGGCTGCTGAGAAATAGAAAAAAGGAAGGTGCTGATGGTTTTTTGATGATGAAACTGGATGATTTTCTGCAACTGGCTGATGAAGAACATGGCTCAATAGAAGATTATCCTGATCATTGGCAAAGTGGTGAGGTTCGTTTCCCGCTCAAGTATGAATTCCTCCTTGGTTCAGATTCGGATGGAGTCACCCTGCAGGCCCGGGATGAAAACCTCTCTTTTCTCCATCCTTATGCCTTGGAATGGCTGGTTCCCGGACAATGGGAGGAAAGAATCTTTCATCTTCTCAAAAGCCTTCCAAAAACCACCCGAAGGCATTTTGTCCCTCTTGGTGACAGTGCAAAAAGTCTGAGAGCAGATTTGAAGCTACCTGAAGAACTGGATGTTTCAAACTCAATCCAAATTAGTGATTCCGCAAATAACAGTACTGGATACAGTTTCATTGAAAATTTAAGGCTCCTGGTTCGTGAAACATACCGTATCCACATTCCCGAAGAAGACTGGGATTGGAATCGGATTCCGGATTATCTCAAACCAAGGATTGAAATCCGTGATTCCAGAAACAGGGTTGTCCATGCAGGAAGGGAAGGACTGGAATTAATCAGAATGAGAAAAGCCGAATTGAAACAGTCTCCTCAGATCAGCATTTCCCGGGATGATTCTGCGGTTTGGAAGAAAGCAGCCATCAAGTGGAAATTGGATGAAATCAACGGATGGAATTTTGAACTTCCCAGGGAAATTGAGATCGAAAATCCCGGGGGACCAAATCTTAGAGGATTCCCGGGACTCTCTATAAAGAATGAACGGATTTCCCGAAGGCTTTTTGGAAACTCCGAAGAAGCATCCCGTTCGACGGCCCCAGCATTATACAAAATGCTTTCTCTGGCGGTCGGTCCGGATCTGGCCTGGATGCAGAAGGAACTCTCCGACCTCCATGAATTGCATGCTCTTTATGCACCCTTCGGCAGCCCCGAAGCCATGAAAGAGGATCTCTGGCAGAATCTCTTTCAACACCTGTTCGAGGGGTCATGGATTTCAGGCAGCCACGAATATGAATCAAGGATTCAGGAAGCCCAAAGAAAAATGGAATCCATCTCCGGACAGTTCCTTCCTGGTTTCAAATCACTGCTGGAATCCTACCATCTGACCCAGGAAGAACTTGTAAAATTAAAAGAACGTTCCACTCAAATGGATCATAAAAACCTGGTTGAACATGTTTCAAATCTTCTTCCGTCAAGGTTTCCAGCAAAAATTCCTTTTGTCCAATGGAACAATCTTAAACGCTACCTCAAGGCGGTCCGAATCAGGCTCGACCGGCTCATGCAAAACCCCGAAAAAGATCTGGAAAAATCCATGAATCTCAACCCCTGGATTAAAATCCTGTCTCAACTTAAAGAAGAAAATCTGAACCAGCAGGAGAAAAAAGCCCTTGAAGAACTGTTCTGGTTTGTAGAGGAGTACCGTGTTTCGCTTTTTGCACCGGAAGTAAAAACCCCCGTTCCGGTTTCACCCAGACGGCTGGAAAAATTCACACGGCAGCATTTCCCCCGACACCCGCTTATCTTTACCGCGGGTCCTTATTGAATTTCTGGCAGAAATGAATCATAATAAATTCATTAAATAATTACATCTAAAAACAGCACCAATTTAGGGCTAATTCACAAATCAGATAAAAAAATCTCAGCAGGAAAAGAGGTCCCATGAAATTTAAAGTTGTATCTTCCGATTCAGAAGGAAGCGCTTCCCAAGATTCTGCTCCTGAAGCAAGAATCAGCAAAATGGTGGAGGACAATCCTGTTTTTCTATTTATGAAAGGCAGTCCTGAAGCTCCCCAATGCGGTTTTTCCTACCGAGTGATTCAGGTTCTCAACAGTTGGAACGTTCCATTCCAAAGTTTCAATGTACTTTCGGATGAAGGCATACGCCAAGGCATCAAGGATTTTTCGAATTGGCCGACCATTCCACAGCTTTATGTCAAGAATGAATTCGTAGGAGGCTGCGACATCATTGAGGAACTTTCAGGAAATGGTGAATTGGCAGATGTTCTCAAAACAGCTTACCCCGACCGTGAATTCACTCCTCCTCCACCTCCTGCCGAAGTACAGGAAGTCTCATCGGTTGAAGCTTCAGAAATCCTCAAGAACCAGCCGGAAATCGCCATCCTCGATGTGAGACCTCCGGAAGAGAGAGCGAAAGCAGCTCTCGACAACTCACGCATGCTGGACAATCATACGGCGCAGGAAATCCTCGACAGTTGGGATCCAGCAACCCCGATGATGCTGATCTGCCACCAGGGCATTCGCAGCAGGCAGGCGGCACAATATTTCACTTCACAGGGGTTTCAGCAGGTGTACAATGTTTCAGATGGAATCGACGGATGGTCCCAAACCGTCGACAGCAGCATTCCACGATACTGATTCCATGGATTCATCACAGCCTTCAGGATAAAAGATGGCTCTAGAAAATGAAGTAATCCCCGAGGTTCTTGTCAGTGAGAGAGCGGCTACGGTGTTCAAAGAAGCTTGCCAGGCCGAAGGAAAAAATCTCGAACAATCCTTTCTCAGAATTGGTGCCAAGCCGGGGGGATGTTCAGGCTGGAAATACGAACTTGAATGGAACGGTCCGGAAGACATCCATTCTGAAGATCTTACCATCAAAAGCGGTGAAATTTCCGTGGTTGTCGAACGAGAATGCCTGACCGATATTCTTGGTCCAGTAAAAATTGATTTTACTGACAAAAATCTTGTCGAGCAGGGTTTCGTTTTTGAGCAGCTTGTGAACGGTCACCAATGCGGATGCGGAGAATCCTTCACTCCGGTTCGAGACCTGAAAAAGTCCCATTCCTGAATCCGGCAGCATGCTGGAACTGTTAGCTTCCGTTCTTTGTTTCGGCCTCTTTTTGTACAAGTGGCTGATCATCATCGCAGTGCTTCTGACCTGGGTCAGTGCAGACCCATACAACCCCATCGTACAATGGATCGCCCGGGTGACCCGTCCGCTCTGGGTCTGGTGTGAACAGCGGATGCCGATGATGCTCGCCCATTTCAGTCCTTATGCTGCTTTACTTTTGGTTATCTTTGCACAGGCGGTGATTCCTGCTGAATTGAGATCATTGAATCTTCTGCTTGAAGGACAAAGTGACAGTAACCAGATTCTTCTTCAAAGCGGAGGGCATCTGCTTCAAGGTGCCGCTATCGTGTTACAAAGTCTTTTTTTCTTTTTCGTGATCGTGCTCGTGGTCTGGTTTTTTCTGACCCTGGTGAATCCTGCCTTCAACAACCCACTGGTTCGGATCATTCATGTTTTGGCAGATCCGTTGATTACTCCGATTCAGCGTTACCTGCCTAGGACCTCGGTAGATTTTTCACCTCTGATTGCGATGATGTTCTTCATGATGCTGCTGACTTTTGTGGTTGGTCCCATCTCCCAATACGGAAGCAGTTTATCGTACCCGGTCCCACTCTGCGTTTTCTGAAAACTGCTTATGATGCTTCTCAGTCTTCACATCGTTGCGATTGCCGCCCTGGCAGGAATTTGTGGAAGTATTGGTTACCAGATGGGGGTCAAGGAAGGAATCAGGGTATCCAGGCTGGAATCCGAGATGAAAACATCTCAGCTGAATCAAGGATCCACCTGACCTGATTTCGGTTCTGAAATTTCTCCTATTCCGTTGTTTTCATCCTCACGCGAATCGATTCCGCATGGGCATACAGTTTTTCCTCCTCAGCAAATCGTATGATCGCGGAACCATCACTTTGGAGACGCTCCTCAGAATAAGCAAGCACAGAACTTGATTTGGTAAAGTCCTGCACTCCCAGGGGGGAAGCAAACTTGGCACATCCTGATGTTGGTAGGGTATGATTCGGCCCTGCAAAATAATCCCCCACCGCTTCAGGGGTATTAGGACCGACAAAGATCGCACCCGCGTTACGAACTCGATGCAGGTCCTGAAATGGATCTTCGGTCAGAAGTTCCAAATGCTCCGGAGCCATTTCATTCACCGCGTCAAAACACTCCTCCTTTGAATCACAGACAATCAGTGCGGAACGTGAAGCGAAGGATTCTTCAATGATTTCTCTTCTTGGTAAAGTGGGAACCAATTCCTGAAGCCGGTTCTTAACATTTAAAGCCTGATCTCGGGACGTAGTGGCCAGGATCGCTCCTGCTTCAGGGTCATGCTCTGCCTGGGAAAGAAGATCTCTAACAAGATACTCGACAGGGGTTTCTTCACGATCACATACGATCATGATTTCACTTGGTCCGGCAAAGGAATCGATACCAACCTTACCGAAAACCTGACGTTTCGCTTCAGCAACAAATGCATTGCCCGGTCCGGTGATCTTGACCACTGCAGGAACCGTCTCGGTCCCCCAGGCTAATGCTGCTACCGCCTGGGCGCCTCCCAGAGAATAAAGTTCATCAACTCCGAGTAATGCTGCGGACGCCCGAACCAGGCTTGCAGGCAAGCCAGTTGTGTCAGGAGGCGAAACCATTGCGATCCTTGAAACTCCTGCCACCTGAGCCGGGATGACATTCATCAACAACGTCGAGGGATAGATGGCCCGTCCCCCTGGAACATAAATACCCACACTGTCGAGAGGACTGATTTTCCAACCGAGCATCGTACCATCGCCACTGAATTCCAGCTGGCTTTCCGTTTTCTGACGTTGATGGAATGTTCTTATATTTTCCGCAGCTTGTTCCAAAACCTTGCGCAATTCGGGATCCAACTCCTGGAGAGCTGATTGGAGATCTTCAGGTTGGACCCGGATTGAATCGAGCTCTATTCCATCAAATCGGTAGGTCAGCTTCTTGAGCGCGGAATCACCATGATTTCGCACTTCTTCAAGAATCTCTGACACTTTTGAGGAGATATCCTCTGTGACTGTGGAGGGAAGTTGAGCAAGATAATCCTGATAATTGTCAAATAGTTTGACTTCCATCATCTAAGAAATATTTACGATTAACCCATTTATGGAAAAACATTTCCACACCAACGATTATTTTAGCTGAGAGAAAAATCGAAGGGCAGTTTTTTCTGAAACAACCCTTGAGATCAGGCGACGAGTTTTTGAGCTTCCTGGAATTGAACCGAAACCGTTTTTGAAATACCCGGATTTTCCATCGTCACTCCATAAAGCAGATCCCCAATTTCCATGGTTTTCTTGTTATGGGTGATGACAATGAACTGCGCATTATCGGTCAGACTCTGGATGAGCCTGTTGAAGCGGACCACATTTGCATCGTCAAGGGGAGCATCGACCTCGTCCAACAAGCAGAAGGGACTCGGCTTGATGAGAAAGATGGCAAAGATTAGGGAAATTGCCGTCAGCGCTTTCTCACCACCTGAGAGAAGGTTCAGGTTCTGAAGTTTTTTTCCAGGAGGCTGTGCAACTATGTCAATGCCTGCGTCGAGCAAATCCTCGGACTCGGTAAGAACCATGCTCGCATCACCACCTTCAAAAAGAGTCTGGAAGACTTCCCTGAATTTCACATTCACCTGATCGAACATTTCTCGAAAACGACGCCTGGATTCGTTATTGATATCGCGGATTGTTTTTTTCAGGTCATCGGTTGCCTGCTGAAGATCTTCCGACTGAGTTGAAAGGAACCCGATCCGTTCCATTAATGCCTCGTATTCTTCTGGAGCACTGAGATTTACATTTCCCATCGAGCTGATCCGTGCCTTCAGGCTTCTGGATTCTCGGCTGAGGGCTGCCTGATCCAGAGCATCCGCATCAATTTCTTTCATCAGTTCCTCAGGAGACTGATCACTGATTTCAGCCAGTTGTGTCTCCAGCTGTTCACGAAGCATCCTGAATTCCGTTTGCTTCAGGGATTGCTGATGCAGTGCTTCGTTGGATGCTTCCAGTTGCTGACGGATTTCCTGCAGTTGTTGATTTTGGAGATGATGTTCTTCGTTCTTTCGTTCCTGAAGTTCAAGTTCCGTATCGAGTTCCCCTTTAAGCAACTCACGCTGCTCCAGCATCTGGTCGAAAGAAGCATCGATTTCGATGATCCTTTGTTCGCTTTTCTGGAGTTTCTGATCTCCCTCATCCCGCAAATTCAATAGGGATTCGATGCGTCTTTCACATTCAAGATGCTCACGCTGAAGTCGCTGTTCATTTTCGACCAGGTTTTTCTGCTGTTCGAGGGCTTCTGTCAGGGCAACCTTTTGATCAAGCAACTTCGCTGAAATTTCTTCAACCCTCTGCTTTTGAACCTCAATCCGTTCTTCCTGAAGCATCAACTCTTCATCGAGTTCACGACGTTGATTTTCCAGAGATGCAAGAGAATCATTGACTGATTCCTGCCGTTTTTGATGAATCTCTATTTCATCCTCTAAGCGTTCCAAGTCATTCTGGTTTTGTTCAAGCATCTGTCCCAGTCGTTTGTATTCAAACTGGTGATGCTCAAGTTCTTTACTCAGACTCAACCATTCCAACTCGGTTTCCCGCTGAGATTTGAGTTGCTGCTGCTGTTCGGTGCGCAGTTCAGAAAGTTTCAACTGCTTCTGTTCGAGTTCCTCCTCCAACCTTATACAATGCTGCTGAAGTTTTTCTGCCTCCTCCTCGAGTTCGCTGATTTCCTGCTGGCGTTTGAGGAAACCCAGGGTAGGCGTTCCGGCTTTCCCGATTCCTGCAGCGATTTCCGAAAGCCTCGAACCGTTTGCTGAAAGCCATTCAAACGTTGATCCGATCCATTCGTTATCCAACCTGTTCCAGAAATGAGCAGAATCGTCATCCAATAAAAATCGGGAAAAGAAACGGTTTCCCCAGGATTCAAACTCTCCACGGAATTCAAGAAAATCTTTCAGACTCAACTGTTCCGTGGGACGCTCAGATTCTGTCGGAAGCCGGTCAAGGGCGATGAATTTCATTGCACCCAGCCCCTGACTTTCACAAAAACTTTCAACTTTTGAGAACTGATCCTTGCTTTTCAGCACCACCCAGTCCAACACTTCGGCCATCACTGAGGCACCCTGTTCGAGGGCTTCGGGCTCCGCATTGATGAAATCCGCAACGACTCCCAAAACCCCGAAACTCTGAGCTTTAGCAGGGTCTTCCTGCATCAGGTGCATGAAGGTTTTGACACTGTCACTGAATCCTTCGTAACTGTGCTGGATTTGAACCAGGGATTCGAGGCGGGAACGGATCACACTTTGCTGGTACTGTTCTTCGACGAGTTTGGTCTCTTCCTCTTCAATCAACTCGGAATCTGTTTCAATGGTTTGTCCCAGATGCTGGAGTTGTTCCTCAATCAGGTCCAGTTGCTGTCTGAGACTGAGTGTTTTTTCTTCTGCACTGTCCCGTTTTTTTCCCTGCATCCTCATGAAGCATTCGGTGTGAATCATCCTGCTGTTTCAATTTTTGCTGCCGTTCGAGCAGGGATTCCAATCTTTCGTTGAGAAAACTGTCCTGGTTGGTTTGACTGGTCAATTCAGTGTGAATCTTCAGCAACTTCTTCTGCAATTGCTGCTGGAGATCGGTCACATCCTGAAGTTCCGTTTCCCGTTCCAGTTTTTCCTGCTCAAATTCACTCAAAGATTCTTGAGCCGTTTCAACCCTTGTTTTCAGCTGATCGGCCAGGGAACTTCCCTGATTCCGGTCCCCTTCCAGAAACTTCAGTTTGTCCTGAAGCTCCGCAAGTTCTTCCGCCTGTCTTTGCTGCTGTTCATTGACATTTTCCAGATTCTGGCGTTCAAGGTTCCGCTGATTTTCTGCTTCCTGAATTTCTCTCTCTTTTTCATAAACCTTTTCACGCCGCTGCAGAATTTCCGCACCACGCTGCGTTTGCTCAAGACTCAACTGTTGCAGTCTAGTTTCCTCTGCAGCCAAGTCATTTTGTACATCCTGATGTTTTTGACGGTATTCTTCGATGCTCTGACTCGATTGCTTTTCATTCGCCCCCGCTTGATGCCAATTGAGGCATAGCAATTGTTTCTCGATGAGACTGCTCTCTTCTTTGAAGCTGATGAAGGACCTCGCCCGTTCCACCTGATCACGGAGGCCTTCCTCCTGTTCCCGTAAAGCACCCAGAACATCGTTCACCCTCAAGAGATTCTGGAGGGTTTCCTCCATCCGGCGTTCGGCAGCCTCCCTTTTGATTCGGAATTTCACAATGCCGGCCGCATCATCAATCAATACCCTGCGGTCCGCAGGACGGGCACTGACGATTTCTCCAACCCGTCCCTGTTCCACAATTGAATATCCGGTTCCACCAACTCCGGTATCCATAAAGAGTTCCCGGATGTCTTTCAGCCGGACCGGAGTTTTGTTGATCATGTAGACACTCTCTCCGGAACGATAAAGTCGACGGGTTATCGCAATTTCGGTGTACTGTTCATAGTTCCGGATCGTATCACTTTCGGTGTTGGTAAAAGTCAGGGTGACTTCCGCCATGCCCATCGGTTTTTGGTAGGAACTTCCGTTGAAGATCACATCTTCCATCGAACCGCCCCTCAGGTGTTTCGGCCGTTGTTCTCCCAAAACCCAGCGGATTGCATCCACCACATTGCTCTTGCCGCAACCATTGGGACCAATAACAACCGTTATCCCATTTTGCTGAAACTTGATGTCAACCGAATGGCAGAAAGACTTGAAACCCGATACTTTGAGGCTTTTGATCCGCATAAAAGATGCTCTTCAGCAATAAGACAGGAGGAAGGAAATTGGGATATTCCTCTTGATAGGAATATCCTGCCATTGGGAATTGTGCTTTGTGGAACACAAAATCCCGAGAAGGATCAAAGGGGTGTGAAATGAGGAAATTAGCTTTGGCTGGTCTTCCATGACGTTGCCCTGATGGATAAACAGGGCAGTGTACCGATTCACTGCCCGAAATTTGATGAACTTCCCGGAACTAAATTCCGGAAAAATTCAAAGTGTCTCAGAAGGGTATATCATCCTTGATATAATCTTCTTTTTCGCCGGTTTGGCTATTTTCTGATTCTGATGTTGCTTCAGAAGATTCCTGATTGCTGCCCATTGATTGGGATGGTTCTGATGAATAACTCTGGTTACTGCCCTCATTGGAAGGACGTGAATCAAGAAACTGCATTGAAGTTGTAACTACTTCGGTCCGGTAACGTTTCTGACCCTGGGGGTCTTCCCAACTTCTTGTTTGCAGGCGTCCTTCAATATAAACGGATTTTCCTTTTTTCAGATAGTTTTGGGCAAGGTCCGCAAGACGATCGAAAGCCACGATGTCATGCCATTCTGTTCGTTCCTGGCGTTGTCCCTGACGATCAGTCCAACGGTCGGTGGTCGCCAGCGAAAAATTGGCTACCGCGCTTCCTGCCTGAGTGTAACGAATCTCGGGATCCCGTCCCAAATTACCAATCAACATCACTTTATTCAAACTTCCCATACCTCTCCTTACTTTTTAATACCCTTCTCTTTCTATCGCAATGGAGTCAATAAAGAAAGCACTTTTTTCAATCGTTCCTCAAGAGGCTGATCTTTTTCACCAGCCTGTGGTAAAACCATCCGAATTTCGCGTTCCTGAAAACCCATATTTTTGAGGGCTGAAATCAATTCCTGATTTTGGTCAACCAGGATTCCATCGAGTTCATTTCCCGTTTGGAGTGAAGAGGAAGAAGCCTTCATTTCCCGGTTTTTCAACTGATCCTTCAGGTCCAGGCAAAGTTTTGCTGCTGTTTTGCGACCAATCCCGGAAACCTGGCTGAAAGCCGCAGTGTTGTTTTGAAAGACCGCATCGGTCAGTTGATCTATCGAAAGCTGAGACAAAACTGCCAAACCAAGCTTCGGACCAACCCCTGTGGTTTTGATCACCATCTGAAACAACTCTTTTTGCTCCCATGACGAAAATCCATAAAGAGTCAATTCATCCTCTCGGACATGGGTATGGATGTAGAGTTGAATTTCCTGGTTTGATTGGGATTTCAGACAAATCGTTTCCGGAACCCTGATTTCATATCCCACTCCGGACTGGGTTTGAACAACCATCATTCCCGTCCCCAAAAAAAGGACCCGACCTTCAATGAATGCAATCACAGCATCAACTCGAATTTATCCGGATTAAGAAAGTATATGGTTTTTTTCAT
>OZSS01001479.1_pt1 | contig 10866 bp, 9 predicted proteins | sample 1779911 | NCBI WGS metagenome assembly OZSS01 (sample SAMEA2603589, study PRJEB24840) | metagenome | biome: Water; feature: Photic zone; material: Seawater sample | place: Mediterranean Sea | collected 2013-11-12 | depth 10 m | reverse complement strand
GCTGTCACAAGAGACTTTGTTGGTAATAGTAAAGAATCAGCTTTCAAGCCACTAAAAGAAATGAGAGCAACATTATCGCGTTTTGCATAAGCGTCGGATAATAATATTTCGATAGCTCCCTTTGCTTCAGCTAATCGTCCAATTGCATTAGAGCCTGAGGCATCGACTAAAAATATTAGTAGTCTTTCTGACTGCTTTTCAAATCTTTTTATCATGATGTCTTGAGGATAAATGATTATTTTTCTATTTTTTGCACCTGAGGAAGATCTTAGTTTTTGCCAGGGGATAGCTTTTGTAAGTGTTGCTATTAAATCAATTCTTTTGTCGGAAGAATACTTTCGATTAATTGAAGGAATAGGGCGACCTGCGGAGAAATTATTGTTTTTTTCACCAGATCCAGCTGACTCTCCGAGATTGATGTTTTGAGAATTTTTCGACAAAAGACTCTCTATTAGGTTACTTGGGAGAGAGATTTTAAGAGCATCTATGAGCATTTTCTTGTCTTTATTATTAAGCTCTGAGTTGTTTGCTTTACTTTCATTATCATCTCTTGATTGTTCTTGCTCAGTTGCTGCTTCTTTCTCCTCTTGTTGTAATTCAGGGATCTGTTTAGCCTTATGTATCATTGAAAGTGAGATAGCTAGGTTTATATCTCCGCTAGAAACACTTCTGTTGCCTTTATAAGCACATAATGACTTAGCCACTTTTAAAGTGCTGAAAATTGTATGCATATTTGAAACAGAAAACATTTCTGCGGACGCGATTAAGTAATCTAATATTTTTTTATTTACTTCTACAGTTGCTAAATTCTCTCTAGCCTCTGCAATTTTTTTTCTATTTATAGAAACCTTTTTCAAATCGCGATATCTTATGCCATCCAGATTTATAGAAAAATTAAGATCTTCGGAAAGATTTGTGCTTGGTATTTCATTACTTTCGCTTTCGTCTAGTGCAATAAAGAATTTGTTGGCGTTGTTTTTTATTTTTTCTCTCAGAAATGTAGCTAGACCTTTTTCCATTTTTTCAGTGTTGGTTAAAATTAAAGCGATGTTGTGGGATGAAAAAATATCATCATTATATTTTGGTGCGCCAAAGGTCAACGTATCCATCATGTTAATGCTCTTTGCAAAGTCTGTTGGATTTTGAAATGGATAGATTTTTTTGAACCCATTTGGCCTTAATAAAGCAAAGAGGTTAGATAGAAAAGCCTCTCTTACGGTTGAATAGTTGGCCCTTATAGATAATGAACCAAGAGAGGGATCGATCTTACTAACTGTTAATATCCCCTGAAGGAGAGCATTTACATCGAGCACATGCTCAAGAAAGTCAATTTTATTTGCCATCTATAATTTCATTGACTTTTCTTTTCACGCGTACTTCTGAACTTGTATCATCTAATGGATCTCTTCTCAGTCTATGACTAAGGGTGTAAATAGCTACCTCTCTTATATTGTCTAAGGTTGGTTTTGTTGACCCATTAAACGCACAAAGCGCTCTTAAAGCCCTTAAGAGTGTAAGTTCTCCTCTTAGTCCATCAGAGCCCACCGCGATACAAATCTCAGCACATTTCGTTAAAATACTGTCATCAAGCTTAATACTATCTAAAGTATTTTTTGCGTTAATTATCTTTTTTTGAACTAATAAATCTTTGCTTCTCCACTTTTGTAAAAATTTCTGAGGATCTCTTTCAAATTCATCTCTTCTTTTAATCACTTCAATTCTTTGTGATACTTCGGAGGGAGAGGTCACGTTCACTGAAAAACCAAATCTATCAAGTAGCTGTGGCCTAAGCTCTCCCTCTTCGGGATTGCCAGAACCAATTAAGACAAACTTGGATGAATGTCTAATTGATAGTCCATCTCTTTCGACTAAGTTCTCTCCAGATGCGGCAACATCCAATAGCAGATCAACGATATGATCCTCGAGCAAGTTCACCTCATCTATATAAAGCAAGCCACCATTTGCTTTAGCCAGTAAACCTGGTTCGAATACTTTCCTGCCCTCAGTCAAAGCGATCTCTAAATTCAGTGCCCCAACAACTCTGTCTTCTGTTGACCCCAAAGGTAGATCTATAACGGGAGTATCTCTTTCTTCATAATCGATAGACTTCTTTTTTTTACACTGGTCACAGAGATTATCTGAATTTTCACAATTGAAAGAGCAAGAAACAGCAAAATTTTTCCTAGGTAATAAACCCGCAAGGGATCTAATAATTGTTGATTTTCCCGTACCTCGATCACCAAAAACTAGAACGCCTCCAATTGATGGATCGATTGCTGTTAAAATTAGAGCAAGTTTCATTTGTTCTTGTCCAACGATTGCTGAGAATGGAAAGTATTTATTCACTTGCTTCCTTCTTTAAATTTATTTCTGGCCATTGGCCTATTTGTTTGTCTATTGAGAACCTTGCATAAAGTTCCTCTTTAAACCAATTGTTTTCTCTAACAGCTTTGATAGCTTCCTTGTGAGGTCCCTGATCTCTAGCAAATTGATCCATGCTTTCTTGATTTGGCCATATTGAGAATGTGACCTGATGAAACCATGGGATCTCTCCTAACCCGATTTTAAATAAAACATTTTTGTTAAGCCCAATTCGTTTTGATATATCTGGAACTTTCCTCCAAAACTTTAAAAGAATATTTGTTTTTATAGTTGCTCTTGTAAGCGCTACTACAGGAAATGTTTGATTTGTTTCATCAATTATTTCAAATGGATTTCTTTTATCCCAACTGCCCCAAGATCTCGTAGGTTTTAAATATAGCGTCCAGTTTTCTTTAGATCTCTTTTTATATTGTTTATAAATAGATGAGTTGGCTATGTTTTGATCAGCATCTTCTAGATTGTCCCACACAGCCATAATAGCATAAACAGTAGGATTTAATACAGGGGTAAAGCCTTCTCCAACACCACTCCCGAACAGCTTATAAAATTGAAGGCCTTTCATTCTTCTCATGTATAAATGTGAAAAAGCCATATGGGAAAAAGCCCACAGCTTTCCAAAAATGGATTGGAACTTAAAAAAAGTTATTGTAATGGTTTTAATGTGTTTGCTCCAAATTGCCTTATTCAATTTTAAGCATATTTTTTATTAAAAATATTGTCAAAAAAAACTGACACGTTTAAGATCAGGTATGTTAAAAAAGACTGACGAAACTTACTTTGAAGGTGAGAAAGTCTCCGAGAAGACTACCGCTGTGATCATAGGAGCAGGTTTTGGCGGTTTGTCTGCTGCTATGGTACTCTGTGAAAAAGGATACCATGTTAAGGTTTTTGATCGCTTGCAAACAGTTGGCGGTCGTGGCTCATCAAAAATTCAAGATGGGCATAGATTTGATCTCGGTCCGACCATCTTGACCTTACCAAAAAATTTTGAAGAACTTTGGAAAAGATGTGGGGACGATCTCAACAAACATATAAAAATAGAAAAATTAAATCCATACTACGATTTACGATTTGACGATAACAATGTTGTTTCAATTTCTGGCAACAAATCTGAGTTTGAAGATCAAATTAAAAAGTTTGCACCAAATGATCTCAAGGGGTATCGGCAGTTCATGCGGTTGTCGGAAAGACAATATAATTTCGCCTTCTCAAAAAAGGGTTCGATGGGGAGAAGTCCCATGCATAGACTATGGGATACTTTAAAGGTTCTTCCAAGGTTTGCTCTTCTTAGAGCTGATAGGTCTGTGTATAAGAGCGCTGCGAGTTATGTAACAAACTCAAAGCTTAGGTTTGCCCTCAGTTTTCATCCACTTTTTGTAGGGGGGAATCCTTTTACCGTTACTTCCATGTGGGGTTTAGTTAATTATCTGGAGCATAAATTTGGTGTTTATTACATCCATGGAGGAGCCCAAGCCATGGCGAATAAAATGGCAGAAAAAATAAAATCCTCGGGTGGTCAAATAGAGCTTAATACAACAGTTGATAAAATTTTAACAAAAGGAAATAACGCAATTGGAATTCAGCTGAGCTCCGGAGAAAAAATTAGTGCGGATTATGTCGTTTCAAATGCGGATCTTCAGAATACATATGATAGTTTGTTAGGGCATAGAAAGAAGAAGAGGTGGACCAAAAAAAAATTGGACTCGAAGAAATGGTCTATGAGTCTGTTCGTTTGGCATTTTGGTACGGCAAAAACCAGATCAAAGTGGAAAAACGTTGGGCATCATACAATTCTAGTAGGTCCAAATTATAAGAAAGAGGTAAATGATATTTTTATAAAAGGAACACTGCCTCAGGAAATGAGTTTATATGTACATAGACCATCAGTTACTGATAAAACTTGCGCTCCAAAAGGAGATGACACTTTTTATGTTTTAGCTTGTGTTCCAAACTTAAGTTTCAAGAATGATATCGATTGGCAAAAAATTGCAAAAAGCTATAAGGAAAAAGTTCTCAATGTTTTGGAGAGACGGCTCTTACCCGGGTTAGGTCGATCGATAAAAACTGAGTATATTATGACCCCTCTTGATTTTAAGGAAAGATATTTGAGCCATTTTGGAAGTGGATTTTCCTTAGAGCCTCAAATGTTTCAAAGTGCCTGGTTTAGACCGCACAATAGATCAGAAGAGCTTGACAATCTATTTCTCGTCGGTGCTGGCACACATCCTGGGCCGGGGCTGCCAGGAGTTCTAGCCTCTGCAGAGATATTGGATGATATCCTTCCAGATGTGAAAAATTTTGCAGAAAAACAAGGATATTCTACTAAAAAGAATATAGTCCAGGTTTAACTAAATGTATAACAAAGATGATCTCGAAAAATGTTATGAAATTATAAAAAAAGGCTCGCACTCTTTTTATGCTGCTTCCAGAATTCTGCCCAAGAAAGTACGTGACTCCGCAATTGTTTTGTATTCATTTTGCCGAATTGTCGATGATGCGATTGATGACAGCCAGTCTAAAGTGCTATCACTAAAAAAGCTCTTAGTGAGACTTGAGAAAGTATACTCTGGAAAACCTGAGAACCATGCCTCAGACAGGTGCTTTGCGGAACTTGTAACGTTCTATGAAATGCCAAAAGCCTTACCTATGGCTTTATTAGAGGGGATGCAGTGGGATACTGAAGAAAAAAAATACAAAACGCTTTCGGAGTTACGCTCTTATTGTGCCCGAGTTGCTTCAACAGTCGGAGTAATGATGTGTGTCCTAATGAGGGTAAGAGATAAAGATATTTTGGCACGAGCTTGTGATCTTGGTGTTGCTATGCAGCTTACTAATATCGTTAGAGATATCGGCGAAGATGCAAGAAGCGGGCGCATATATATACCAACAGATTGGATGAAAGAAAAAAACTTAGATATTGAGGGTTTTATGAAAAGCCCTAAGAGCTCAAAAGAATTAGGTTTGATAGCAAAACGTTTGTTACAAGAAGCAGGTCGACTTTATAAGCGTTCAGAATCAGGTCTTTTCGGTCTACCTACTTCTTGTCAGCCTGGCATATATGCAGCACGCTACATTTATGAAGGTATCGGAGGGCATATCGAAGCTGTTCAGTTTGATAGCATTAACCAGAGGGCAAAAACGTCAAAGTCTGAAAAGATAACGTTGCTTGCTTTTTCCTTTTTAAAAACCCTCAGTTCTAAAATCGTGCCAATTTCAGCTGTAGTACATGCCCCGGCTTTAAGTGAAGTAAAGTTTCTCATAAATAGCGCGCAGAAAGAAAACCACAGAAATGATTTGGTTCTTTTTTCTGGAAAAAGACTGATGGACGTGTTAATGGAGCTTGAAAAAAATGACAAAAAAAGCATTTTTCTGTCAACTTAAGGAAATTGGATCATGACAGAGTCGGTATTGGTTTTTGCGTTGGGTTTTTTTGCATGTCTCTCGGCAGGTTCCACGGGCTCTCTTTTCCCTACTGGTGATTGGTATAAGACACTTAACAAACCCGATTGGACACCTCCAGATTGGGTCTTTCCTATCGCATGGCTCTATCTATATATCGCGTTATCATACTCTTTAGTAAGGGTCTATGGTACTCCTGGCAATGACTTGTTCTTGATTTTTTGGGCTCTGCAGCTTGTATTTAATACTTTATGGACTCCTGTTTTCTTTGGACTTCATAGGATTAAACTTGGTTTTATAATTTTATTATGCCTATGGGTTTCGGTTGTTATCTTAGTGACGCTAGCTTTTTACATTGATTTGGTTGCAGCTCTTTTATTGACCCCATACATATTATGGGGATCCTATGCGGGGGCATTAAATTTTTCTATTATTAAGCTGAATAAAGAAAGTAACTAAAAAATTCGGGGTATTTTTGCGCACAGTAGAGGCTTTATGAAAGGGTTTGTGAATCTTTTCATATTTAAGGTTTCATGAACCCCGGTAGTTTTTTCCTTGAAAATTTGAGTAACCAACTCACTTCTCGAATAAAATGGGGCATCAAGCAGTGCTTTGCTCTGATAGGCTGAAAACTCCTTGTCCGATCTTGCAACTCGCTTGAGTAACCATTTTGTTTTTGTGATAGGTTGGAGTGGGGGTGCCTCTACCTGTTCAACAGTGCCATCTTTTTTAAAGCTTAGTGCTATATTCGTATTACTACCATCAACTAAATCAGCGTCATAAAAGGTAAGGCATTTATCTTTAAAAGGTAGACGACTCCAGGTCCAATAATTGAAATCTTGCTCAAGGGCTCTTGTTCCAAAATTTCCATCGAGGTAAGCATTTCCTTGCCAATTCCATCCTTTCTTATTTGTTTTAATGTCTAAGCGTGAAATGGGAGAGAATGGCCTCCATACGTGAGTCCCATCAGGCTTCAATAATACTTCCAAATCATTTACACTTTCGGGTGTTAAAGTAATTGAACCTTCAATTTTATCTAAATGAGGAATGGTTGTCTCACTAAACTCTAAAACAAGCTTTTTACCGTCCCACTCTAATTTACTTGGTCCAACCTTAAAGGAATTTTTGGTAATTTGAACATGACGCTCCCTTCGTTCGGTCATTGTCCAGCGCCCACCTTTTCCGTATGTGACAATATTTATTGAACAAAAGTCGTGAGGGTTTTTCCTGCCTGACCAGCTATACCACGGAGAAAACACTGAACCAATAAAGGCGATGACTGAAACAGCTTTGGTGCCGTCATCAGACAGACCATCCATATACCACCATCCATAACCATTTGGTGGTATATTCAGGTCAAAGCAAGGTCCCGTTTTATCATTTCTGCCGCATGCTTGCCTGATAGAGCTGCCATTGGCAAACCTGGCCCTGGATGAACTCCCCCTCCCACTAGATAGAGGCCTTTTACTTTTGTTTTCCCTGAGGGTCTTTGGAAGGTTGAAAACAGCCTCTGGGGGCTGAGCCCGTAGATTGATCCGTCCGCGCCCGGCGCTAGTTTTTCGAACATTTGCGGAGTTGTCAGATCTCTCAAATTTGGCTTGTTTTTGAAGTTTATTCCCATCTTGCTTAGTTTTTGAAATGTTCTTTCTTTGCATAGGTCATACTCCTTAGAAACAGAAATTTGGTTTTGACTGAGTGGAGGTGCGTTGATGATAATTTCAAAACGATTTTTTGAACTATTTTTCAAGCCCTCTTCTTGCTGGCAAACATATAATGTAGGGTCTTCAGAAATTTGTCCTGCTAGTATGCTGTCAAATTCACCTTTATAATTCTCATTAAAGAAAACATTGTGGTGTGCCAGCTCTAACCCATTAGTTTCAGAAGCAAATGACCAAACATAAGCAGATAAAGATCGTGGTTCAATAGCTTTTCCTTTAATTAAACTCTTAAAATTTTCACCTAAATTGCCTTCTCTAAAGTTTCGCGGATCTCCATTAAATAATATAACCCCAGCTTTGTATTTTTGCCCATCATGAAGATCTACGCTACACACTTTATTTTCTTTTATATTAATTTTTTTAACTGATTTATTGAAAATGAACTCGACACCATTTTTCGCAGATAAATGTTTTAATCTATCTGCGAGATTGTGAAGACCTCCTTTAATACGCCATACTCCTAAAAATTCAACGTACCAAATGAGCTGCAACAGTGATGGAGAGTTGAAAGGGGAGCCTCCAACATATGTTGCATATCTTCCAAATAGTTGCCTTAGCTTAGGTTCGCTAAAATATTTCTCTAACTTCCTCCAGTAGTTCGTTGGCAAACCTAAAATACGAATTAATCGAGGAACGCTTTTTAAAAAATCAGTATTCTTATAAAAGCTCATTGCTTCTCTATTTCTCAATAATGAGTTGTTGAAAGCAAAAAAAAGAGTTTCACAATCTCTATGGAATCTGTCAAATTCAGCTGCTGATTTTTTTCCAAACACTCCTTCTATTGAAACAAGATTTTTTTCATGAGATGAAAATAAGTCTAAACATTTTCCATCTGGCCAATAGTGCCTGGCTAATATCTCCTCCTTGTACAAATCTAGCTCTTTAAAAAGGTTAAGGTTTGCTTTAGAGAAAATTTCATCAAAAACATCAATTAAGGTCAAGACGGTAGGCCCGGCATCAATGGGTCCTTCTTGGCTTGATAAAGCTCTTAACTTACCCCCAGGGCGTTCATTTCTTTCTATAACGGTAACTTTAAATCCCTGATGGGAAAGTAAAAGGGCAGAAACAATCCCCCCAATCCCTGCACCTACAATAATTATTTGTTCGTTTTTTTTTTGCATTTCATGTATTTTATTGACTTATTTTGAAAACTGTCCAAAATTATTTACATAAATTTCTAATTATGTCTAATTTTTACTGCTGGAATTGATATGAACGAAAAGTTAGAAGAGGCGCTGAAAAGGGCAATAAAGAAGGCAAGTCGGTCGCCTGCCCCGCCAAAATTGTCTGCTGCGATGGATTATGCAATTTTTCCGGGCGGTGCCCGAGTTCGGCCACAGCTTTGCCTTGCCGTTTCAAAGGCTTGCGGCTTGGATAATTTTGAGCTATCGATGGCTTCAGCAGTCTCAGTCGAAATGATGCATTGTGCTAGTTTGGTACACGATGATTTGCCTGCGTTTGATAATGCTGATATTAGACGCGGAAAGCCTACTGTTCATAAAGCATTTGATGAACCTTTAGCAGTTCTATGCGGGGACTCCCTGATTATTTTGGCAGTCCAGGTTCTAACTGCCAAGGGCTTAAGTGCTCCTGAAAGGCTTGGTGAACTTATAAATATATTAACTACATCAACGGGGATGCCCTTTGGCATATGTTCAGGTCAAGGGTGGGAAAGCGAGAAAACTATTGATCTTAGCGCTTATCACAAGCTTAAAACAGCCTCATTATTTGTGGCATCTACTAAAATGGGGGCAATTTCTGCAGGAGAAGATCCAGAGCCATGGGCAGAGCTCGGTCAAAGAATCGGTGAGGCATTTCAGGTAGCTGATGATTTAAAGGATTTTTCAGATTCTCAAAAAAGTGGTAAATCAAACAACAGAGACAGCGAAAACGAACGGCCCAACGCTGTTCTGAAGTTGGGAGAGCAAGGCGCGATTAGGAGGCTTCAAGACATACTCGCGGGGGCTATCGCTTCAATTCCATCGTGTCCAGGCGAAGTTGAGCTGATAAAAATCGTGAGAAGTCAAGCAGAGCGTTTAACCCCGGTAGAGCCTCTTCAAAAGGCTTTATAAGCCATTGAAAATTTGACAGGTTTTTTTTAAGACTGCCCCTATAGCAATGATTTTAAAAGAAAAAATTAATTTGCTTTACCAAAGCTATTACCGATTGAAGGTAAACGCTTTCGCATCAACCAAATTGCATAACGCTATTTCTAAGGTACCCATTCTTAGAGCTCTCATCAGCTATGAGGGAAATAAGATTCATGAGATAATGTCTGGTTTTGTGTATTCACAAATCCTACATTTACTGATTACTTTGAACATATTTCTGTTTCTTAAAAAAGAAGGGAGATCACTGGACGAAGTTAGCGAGTATCTGCAGGTTACAAATGAAAGATCTTTACTGTTGTTGCGTGGCGGATGTGCTTTGAATTTAATTTGCCACAAAAGAAATAAATATTGGTTAACCAGGATGGGCGCTCAAATAGTTGGAATTCCTGGACTAATGGATATGATCCAGCATAATCAGATTTTATATCGAGATCTCATTGATCCAGTTAAGTTGTTCCTAAGAGGGAACGAAACAGAGCTTAGTCATTTTTGGCCTTATGTTAGAAAAGAAGCGTCAAAAAAACAGATCTCTACAAAGGTATCCGCTGAATATAGTAGGCTAATGCAAACTTCCCAGAGATTGGTTGCTGAACAAACTTTGCAGGCATATAGCTTTCGAGCAGCTAAAAGGATTCTTGACATTGGTGGTGGTACAGGGGCGTTTTTACGAGCTGTAAAAAACAAGTATCCTCAAATAGAGGCCACTGTCTTTGACTTGCCTAATGTAATAAAGGTTGCAAAGAGCAATCAGTATAAAATTGATGGATTAGGCAACCTTACTTTAAAACCCGGTGATTTCTTAGAAGATGACTTGCCCAGGAATCAGGATGTTATTTGCTTAGTAAGGGTTCTATATGATCATGAAGACAGCACAATAGAGATCTTGTTGAAACGAATCTACAAAGCTCTTCCAAAACAAGGTGTTTTGTTAATAACGGAGCCAATGTCTGGGGGAACAAAAGCAATGCGGTCCAGTGATTGCTATTTTTCATTCTACACTCTGGCAATGACTACAGGCAAAGTGCGTTCTTTTGAAGAACATAAAGCGATTCTTCAAAAGTCAGGCTTTTCAAATATAACTAAGCACGTGGTAAGCGCTCCGTTTATTACTCAGGTTATTACGGCAAAAAAATAGGCATTTTTGATCATTAAAGCTATATGTCTAAAAAATATTACAGTTTTTGTCTAAATTTATTGACATTGCTTTCTGAGTTAGCTTAAATTATCGAATAGTTAAGTAATTTAATGGGACTGAT
>OZSS01001478.1_pt1 | contig 10868 bp, 5 predicted proteins | sample 1779911 | NCBI WGS metagenome assembly OZSS01 (sample SAMEA2603589, study PRJEB24840) | metagenome | biome: Water; feature: Photic zone; material: Seawater sample | place: Mediterranean Sea | collected 2013-11-12 | depth 10 m | reverse complement strand
GCTAACACAGATCTTTCCGTAGCATCGGGAACTGTAGGGACTGAAACGCTCACAATTTCAGGTACTGGAACACTTAAATTTACCACTTTTGGAGTAATACTAACGTTTAGAAGCCCATTGATCGCTATGGTATTGATGTCATAATTTCCTGCATCTGCACCACCCAATGCGAGTGATCCAATATTTGCATTTGTTATAGATACACTATTTCCTACATTTGCCGAACTTGCTGTGGCTGATCCTGAGATCGTTACGGCCGCACTTGGGTCACTGGGATCAATGAGGCTTAAAATTGAAGCGGAAATGGCCGTTGAGGCATCATATATCTTAGTACCAGTAATGTAAGCACTTGTAGCTGTTATGTCTACTGTATGCGTTCCACCGGTTAAAGTATAGTTACTAGCCGAACCCGTTCCATTTACTAAGTTAATTCCTGGAGTTGTAGCATTTACTGAGATACCAACTCCTGGCGCTGACTGAGCAGCTGTTCCTGAGCCGCTTGCAGTAAGGGTTTGAGAGGTTCCTGTGTCTACCGTCATTATTGATCCGGCCACACTCGTAGTCCCATCACTCGCCCTTGACCCTGACAAATTAACAACTTTTTGAGTAATATCTGCTTCTACGTTTCCGTTAATGCTATAATTACTTGCCGCACCGAAGCCGTCAGCTAAACTCATCCCGGTTACTACATAATTGGTACCTACGTCTGTTGCTCCGCCAGTAATCGTTCCTGTACCCGTTAGCGCCAATGTTTCATTAAAAACACCTGTTCTTGTAGCTGCATTACTAGGCGGACTACCCATTGTTGGGTATTCAAAGAAGACAGTATCATCGCTGTCAAATGTTGCATTAGTATCATATTGCTTTGTCAGCTTGACTTTTAGCGGTCTTGGTTTAATTCTAAAAGCCGTTGATGTCACGTTATAGTTATTGGGATCGCCTGCAACACCACCACTACCATTACCATTAGTTAATGAAATGTTGCTCATAGTAAAAGTTGTGTATGTATCTGCAGGATCTGCAACCATTGTAAAAAAACTGTCTGTACCAGCTGTAAATTGAAGGTCTTCACCCGCTATTAGACCTATTACCTCTAGCCCTCCAAAACCAGCAGAATCCGGGGGAGCTACGATGTCAGTTGTGGCATCATAGTACTTCTCACCCTGAATTTGAATGTTTTTACGTGAAATACGCCCTGTAAGCGTTGCTGCTGTGGCGCTTGTTGATAATCCAAATATATTGGTAAAGTTCGTATGACTTTTAGATGTTATGGTATAGGCTGCGTCTGCACTAACCTGTTGATTTCCCTGATTTACATTGTCGTATGTAAATGTTGGACTGTTTAAAGTAACCGTTAGCCCAGTTGGTATCGCAGCACCCGAAGCCCCAGTAACAGAGGGAGAAGAAGTATTAAAGGAAGCAGATGCTGTTGAGTTAGTTCCGTCATATTCTTTTGTTAAATGGTATGAAGTTAAATTAAATACATTGTAAATTCTTGTTAGATTACCTGGATCATACGCACTAAGCAACCCACTGCCCGTTCCTTGGATAGCATCGCCTGATGAATAACCATATTGGATAAAATTTCCGGTGAATCCTGCAAACCTTGACCCATTAAAAGAGTTTTCCGTGTTATTTGCTCGCCAAATTCCGTTTGGTGTGCTAATAGAACCACTGCCATTGAGAAATTTTGATGTTATATTAATCGCAGTTCCAGTACCATTAGCCGTAAGTGAACCCAAAGCCACGTTTAAGCTCCTATTTGTACTTGTTATGTTTATAGCTGATGATGCGGTAAAATTACCTAATCTACTTTCTTGACCGTTATTTGGACCTGCATCATTCAGTGTAATATTATTGGCGCTAATAGTAGCGCTGTCTAAATCCACATTATTTGAATCACCGCTAGAAGTATTACCAAGAGTAATATTCAAATCCCCAGTTCCTACATTGAGTGTGCTAGTCACATCAACGTCAGAATGAGCTGTCCCTCTTCCTGTAATAGATGCATTATTAGCTATCAGATTCAAATCACCATTGGCCGTCGTGATATTTGCTGAAATATTTATATCTACGCCAGCGTTAAGCGTAAGATCACCGCCTGAACTGCCTGTGGCGATAATATCACTTTGAACAAATATATCTTGACGTGCTTGAAGAATAACATTTGTTCCCGCTGTTAGTGCTGTTTCAATAGTTGAGCTATTAACTTGATAAAGAGCATTAGTTCCATCATTGAAACTATCAACATCATTAAGATTACTTGTTAATGTATAACCACTAAGAGAGCTATCCCTTACATAAATATCTCGAGGATCAAGTAGCAAAGTTCCACCGTTAAGAGAAACACCTGCAATATTTGCCCTTTTTAAGTTATCCTTAGAGGAAATTTCAACAAACCCTCCACCTTTATCATAAGACTGAGGAGGAGGAGGGTCCACCACAGACGAAATTAAAGGTTCGTCTATCCATACTGACTGGTTGGGGGGATCGCTTTTTGAATCAATATGGCTAGAATTACTTATTTTTGAAGCAGTTTGACTAATATCTGCACCTTTAGCATTGATGGTTCCATTGAAATCGGTCATTTCATCTGACCAAATTACGGCTGTTCCTCCTTTCCCTGCCGAACTGGACACATCTATATTTGCGTCCGCTTTAACGACCATTTGCTTGGAATTGGCTATTGGGGGCTGGTCGCCAAAGCGGGAAACAAATCCCTGTTTAATATTATTATCCAAATTGGTTATATTTCCACCTAAATAATCTCCACCTACTCTAACTTTTCCCCCTTGATTTTTACCTTTAGCCTCTATCTTGGCTGATGCTACTTGAACTTTTTCTGCTGTAATATCAATATTACCGCCTATTTTATCTGAGTTAGCTGATAAAATTCCTGAAATTTTATTTGTTTTATTGGCCAAAGCTCTTATTTGCCCGCCTTTGTATTGCCCTGATACATCAATTATGGTTTTTGACGATGTTTGAATAGCATTTTCAGAGATTATGATGACTTGTCCTCCTTTAGAAACATCACCCTTTGCCAATATTGATCCGTCCAGCTTGACGCTATCACTTGAAATAACATCAACTTTCCCTCCAGACGACCCACTAGCATATATTTTCCCAGAATGTACTACATTTCTTCCCTGAACCACAACTCTACCAGATGGAGAAAGGGAAGTTCTAGGAGCAGAAACGTCTATATTGCCAGCTACTCTTACAGAACCCTGAGATGGACTTCCAATAACGACTCTTCCTGTCTTACTTTGAATGCTTTGTGCTATAATACTTCCAGTAGAGCCAATATTTACTGCGCTTCGAGTTAAATTTCTTGCAGTAGCGACCGAAAGTTTAATCACTCCTCCATTTGCTTTAAGTGCTCCGGAGTTTGTAACCAAGCTTTTTAGGGTGTTTCCATTAATATCTCTAATGATTCCGAGCTGATGGCTAGGTACAGAGACCGTCATTAATCCATCTCCAACAAAATCTAAGGTTATTTTTTCACCTGAACCTAATGCAATTTTGCCAAGTTTTGCCGTTACAACCCCAGTATTAGAGACATAACCACCCAATAAAGCGGCATGACCACCGCCACCAATGGTTATCTTTCCTGCATTTTTGACACCCTTAGATGAACCATTTCCTTCAAAATTATATCTCTCATTGATGAAATCTTTGTCTTTGATATTCAACGTAGAGGCAGTAAACGACCTAGTATTTACTGTTCCACTTGGCGTTATTACTACTCCATTTGGATTTACAAGCATAACTTTACCGTTTGAATTTAGTTGTCCGGCTATAGTTGACGGCGTGGAGCCTTTTACTCTGTTTAATGAGAAAGAGCTGGCTGATGGTTGGTTAAAATCGACTCTTCCCTTGCTATGAATGGAAAAACTATTCCAATTAATAATTGATTTCTGCGAATTTGAATCAATAATGAGATGATCGGTTCCAGTACCAGTAATTGTTACATCACCAGCACTAACCGTTCCTCCTTGCGGCATTTCTCCAGCCTGCACCAGATTTTGTTGTGCTAGGACTAATACACCTATAAGTGCTGTTGAAACTAAAACACTTTTACATTTTCCATTTAACTTGCTAATGACCATTTCCCCCAAAAGTCTATTTTACATTTAATTTTCCACTAAAATCTCATCGCCATCGTTACCAATAAATGTTCTCTATTTAGCCTTACTGATGATGTATTCTCTATATTACCAGTTGCCCAATTTTTTGAAAATTCCACTTTAGCACTAATACTTTTATCGAAGAAATACTCATCATTTCCTGTGACCTCAAGTCCTAAGCCAATTGACTTTGCTGAAGTTGCTGTTCTTTCCGCTGCAGTAGGCTGATTTAAATAAGCCGTTCCTCCTGCGGTGTAAACGTAAGGTGAAACTGAGAAATTTTTAGAAAGTCTGTATTGTTTATTAACCTGCCCTCTGACATACCAGGCCTCATCTCCACTTATTGCTCCTGATGTAAAGCCGCTCAACCTCTGTTCCCCAGTTATACCCGTTTGCTCTGAATTTAAAAGATCATTTAAGGTATATTGTCCTCCAGCGTTCAACATAAAGATAAAATCCTTAAAGGGACTTACTGTATAATTTGTATTCAACCGGAAATGAGTAAAGTTAGATGTAGCGGTTGAACGTGAGAGAGGCGTCCCATTTCCTACTTGGCTATTTGAACGCGAGCCAAGTTCTAAGCCTTTTGAAATTTCGGCATCTACACCTAAGCAACCCATTCCACATCCATTATAACTTAAACCAACTCTTGCGGCTGTTATTCTATCGTGACTAAGATCCTCGTCCGTTCCTCCTACGTTGGTTTGCTGAATTTCATCTGTCCATCCTATAGAGCCTCTCGCAAAAATTGCTAAATTTCGCTGGTACACCAATGGGTAAGATACCGTTGCCGTTGCTGACTTCATATTAGCTTCAAGCCCAAGCTCAGAAACATTACCACCTGGCCGCGTCATACTCTCTAGGTAGGAAACTCCAGCTGTTAGTCCATTATCCCCGACTGGGGCTGATATTGATACACCTCCCGCTCTGATTGGCACTTCAATCCCGGTCCCAGACATCCCCTTAAATGTTGGCCTTGATAAACCGAATAGAGAAATCGTTTCACCTAAGCCTAACGGCGAACTTACGACCGTTCGTGCTTGTCCTTGTTGATGGCCAAGCTCTCTACTTTGTGTATTATCAAAATTTATCCCACCAGAAAGTAATTTATGTGACGCTTCTAAGACTAATCTTGTTCCACCTTCTTTAGTCCCTGCTGCCAAAGAGCTTGAAAGTGAAATCCCAGCACTATTGCTGGCAAGAAGCAATCTCCTCTCAATTTCCTTTAGACTTAAGGATTTCTTATTGATTAAAGGTTTCAGATAAGAATATGTTCGTAAAATTTGTTTTTTTGGGACCTTCGTAAGATCTATCTTTTCTATAAAACCATTTATAACCTTGAAAAAAATTGTAGCTTGCTCCTGCTCTAGTTCTTGTACAGGGAGTATGACTCTTACTAGTGGAAATCCTTTATCATTAAATTCTTTTTCTATTTTTAAAGCTATTGCATACAAGCTTTTAATTGATTGTGGGACGCCAACAATCCCCTCCTGAAACTTTTCTAAAGAAATTATTTTCTGTAACTCTTTTGGAGCAAGGATTATAAGCGTTTCTGGAATAATTTCTATTCCTGTGTCTTCCTGTTGCTGAACATCGATTGATGGAAGGTTAGGAATAACTTTTTCTTGCTTTTTAAAATCATAATAATCCATACCTGTAGGTTGTTGGAACATTTTTGGAAGTGCCTGACTAGGCGTTTTTGGGGCAGAAAAAACAGAATAAGGATATGCAAATAAAATTACACAAGTTAGCATCAACAAGAAATTCAACTGAGTGAAAATTTTTTTATAATCACGAGTTTGCTCAATCCTGTGAGGATTGACATTAAGGTTATTAATAGTCATCAGCAACAAGCCTAATTTTAGTTTCCAAGCCTGTGGATAATTGCACAAAATACCTGTAAAATCAACCTTTTATAACCTAATTTGAGTAACTTTTTCCACAGGCACAAGATATAGTAGCTCTTAAGTATTTCTTAAGAAAATGTAGTGTTATTGGTTCCAAATAGGATTATCAATTTTAGACAAGATATTTTTGTGATCTAAAATTTCTTCTTCTGAAACAGAAATCAAAGTGCCCTCATGATTTTGATAATTTATATCTTTACTAAATTCTGATGAGCTTGGCTTTACAGAGAATGTTAATTTCTCTTGTTTCCCTCCTAAAAGCTCTATAAAAACCCTCAACAACAGAAAACAGTCTGTCAATGCTCCGTGCTTTTCCCTACTCTCCAAGTTAATGTTAAATCTTCTACATAGGGCATTGAGATTATTTTTGCTGCCTGGAAACTTCTTTTTGGCCATTTCAAGCGTACAAAACACTCTATCCATTTGAATTTCAGGTCTATTTTTTCTTTTCAGTGCGTTGTTAATCATTGAAATATCAAATTGTGCATTGTGGATAACTAACTCGGCATCACCAACAAAATCAATAAAATCATCTAATGACTCATCGAAACTATTGAATTTTCTAAGAAAAGAGTTACTAAGACCGTGAATTTCTTCAGATTGTTCAGATATAACCACACCATCGGGATTATAGTATTGATGAAATTTCCTCTCTGTGTATTCATTTTCAACAAGCTCGAGGCATGCTAATTCAATAATTCTATCATTTTGGTAATCTAAGCCTGTTGTTTCTGTGTCTAAAATTAGTTTCCTCATCGAGTTATTTGGGTCTCCACTTTAATTTATCAATAACTGGCTGAATTTGGTCTAAACTCTTGTAATTAATAGACATTTTACCACTATTATTGGATTTATGAGAAAATTCGACCTTCAGCCCCAGAAGGGTTGAAAGCTCTTTTTCTAAAAATTCAATGTTTGGGTTAATAAACGATGAACTTCCATCGACATTATACTCTTTCATCTCATTAGGTGATTTAATTTTTTTTACTAAAGTTTCAGTCTGGCGAACACTTAAGCCAGAATCAACTATCTGATCAGTCAACTGCACCGCCTCATCCTCAGATAGAGTCACTAATGATCGAGCATGACCAAAGGAAAGATCTCCTTTTACTATGTATCCCCTAACGTATTTAGGTAACGAAAGTATTCTTAGGACGTTAGCAATATGACTTCTGCTTTTACCTAATTGGGTTGAAAGCTTTTCTTGAGTATATTGGAAGCTATGCATTAATGACCTGTAACCCTCTGCCTCTTCTATTAAATTTAAATCCGATCTTTGCAGGTTTTCAATCATAGCGACGCCTAGCGCCGTTTCATCATCAAAGTTTCTTATGATTACTGGTACTTCGTGAATTTTAGCGATCTGTGAGGCACGCCACCTCCTCTCACCAGCTATTATTTCATATGATGAGCTTGCTGGACTGAGAGGTCTAACAAGTATTGGTTGCAATACCCCATTTGCTTTTATAGATTCTGCTAACTCATCCAATTCTGTTAGATCAAATGTCTTTCTTGGCTGAAATTTTCCAGAAACTAGGTTTTGTATTGGCATCATTGTCTGTGATGTGGTTGTTTGATGCGTTACCGAATCATTTTTTCTAATTTGAACTTTACCTAGGGTTGGCCTTCTTTGTCCAATAGCTGGATTTTCATCTTTTTTTTTTGTGATTTTTGCCTTTATTACTGAGGTAAGTTCATCATCCTTTGACAATAATGATGAAAGACCCATTCCTAACCTTTTTTTTTTAGGTTTTTTATCCTTAGTAACTTTTTTATTGTTTGATTGTTTAGTTTTCATTCAATCCTCCAAAATTTCCCTTTTGCAGTACTTCAGCAGCTAAGCTTACATAAGCTTCAGACCCTATACAGGTATGATCATACAAAAGTATTGGTTTTCCGTGGGATGGGGCCTCAGAAATTTTAATATTTCTTGGAATAATTGTTTTATAGACAGCTGACCCCATTACCTCTCTTACGTCCTCTTCAACCTGAAAGCTCAATTTATTTCTCGAGTCATACATAGTTAACAGGATACCATCTAAGTCTAGTGAAGAGTTTAAATCATTTTTAACATCCTTAATAACCCTCAAAATCTGACTTAATCCTTCCAATGCATAAAATTCACACTGCAGTGGAATTAACACCTTATTCGAAGCGGCCAATGCATTAGTAGTTAAGAAACCGAGCCCGGGAGGACAATCTACAATTATTGCAGAATATTGACTAGGCAGCTTATCAATTGCTTTCTTTAATATAAATTCTTTTTCTGATTCACCTGGAACCTCGTATTCAGCATTTGACAAAGAGACTCTTGAAGGAACAACACCTAAACCATTGACCTCTGTCGATTTAATAGCATCAACTATATCCACTTTCTCTGTAAGAACTTCATAGGTTCCGGGTTTTCTTCTATCTGGATCAATAGCAAAACCTGTACTGGCATTCCCTTGGGGATCTAAGTCTATCACCAAACAGGATTTTCCGGTGATTGACAAAGCCGTTGCAAGGTTAACGGCGGTAGTGGTTTTTCCTACCCCTCCTTTTTGGTTAACTATTGAGAAAACAGTTCGCATTTCAAATTTTTCTAATATTTGTTAATTCTAAAGTTACTCCTCCAGTTGAATCAAGTAACTTATTATTTTTAACAACATTACATTTAAATTTCCACTTTTTTTTTGATTCTTTTAACTCTATTTCCCAATTTTTGCCCTTAAATAATAAAAGCTTGGTCTTGTCGCCTATCATACTGTGGTTTTTATTTAGAATATCTAGAACTGATGAAACAGCTCTGCAAGTAATTACATCAAACTTCTCCTTTAATGTTTCAGATCTCTTATTAATTACTTGATAAGAGAGGCCCAACTTAATTTTGACTTCATTTAAAAACCTGCACTTCTTTTGATTCGAATCAATCAAAATAACTCTACTTTTAAACCCATCAATCTCAGAAATTATACTAAAGACAACACCTGGAAAACCAGCTCCTGTTCCAATATCTCCGAATTTGACCCCATTATTTCTATTATTGTTTGAATATCTCCTTATAATTGGGAAGATTTTAGCAGAATCAGCAAAATGCCTTATCCAAACTTGATCTAAAGTTCCTCTGCCGACCAAGTTGAAGTCTTTCTGATGGTTTAAAATTAAATTTTCATAATCCAAGAGCCGCTGTATTGTTTCACGTGAAACATCATAAAGTTGCATAAAGACTTCTATTTGATCACCTCTAGTCACCTTATTTTTTCACAAACCGAAGGAGAATGGCTGCGGCAGCAGGTGTCATGCCAACAAGCTCTCTAGCCTCACCAATGCTTTTAGGCTTATTCCTTGATAAGATCTCCTTAACCTCATTAGAAAGCCCTGAACAGGCCTTATAATCAATGTCATCTCTAAGCCTTAATTGCGCCTCTTCCTGAAGCTCCTTTATTTCGTCTAAGTGCCTTCCAATGTATCTCTCATAAAAGGAATTAGTTTTTATCTGTTTTTTTATTCTAACTGGTAGATTAATGAATTTTATCTCCGGCCAAATCGATTCAATCATACTCCACTTTGAATCCTTGTATCCCAAAACATCATATGCCGATCTTTTCCTCCCGTCTTGGTTGATCTTTAATCCAAAACTTAAGTATTTTTGGGGACTAGCATTCAATTTCTTTAGTTTTTTGGTTACATTAACGATGGCTTCTTTCTTCTGATTCCAAACTTTTTTTCTTAAAGGTTCTGCAGTGCCCACACTTATTGCTAGGTCCGTAAGCCTTTCATCAGCATTATCTGCTCGCAAAAGAAGCCTGTATTCAGCCCTTGAGGTAAACATTCGATAGGGCTCAACAAGTCCTCCTTTATTTAGGTCCGATGTTAACACCCCTAAATATCCTTGAGATCTCTCCACCACAAAGCTTTCTTTATTCTCCAAACTCCTTGTAGCATTTATTCCAGCTAATAACCCTTGAGCTGCGGCTTCTTCGTATCCAGTGGTACCATTAATCTGCCCAGCTAAAAATAGGCCTTTTATTTTCTTTGTTTCATAATTTAAATTAAGCTCACTTGCATCTACACAGTCATATTCTACTGCATATCCATAATCATTAATCCTTGCGCATTCTAGGCCAATAATTGTTTGAATAAATTTTTCTTGGGTTTTCATTGGCAATGATGTTGAAATGCCATTGGGGTAAATAACTTTGCCTGCAAGAGTTTCAGGCTCTAAAAATATCTGATGCCTATCTCTCTCCTCAAATCTTTTCACCTTGTCTTCAATGGAAGGGCAATATCTTGGTCCTTTTGATTCAATGCTCCCGTCATATAGGGGTGAATTAGCAAAGTCTTGGAAAATAATTTTATGCGTTTCCTTATTGGTGTGAGTTATATAACAAGGAATCTGCTTTGTTTTAATTTTATCATTAAGAAAAGAGAATGGCTCGGGATTCTTATCGCCCTCTTGAACAACACATTTGCTATAATCAATAGATTTTCCATCTATTCTTGGGGGTGTTCCTGTTTTTAACCTATACATTTTGAATTTTTCATTTTTCAAAAACAAAGCTAGGTCCATTGACGGCTTAGAATTTAGTCTGCCCGCCTCCCATTTCTCAGGGCCTCTGTAAATAACACCCGATAGAAAAGTCCCGGTTGTAACAATTAATGCTTTACAGAAAATTTTTCCTAAAGTCGAGGTCTCAATTCCTTGGACATAAGCTCCTCCAGCTTTCTTTGTTGTAATTATATTCTTAACTTCTGACTCCAGAATCTCAACTCCAGACTCATTAACAAAAAACCTTATGTTCTTTTTATACTTCTCTCGGTCTATTTGGGCTCTTGGGCCTTGAACGGC
>OZSS01001476.1_pt1 | contig 10871 bp, 5 predicted proteins | sample 1779911 | NCBI WGS metagenome assembly OZSS01 (sample SAMEA2603589, study PRJEB24840) | metagenome | biome: Water; feature: Photic zone; material: Seawater sample | place: Mediterranean Sea | collected 2013-11-12 | depth 10 m | reverse complement strand
GCGCTGCGCATCTCCCAGCTCTGGAATGATCTCCGAAATTTCGGAGATCATTCCAGAGCTGGGAGATGCGCAGCGCAGTAGGCTGGGAGATAGGGTACAAAACGCGCTGGATAAAACCAAAAATATTACCGAAAAAGCCGCTGGCGTGCAGCAAAAAATTGGAGATTTTCAGAGTACCTACGACGAAGCCCGTCAAAAAATACTTGATCTAAAATCTAAAGCAGAAAACACTTCCGATATCACTGCTATGGGGGTCGGTAACAACGTGGCTGACTATCTCAACGGGAAAGTTACTGAAGACGCCATTTTGCAGAATATAAGTATAGGGAACATAAGTATGCCTTTAAACAGCAACCTCATTCAAGGAGCACAAAGCCTGTTTGGGGTAAGAACCGACCTCAAATTTGGTAAAACCACCCTGTCAGCAGTTTTTTCTGAGCAACGCTCACAGTCCCAAAACGTCGTTGCGCAAGGTGGGGGAACCCTTCAGGAGTTTAATATATTCGCCTTGGATTATGAAGAGGATCGGCACTACTTTCTGGCTCAGTATTTTAGGGACAATTACGACAAATTTCTTAAGAACTATCCCTATATCAACTCTCCCATTCAGATTACCAGAATTGAAATTTGGATTACTAACCGAGGGTCCCAAATACAAAATATTAGGAATGTAGTTGGTTTTCAAGATTTAGCGGAAAGCGATCCCAACAAAACCACCCTCGACGATAAAATCACCAATTTTTTTACCGGAAAAAGTTTGACCAGCCCTCCTTCCAATGAAAACAACCGATTGGATCCAGAATCGATCGGCAGGGGAGGGATAATGAGCAATGACATTAGAGATATTGCATCGATAGCGCGTTCTTTTGGCGCCAACAGCAATGCCATCAATGAAGGATTTGACTATGCCGTTTTAGAAAGCGCAAGAAAACTGAATTCAAATGAATACAAACTGCACCCACAACTGGGCTATATATCTTTAAACCAAAGGTTGAGCAACGATGAAGTATTGGCGGTAGCGTTTCAATACACCTACAGAGGAAAAGTATATCAAGTAGGGGAATTTGCCAATGGCAGTATAGAATCCACATCGGTAACACAAAACCCTGAAGGCGGGACTCAGGCGGTCAACAACAACAGTCTGGTCGTAAAACTTCTAAAAAGTAATATTACTGATGTGCGGCAACCCATCTGGGATTTAATGATGAAAAATATTTACAATACTGGGGCTTTTCAACTATCTGAAGAAGATTTCAGGCTCAGTATTCTATACTCAGATCCCTCGCCCATCAATTACTTGACACCCGTAGATAAATCGATTTGGCCTGAGGAAATGAATAAAAAAATTCTGTTGAACACATTTAATTTAGACAAACTCAATTTCTATCAAGACCCCCAGCCCGAGGGAGATGGATTTTTTGATTATCTACCGGGGGTCACCATTGAACCCCAATACGGAAGAATTATTTTTCCAAATGTGGAGCCTTTTGGAGAATATTTATTTGATCTTTTGGACAACCCAAATTCACAAAGGGAAGATTATAAAAACGCTGAATCCTACAATGCAAATCAAAAGCGGTATGTTTTCAACGACATGTATCTGAGAACCAAGGCGGCGGCATTGGAGACCACAGAAAAAAATAAATTCCAATTAAAAGGGCGTTACAAGTCTGAAGGAGGAGATGGTATTCCTATTGGTGCGTTCAATGTTCCTCAAGGATCAGTAAAAGTCACTGCAGGCGGAAGGGTATTGCGCGAAGGACTCGACTATACCGTAAATTATGCCATAGGAAGGGTGAAAATTTTGGATCCTGCATTGGAGGCCTCAAATATTCCCATAAATATTTCGGTAGAAAACAATTCTTTTTTCAATCAACAAAACAAAAGATTCTCGGGGTTCAACTTGGTTCATAAAGTCAGTGATAAAGTTGTTTTTGGGGCGACCCTACTCAACCTTAGTGAAAACCCACTGACCCAAAAAGCAAATTATGGGACGGAGCCTGTAAACAATACCATGATCGGTTTCAATACCAATTTTTCTACCGAACTGCCATTTTTAACCCGTTGGGTAAACAAAATACCAACCATCAAAACCAATGTTCCCTCCAATTTATCCTTTAGGGGTGAAGTAGCAAACCTCATTGCAGGCAAACCAAAAAACACCCAGCTGCAAGGAGAATCCAACGTCTATATTGATGATTTTGAAGGTGCTCAAACCAACATCGATATCAAGGGATTTAATTCGTGGAAACTTTCCAGTATTCCCTATAAAAACTTCAAAGGAGCTGATGCGCTAAATAACGACCTTAGAGCAGGATTTGGAAGGGCAAAAATGGCTTGGTACTACATTGATCCCATTTTTTACGCCGGCGGGAGACCCTCGGGGATCAACAACGATGATATTTCCCTCAATACTACACGCAGGATTTTTATCAAAGAGATTTTTCCAGAACAAGATTTGGTTCAAGGGACAACCACCGTTCAAAACACACTTGACTTGGCCTACTACCCAGATGAAATTGGTCCTTATAACAATGTCACAGCAGCGGAATTTAAAGCAGATAAAAAGGAGAATTGGGGGGGGATTATGCGAGCGATTAATGCGACCAATTTTGAACAATCGAATGTTGAATTCATTGAATTTTGGTTATTGGATACCTTTGACGAAGTACCCTCTGAACAAGATGACCTGGGATCGCTGTATTTCCATTTGGGAAATATTTCCGAGGATATTCTCAAAGACGGCCGGAAACAATTTGAAAATGGCTTGCCAGGACCCACCGCCCAAAACTTGGTGCACCAGACCTCCTGGGGAAAAGTACCTTCCACACAGTCCCTTCTCTACGCCTTTAACACTGTCGCTGAGGACAGGGCAGTTCAGGACGTTGGGTTCGATGGCTTGGACGACAGCCAAGAGCGATTGATTTATACCAATGGCCCCTCAGAAGATCCTGCGCGGGACAACTATCAATTTTTTGTAGCAGCAGATGGAGGTATTTTAGACCGTTACAAAAATTACAATGGCACCGAAGGGAATGCACCCATCGGTTTTTCTGATACCGACAGAGGAAATACCACTGAGCCGGATTCTGAGGACATCAATCGAGACCAAAGTATGAATACCATCGACAGTTACTTTGAATATCGAATCCCCATATCGAAATCTATGGGAGTGGGCAGTCATCCCTTCATTACCGATGTTCGTGAAAATGTAAAAGTCGTAGTACCCAACGGAGATGAAATCACCACCCGATGGATTCAGTTTAAGGTGCCTGTTCAAAAGGGTTATTATGAAGACACCCAGTTTGAAGAATATTTTGAGGCCGTCAATAACATAGAAGATTTACGTTCCATAAGATTTATGAGAATGTTGCTCAAGGGGTTTTCACATCCCGTAGTACTGCGATTTGGTACATTGGATTTGGTCAGGGGAGATTGGAGACGATACAATCAAAAGCTTAACAAAGAACTCCCCAACTACAGCAACACAACAGTAGACATCAGCACCGTGAATATTTTGGAAAATGAAAACCGAATACCCATCAATTATGTTTTACCACCAGATATTCAGCGGGAACAAATCAACAACAACAATACCATTGTCCGTCAAAACGAACAATCCATGTCCTTTAGAATTTGTGATCTTCAGCCTATGGATTCAAGGGCCGTTTATAAAAATGTAAATGTTGACCTGCGGCAATACAAAAACCTCAAGATGTTTTTACACGCCGAGTCAATCGTGGGGCAAGAGCCCTTGCCAGGGGAAGGTACGGCCGAAGATTACGACCGTCGCTTGGTGGCTTTTATTCGATTGGGAACCGACTTTTTAGACAATTATTATCAAATCGAAATTCCTTTAAAACCCTCGGACTACGCAGAGAGCTCCAGCAACAAGCTTACAGCAGAGGAGGTTTGGCAACCGGAATCCAACGCGTTGGAGGTACCCCTCAAGCTACTCGCAAAACTAAAAGCTGCTGCCATCAATAATGCGAGTTTTAGCAGGGTCGCCTACTTTGATGAAGAGCTCAACCCTGTTAGTGAGTTTTCCCCTATCAGTGCTTTGCCTGGGTTTAAGCGTTATAAATTTGCACTAAAAGGAAACCCCTCATTGGGGTCTATAAAAACCCTGATGATTGGCGTTAAAAACCCTTCACAACAACTGGGGGACGAACTTTGTGGGGAGGTGTGGTTTAACGAATTACGGATTGCAGGGATAGATTCAAAGGGCGGTTGGGCAGCTGTGGGTGCCATGGATGCTAATGTTGCCGATTTTGCCAATTTATCTGCAACCGCGAGAATGTCTACCATTGGTTTTGGGGCCTTGGACCAAACTCCCAATCAGAGCAATCGGGAGGACATGAAGCAATATGACGTGGTGACCAATATCAATTTGGGACAGCTTTTACCCAAAAAATGGGGCCTACAAGTTCCCCTGAACATCAATGTGGGAGAAACTTTTATCACCCCTGAATACGACCCATTTTACCAAGACATACTCTTGGAAGACCGTTTAGACGCCTCCAAAAGGGGCAGTCAAAGAGATTCTATAAACAACCAGGCCATAGACTACACCCAAAGGAAAAGTATCAGCCTGATCGGAATAAGAAAAAATAAAACCACAGAGCGGCCTACGCGTTTCTACAGCCCCGAAAACTTCGACTTTTCTTATGCTTATAATGAACTTTTTCACCATGATTATGAAGTTGAAAATCAACGGAACCAAAACCTCCAGATGGGGGTTAATTACGGTCATTCCTTTAAAACACTTGAAATCAATCCATTTAGGAAAATGGCGGCTTTGAATAGAAAAAAATATTGGCAGTGGCTAAAGGAGCTTAATTTTAATTTGATGCCCAGTAACCTGGAAATTACATCTGCCATTAACCGTGATTTTAGCAGTCAGCGTTTTCGACAAGTTTACATGGAGGGGGTTAGTACGGGTGAACAGATTCCCCTTCCGGATCTCCAGCTGAGAAATTACCTTTTTGACTGGTCCTATACCATCAATCACAATCTAACCCGATCCTTGCGATTTAACTTTACGGCTACCAACAATAATATTGTAAGAAACTTTTTTGAGGACGATCCTAACAACCCCTTTGGAAGGGTCAATAAAGACTTGGGAATTTGGGATGGAATTTGGGATACAGGACTAACAGATCGCCATTTTCAATCGCTATCACTGAATTATAAAATCCCATTACGGCTCATACCATTTTTAAGTTTTATCGTTGCCAATTACAACTACACAGGAGATTTTAGTTGGCAAAGAGGTTCCAATGCCATGGCGGCTGTAGTCAACGACGACGGGCAGATGTTAGGCCAAGTAAACACCATTCAAAATGCCAATACAAAAACGTTGACTGGATCCATTTCTTTTGATAAACTCTACACCATTTTAGGATTAAAATCTAAAAAATCTCCTTTTAACCAGCCTTTTGCATTGGCCAATAAAAATGACAAACAAACGCCTGAAAATGATGAAAAAAAGCCAAAAAACAAGCTGTTTAAAAAAGGAGCAACCGTGATTATAGATGTCTTATCTTCTGTTAAAAGGGTGCAGTTTAACTATTCTGAAAACAATGGAAAGGTACTTCCAGGCTATCTTCCCAATGTAGGTTTTTTGGGGACTACAGATCCTTCTTTTGGCTTTATTTTTGGAAGCCAGGCCGATGTCCGATATGAAGTTGCCAAAAGGGGCTGGCTGACTAATTTCCCGAATTTCAATGAGCCTTTTGTTCAAGTTCACAACAATAAGCTCAACGTTTCGGCCCAGGTCAATCCCCTGAAAGATTTGACCATCGATTTGAATGCTGAGCGTAATTTTTCAAATAATTTATCTGAAAATTTTCTGGTAGATGGTAATGATTACAGTACCCTTAATGTCAATGAATATGGAAACTTTGGTATGTCGACCATTTTAATCAAGACCGCTTTTTCTGGAGGTACTGGCATGGTCAATAAGAACTTTAAAAATTTCAGGGAGCACCGCATGGTTGTCGCCAACCGTTTGGCAGCAGAAAATGGTGTTTCGACCGCCAACAGGGACGAAGATGGCTTCCCTCAGGGATTCAGCAAAAATCACCAAACAGTTTTGGTTACCTCATTCCTGGCAGCTTACACTGGCGCCAATCCCGAAAAAGTTTCCTTTGACCCCATTAAAAGCACACCCCTGCCCAATTGGAATCTTAAATATACAGGACTCACCAAAATAAAATCCTTAGGCAGAATTTTTAACAGATTCTCAATTGCCCATGGTTACAGATCGAGTTATACCTTAACCAACTTCCAGTCCAACCTGGATTACGACCCCTCCCAACCTTTGCTAATGGACAAGCTGGGCGACATCATGAACCCCAATTTTTATTCCAACATCAACTTAGCGGAGCAATTCAATCCCTTGGTGCGTTTAGATGTGGAGTTTAAAAACTCTCTTAAAATTCTTGCTGAATTAAGAAAAGATCGCGCATTGTCATTGAGTTTAGAAAATAGCCTGCTCACGGAACAATCTGGAAATGAATACGTAGTAGGTATGGGATACCGTCTCAAAGATTTGAGAATCAGAACCAGCTTGGGCGGTAGAAGGGTGATGCTCAGCGGTGACCTCAACCTTAAGGCAGATTTTTCTTATCGGAAAAACATCACCATACTCAGAAATTTAGAGTACGACAACAACCAAGTGACGGCGGGTCAAACGCTTCTGTCTATTAAATTCTCAGCGAATTATAATCTTTCAAAAAACTTAACCAGCGCCTTTTTTTACGACCACAATTTCTCTGAATTCGCAATATCAACAGCTTTTCCTCAGACCTCTATTCGGTCTGGATTTACGATCCGTTATAATTTTGGAAACTAAAGTTGAATTGCATTACTTTGCTGTTCTAATTAAAAAAATATTTGATGAATATTCCTTCCGATCTCCTTTACAGTAAGGACCACGAATGGGTCAAAGTAGAAGGCGAAATTGCCACCATAGGAATCACTGATTTTGCACAGCAGGAGCTAGGTGACATCGTGTATGTGGAAATTGAAACTGAAGGCGATAGCCTTGCTGCAGAAGCGGTTTTCGGAACTGTAGAAGCGGTAAAAACCGTGTCGGATTTATTCATGCCCATCGGTGGCGATATAACCGAATTCAATGCCGCCCTGGAAGACACTCCCGAGGCAGTGAATGAAGATCCTTACAACACGGGTTGGATGATAAAATTGAAAATGGAAGACCCCGGTCAATTAAACGATCTACTAAGTCCTGACCAATACAAGGAACTAATTCAAGCGTAAAACCATATATTATTATAAAAAAACTTGTTTTGTCTTGATTTTTTTTTAGTTTAGTGAAGATAATATATCCTTAAAATGCAACCCAAAAAGAACGAAAAAGCAGATTTATCCAAAAACAGCGGTTTATACTTCATTATTGGCCTGAGTTCCATCTTGCTTATATCCTGGCAAGCTATTGAGTGGAAAACCTACGATAGAGATGGTTATGGATATGAAAGATTGAATGTTGAGGACGATGACGATGAGGAAATTCCAATCACAGAACAAATAAAAGTACCACCTCCACCACCCCCACCACCGCCAGCACCCGAAGTAATAGAGGTTGTCGAGGACGAGGAAGAAGTTGAGGAAACGGTGATTGAATCTACTGAGACAGACCAAGAAGAAATTGTAGAAGTCGAAGAAGTTGAAATTGAAGATGATTTTGAAGACGTTGACGTTCCTTTTGCAGTGATTGAAGACGTGCCGATTTTTCCAGGTTGTGAAAAAGTGGCCAAGTCCAAAAGAAGGGAATGTTTTCAAGACCAAATAAACAAGCACATTAGAAAAAACTTCCGCTATCCGGAAATTGCCCAGGAAATGGGAATTCAGGGGAGGGTATATGTGAATTTTATAATTTCAAAAGACGGATCGATTTCCAATATCAGAATGCGTGGTCCCGATAAAAACCTTGAAAAAGAAGCGGCCCGGATCATTGGTAAATTACCCAGCATGACCCCAGGGAAACAAAGAGGACGTCCTGTAAGGGTACCATTTAGTATCCCGATTACCTTTAGGCTACAGTAACAAAATATTACGCTTTCTAAAGTCTTAAAATTTCGGTTTTAAGACTTTTTTTATTTCAGAGGGTTTTGGATTGGTTTTTGATTGTAATTGATTCAACCTCAAAACCATGAAATTATGTTACCTAAAAAAACCCTAATGCAGATTTGAACAAAAACACAAGAACCTATTTTCTCATTGGGTTGGTTGAGGTATTACTCCTTTTTTGGAAAGGGGTCGAGTTAAAGACTTATTAAAAAGACATTAACCTCGAACGAATGAGAATGCTGGAAAACAATGAAGAAGATATCCCGATCACAGAGATAAAATTTAAAATTCCACCGCCTCCACCACCACAATATCTACCCAAAGAGATCAAGGTGATTGAAAATGATGAGGATATAAAGGAATCTATAATCCAAACCACTGAGGTAGACCAAAACACGGAAGTGCCGATTGATAATGTGACAATTTTAGAAGAATTTGAGGATAGCATGGTGCCTTTTTCAATAATTGAAGATGCACCCATTTTTCCAGGATGTGAAAAGGTGGTCAAATCCAAAAGAAAAAAATGTTTTCAAGACCAAATAAATAAACACATTCGTAAGAATTTTCGCTATCCTGTAATTGCCCAAGAGATGGGAATTCAAGGGAGGGTTTATGTGAATTTCATAATCTCTAAAGACGGATCAATTTCGGATATTATAATGCGTGGCCCCGATAAAAACCTCGAAAAAGAAGCGGCTAGAATTATAAGTAAATTACCCACTATGACCCCTGGTAAGCAAAGAGGCGAGGCCGTTAGGGTTCCTTTTAGTATTCCTATTAATTTTAAATTACAATAATCAGAATCCTTGGTTAAAATCACATTCTGGACTTTGCACATTGATAATTTGTAGCCTATCTTTGCATTTGGATATTAGATGATGAAGACCCACTCCGACAGTTTGCCCGTTACCCATTTTGTTTCAGCTGCTTTTTTTAGTGATTTCTTGCAACTCACCAAATTTCGTTTGGCCATCAGTGTGGTTTTCTCGTCCATAGCGGGCTATTTGTTGGCGGCCAACAAAATAGAGACTTCGGTGCTGTTGGGGTTATCATTTGGTGGTTTTGCCATGGTAGGTGCTTCCAATGTTTTCAATCAGTGGATTGAAAAAGAAAAGGACGCACTGATGGACCGTACCAAAAACAGACCGCTTCCCGCTGGTAGAATGAATGATTTAACAGCATTGGTTATTGGAAGTGCACTCGCCATACTGGGAATATATATCCTGAACAACATCAATTTTAAAACAGCGCTTTTTGGCGCGCTCTCTATATTCATATACACTTGTATTTATACGCCTCTAAAAGCGGTTACTCCATTGTCTGTTTTTGTCGGTGCATTTCCCGGCGCCATTCCTTTTATGTTAGGATGGGTGGCCGCAACAGGTAGTTTCGGAATAGAACCTGGGATACTTTTTATGGTGCAGTTTTTTTGGCAGTTTCCTCATTTTTGGGCCATAGGCTGGATGATGGATAACGATTATAAAAAAGCAGGTTTCAAGATGCTCCCCACAGGAAAGCCAGACAAGGCTACCGCTTTTCAAATTGTTTTTTATACCCTTTGGACTTTGATTATCTCGCTGATTCCCTATACCCAGTATAGTGGAACCCTCAGCTTGTCTGTGGTGGCTGTCGTTTTTTTAACCCTGATAGGGCTCTATTTTTTATATTTTGCCCTGAAATTAATGCAAGAGAAAACCAAAGAGGCCGCAAAAAAATTAATGTATGCCAGTATAGTTTACATTAGCCTTCTTCAAATAATTTATGTTTTAGATAAATGGATATAGCCATGGACGAATTAGAAATTAAGCACAACAAGGCTAAAAAAATGATGCTGTGGGTGGGAATGATCAGTATGGCAATGACTTTTGCTGGACTGACCAGTGCCTACGTGGTGAGCAGCACCCGAGCCGATTGGCTGTCGCAGTTTCAAATGCCCTCGGCTTTCGCCATCAGTACGGTAATTATTTTTTTGAGTAGCATGACTTTTTACATGGCCAAAAAAGCCTTAATGTCCCAACAGCTCAGCCGTGCCAAAACCTTGGTCCTCACCACTTTTTTGTTCGCAATTTCCTTTATATATTTTCAATTTAAAGGATTTGGGGATATCATAGCCCAAGGTTATTATTTCACTGGGGCAGAGAGTTCAATTACAACCTCCTTTTTGTATGTCTTGGTTTTGTTACACTTGGCCCATTTATTCGCAGGAATAATTGTCTTACTTGTGGTTTATTACCGCTTGTTAAAAGGACGGTATACGGGCTCCAATACATTGGGTTTTGAAATGGCACATCTGTTCTGGCACTTTCTGGATGTCTTGTGGATTTATTTGTATGTATTTGTTCTCCTTTACCGGTAAAATATATAAATTTGTAAATACTAATTTGAATTTGACTTTATGGAATTAACTGCAGCTGAAAAAGAGGCCAATCTGTGGTCTGGAGGCCAGCGGCCGCTCAATGCCAGTTATGGTAAATTGATGATGTGGTTTTTTATCGTTTCCGATGCACTTACCTTTTCTGGATTTTTGGTTTCCTACGGTTTTTCTAGGTTTAAGAATATTGACTCTTGGCCCATTGCCGATGAGGTTTTTACCCACTTTCCTTTTTTACACGGAGTAGATGCTCCCATGTACTATGTGGCATTGATGACATTTATTTTGATTTTCTCCTCTGTTACTATGGTATTGGCCGTGGATGCTGGGCATCATATGAACAAGACCAAAGTGACCTTTTACATGCTGCTGACCATTATTGGGGGTGCTGTTTTTGTAGGTTCTCAGG
>OZSS01001474.1_pt1 | contig 10877 bp, 7 predicted proteins | sample 1779911 | NCBI WGS metagenome assembly OZSS01 (sample SAMEA2603589, study PRJEB24840) | metagenome | biome: Water; feature: Photic zone; material: Seawater sample | place: Mediterranean Sea | collected 2013-11-12 | depth 10 m | reverse complement strand
CACTTGACCTGCGGACACGCGACAGGGAACGCAAATTACTGCAGAAAATTGAATCAGCTTTGCGGCGTATTGAAGATGGCACATTTGGTTATTGCACTGAGACAGATGAGCCGATCAGTCTTGCCCGCCTTGAAGCACGGCCTATTGCCTCTATGTCACTGCAGGCACAAGAACAACACGAACGCATGGAACGTGTACACCGAGATGATTAGGCCCGAAAAGAATATGGTCGTGTTAAGTAACGGTCAGTTCTTCCAGTGAGACTCAGCTAGCAACTGGTCTAAATCGTTGTTTGCGGAATATTACAACGCCGCATAGAGGGTAGCGTTCATTTTTAGGCAATTGTATTCCAGTGTTAATGCCCAAATTTCAGAAAAATCTTTTGCTTTGTCACAATAAATTCCAAAAAAAGAACAAAAGGTGAATATTAAAGTTGCAAATAGAACAAAAACAGTACATATACAATCATTATCTGCATTTATACAGTTACCGATGATGATTGTTGTAGATGCAGAGGAGAAAAAACAAGTTCTGAATAATCCGGTGATGGACAGAGCAAGCAGACTATGCAAGATGGAGGCTTCTAATGGGCGCAGAACTTTTGGAACTGAAAATGAACGAAACAGATAAGACTAAGGCACTTGATGCTGCCATCGGCCAGATTGAGAAAGCTTTTGGCAAAGGCTCAGTCATGAAGTTGGGCCATCGGGACAGCGTGGTTGATATTCAGGCAATATCAACAGGGTCTTTGGGCTTGGATATCGCTCTTGGTATAGGCGGATTTCCAAAGGGACGTATTATCGAAATTTACGGTCCTGAATCGTCAGGCAAAACTACACTTGCCCTTCATGCGGTGGCAGAAGCGCAGGCTTCAGGCGGAAATTGTGCATTTGTGGACGCAGAACATGCCCTTGACCCAACCTATGCACGTAAACTGGGTGTGAATCTAGATGATTTGCTGATTTCGCAGCCAGATGCCGGTGAGCAGGCTTTGGAAATTGCTGATACGTTGGTGCGATCTGGCGCAATTGATGTTTTGGTTGTTGATTCTGTAGCGGCTCTAGTGCCAAGGGCAGAACTGGAAGGTGAGATGGGCGATCACCATGTTGGTTTGCATGCGCGTCTAATGAGTCAGGCTTTGCGGAAGCTGACCTCATCTATTGCGCGGTCAAACTGTCTGGTGATTTTCATTAATCAGATTCGTTTAAAAATCGGGGTTATGTTTGGAAACCCTGAAACTACAACAGGCGGAAATGCGCTTAAATTCTACGCATCAGTTCGTCTGGATATCCGCCGCATCGGGGCGATCAAGGACAAGGATGATGTGGTCGGCAATCAGACCCGGGTGAAGGTGGTCAAAAACAAAGTGGCGGCTCCGTTCCGCACAGTTGAATTTGATATCATGTATGGAGAGGGCATTTCCAAGACAGGCGAGCTTCTTGATCTTGGTGTTTCCGCTGGTCTGGTTGAAAAATCTGGTTCCTGGTTTTCCTATGGCAACCAGCGGATTGGGCAGGGGCGTGAGAATGCAAAAACATTCATGAAGGAAAATCCAGATATTGCGAATGAATTGGAAACAGCGATCCGTTCAAATGCCGGACTTGTTCAGGAACAGATGATGGACACCAGCATCGCTAATGAAGATGAGGTAGATGCTTAACGGTTAAGAAGATATCCCTGCCTGCCTGTGTCAGCAACAGGACGGACAGGTAAGTCTGGACAAGCGCAAGCGGTTTTGCTTAAAACGGAACAGGTTATTGTCAGTAGTAAAGTATTTTTAATGCGGACTGACTGACCGTAAATTCAACAGCAATTATAGACAAGAACCCGCCATGACGTCTGTTTCTGATATTCGATCTGCCTTTTTATCCTTTTTCGCCAGACGTGACCATGAAATTGTCGCCTCTAGTCCGCTTGTACCACAGAATGATCCGACTTTAATGTTCGCCAATTCGGGCATGGTGCAGTTTAAGAATGTGTTCACTGGGCTTGAACGCCGCACCTACGGCCGGGCAACAACTTCACAGAAATGTGTGCGGGCGGGTGGAAAGCATAATGATCTAGAAAACGTTGGTTACACATCGCGCCATCACACATTTTTTGAAATGCTCGGGAATTTTTCCTTTGGTGATTATTTTAAGGAGGTCGCGATTGAACAAGCCTGGTCTCTGGTCACTGGTGAATTTGGTCTGAACAAAGACAAACTATTGGTCACGGTTTATTCTGAAGATGAGGAAGCAGCTGCACTGTGGCGCAGAATTGCCGGCCTGTCTGATGACAAAATTATCCACATTTCAACATCAGATAATTTCTGGTCGATGGGTGCAACTGGTCCGTGCGGTCCTTGCTCAGAAATTTTCTATGATCATGGGGATCATATTTCGGGTGGTCCTCCGGGTTCACCAGATGAAGATGGCGACAGGTTTATAGAGATCTGGAATCTTGTCTTCATGCAGTATGAGCAGACTGAGACAGATCGTCTAAACTTGCCGCGGCCATCTATTGATACCGGCATGGGGCTTGAGAGGATTGCTGCTGTTCTTCAGGGCAAGCATGATAATTATGATATTGACCTGATGCGTGCCTTGATTGAGGCGTCTGCTGATGTGTCTAGCACAGATGCTGACGGTCCGCATAATACCTCTCACCGCGTAGTTGCTGATCATTTGCGTTCAGCTGGTTTTCTAATTGCTGATGGAGTGCTGCCGTCAAATGAGGGGCGGGGTTATGTCCTGCGGCGGATTATGCGCCGTGCGATGCGACATCTGCATCAGCTGGGCTGTGCGGACCCTGTGATGTATCGTTTGGTGCCGTCGCTTGTCCGTGAAATGGGAGGGCATTATCCTGAACTAGTGCGTGCGGAAAATCTTGTCACTGAAACGCTGCGGCTTGAAGAAACTCGGTTTAAAGAAGCCCTAGCTCGGGGCTTGAAATTGTTGACAACAGAAGTAGAGGGGAAGGCCAGTGGTGGGGTTCTTGGTGGCGATACAGCGTTTCGCTTGTATGATACTTATGGCTTTCCGCTTGATTTGACTGAAGATTTTATGCGGGGTTATGGCTGGACGGTTGATGTGGCTGGCTTCGATGCTGCTATGAAAGCACAGAAAGAAGCGGCTCGTGCAGCCTGGGCAGGTTCAGGCGGGACAGCAGATGAAAAGATTTTTCTCGAGTTGGCAGATAAAAACGGGCCAACCGAATTCCTGGGTTATACCAATCTGACCTCGGAAGCTGTTGTGGCTGATATAGTGAAAAAAGCGCATCCGGTGGATACAGCTAAAGAAGGTGATGAGGTGATTATCTGTGTCAATCAAACACCCTTTTATGGCGAATCAGGTGGGCAGGTTGGTGATACAGGTGTGATAGAATGGACTGATGGCTCTGCTGTGGTCACAAACACTGTCAAGACAGCTGGTTTAGTTTTGCATCACGTCCGAATTCACACAGGGAAATTGGCACTGGGGCAGGCTGTATCTTTGAAAGTTGACGCCAGCCGGCGCGCAGGGCTGAGAGCCCATCACAGCGCAACACATCTGCTGCATGAAGCATTACGTCAGGTGCTGGGAGATCATGTAGCGCAAAAAGGATCGTTGGTGACAAATACGCGGCTGCGATTCGATTTCTCACATCCGAAAGCAATGACAAATGAAGAAACTTCTGCTGTTGAGGCGATCGTAAATGATCGTATCCGCATGAACAGTCAGGTCGCCACGAAAATCATGGCCCCTGATGAAGCGATCAATGAAGGGGCGCTAGCCCTGTTTGGTGAAAAATACGGCGATGAGGTGCGGGTTGTTTCAATGGGTGGGGCAGCAGATCAGGTTGGCCGATCAGCTTGGTCGGTTGAGCTGTGTGGAGGAACACATGTTGAGCAAACAGGCGATATTGCTTTGTTACATGTTATCTCTGAATCGGCAGTGGCTGGGGGTGTGCGACGGATTGAGGCGGCAACACATGCAGCCGGGTTTGCTGGGCTGGTGGCTCACAAGGCAATTCTTTCTGAATTATCAGTCGAGCTAAAAACACCTTCAGATCAGTTGGCGACGCGTGTGGCGCAGTTGCTGGAGGAGCGTAAGGCTCTCGAAAGGGAAGTTACAAAACTGCGGCGTCAGATGGCAACAGGCAGCGGGACAACAGAAGCTGAACAAATTGGTAATCTGGCTTATATCGCTCGGATATTGCCAAATACTCCGGCAAAGGACTTAAAAGCCATGGCTGATCAGTTCCGGCAAGGGGTAGCCTCATCTGTAATTTGTTTGGTTGCAACAGAGGAAAATAAGGCATCCTGTGTGGTGACTGTCACTGATGATCTGACAGCAACCCATAATGCGGTCGATCTGGTGCGCCTTGCGTCTGCTGCCTTAGGCGGCAAGGGAGGAGGAGGTCGTGCGGATATGGCACAGGCTGGCGGGCCTGAGGCGGGTAAGGCCGATGCGGCTATCGCCGCTGTGCGGGCGGCTCTGGCAGGATAAGCCTGTTTTGAAAACAACAGCAGGGCAAATGCCAAGCTGAATTGTTGTCTGTTTGGATAAAGTTATGTGCTTTACCCTAGCATTGCTTTTTGCAGATTCACATCCAACGCGTCTATAAACTCATCTGTGCTCAGATAGCTCTGATCCGGGCTGATCAGAATGGCTAGATCCTTTGTCATCTTGCCTTTTTCAACAGTCTGGATGCAGACTTTTTCGAGGGTTTCAGCAAAAAGTGCAACTTCTGGCGTGTCGTCAAATTTAGCCCTGTAAGATAGTCCGCGTGTCCAGGCAAAAATAGATGCAATAGGGTTGGTAGAGGTTGTCTTACCCTGCTGGTGTTGTCGGTAATGACGGGTGACCGTTCCATGCGCGGCTTCTGCCTCAATTGTTCTTCCATCAGGGGTCATCAGCACAGATGTCATAAGTCCTAGAGATCCAAAGCCCTGAGCGACTGTGTCAGACTGCACATCGCCATCATAGTTTTTGCAGGCCCAGACAAAACCACCATCCCATTTCATGGCGCAAGCAACCATATCATCTATAAGGCGATGTTCATAAATGATACCGGCTGCTTCAAATCTGTCCTTATATTCAGTGTCAAACACTTCCTGAAACAGATCTTTGAACCGACCGTCATAGACTTTCATGATTGTGTTTTTGGTTGAAAGATAAACAGGCCAGCCTAAGTCAAGGCCATAATTCATGCAGGCCCGAGCGAATCCCTTGATGGATTCATCAAGGTTATACATGGCCATGGCCACACCGCCATCTGGGAAGTCATAAACAGTCTCTGTTGTCGCATGGCTGCCATCAGCAGGCTGGAAGGTCAAGGTCAGCGTACCCGGCCCTGACACTTTTATGTCTGTTGCGCGATACTGGTCACCAAAGGCATGGCGGCCAATCACGATTGGCCGAGTCCAGCCAGGGACTAGGCGCGGGACATTACTGCAGATAATCGGTTGTCGGAACACAGTACCGCCCAAGATATTCCGGATTGTGCCATTAGGTGATTTATACATCTTTTTCAGGTTAAATTCGACAACCCGGTCTTCATCAGGGGTGATGGTGGCACATTTGATACCAACTCCATATTTTTTGACAGCATTCGCTGCATCAATGGTGATCTGGTCATCTGTTGCATCTCTGGCTTCTATGCTAAGGTCAAAATATTTAAGTTCAATGTCCAGATAAGGGTGAATCAACTTGTCTTTGATTTTCTGCCAGATGATCCGGGTCATCTCATCCCCGTCCATTTCGATTACGGGATTTTTTACTTTAATTTTACTCATCGACTTCCTCAATTTTTTCAGTCAAATAATTTATTGGTCCGATTAAAGTGAATAGCATTGTGGCATTCGATGGACTGATATTTTTTGAAATTGTGCAAAGTTGGTTTACTGTTATTTGACTTAATACGCAAGGTCTTGAAAGTGTCTTACAACATCTTTACCCATGAGCTTGTTTCTTATCGTCAATTAGGTCAATAAGCTCATCTGGAGTAGCAGCGACATGCATCTCAAATACGCCTTTGGAATGGATGAAGCCAGTCTTGTTAGCATGGTCAATCATATTTAAAAGCGCCTGCCAAAAGCCATCGGTATTCATGACAAATACAGGCGCCTTTAAAAGGCCCAACTGGTTCCATGTCATGACTTCCATCCATTCATCCATTGTGCCTAATCCGCCAGGCAAGACGATAAAACCATCAGCCTCGACATACATTTTTGCCTTCCGCTCATGCATATTTTCTACTACATCCAGCTTTTGGATCTGGTGGTTTCCAACTTCAAGCGATTCCAGGAAATAAGGAATGATGCCATGCACATATCCGCTGGCCTCCAGCGCGCCTCCTGACACAGCCCCCATTAATCCTGTCCTCCCGCCGCCATATATCAGCTTGTGGCCGCGCGCGGCGAGCATACGTCCCACAGTTTCAGCATCATTTGTGAATTGTTCTGACGTCCCTTTTGCTGCGCCGCCAAACACACAGAAATTCGCCATAGTTTTCTCTTTCTGGCCTGAGTATTTCACGCAGGCCCTGTTCTTCAAGGCAGATTATTGTTGACAGTCAAAGACTAAAATAATTCTTACATTACCGCCAAATGTATAAGGTAATCTCACTATCAGAGAACTAGACCAATAGGGCAATAGAAGTGAAAGTTTAAGACTTTGGTCACCTAAATGTATTTGTCATCATACAGTTTCAGCTATACGATAAACCGTGAGTACGTTTCAGGCAAGCTTATGCGAGGGGACAGCACATGCGAGTGCTAATTGCTGTGTTATTAATCATAGGGGGCGGGCTTGCCGCTTCGGCTCTTATCTGGATGTTTTACACAACATCTGATCCTAAATCCTCCTCGACAATTTCTGCCGTCACAGATGAGGAGACAGAAAAACAGAGAGAAAACACGGCTAAAGGTCAGACAGATACAACAGAAGGAACATCTGACTCAGCTGCAAATCAATCTGAACGGGAGAACCAAGCTGGTCCTGATGACGCTCCTTCTTTAAAGATTGATGTGGTCCGTATAGGCCCTGATGGAACAGCAGTTTTTGCAGGCCAAGGGATTGCGAATGCAGGTGTGTTAATTTTTGAAAAGAATAAAATTTTAGCCCAAACATCTGTGTCAGTGGATGGTGAATGGGTAGCTGTTGCAGAACAACCGCTTACCGCCGGGGAACATTTGATCATCGCCGAGATGATAACGTCTGATGGCAAGGTTTACAGAGCAGATCAGGCGGTCATTGTCGAATTGGGAATATCAGGACAGGATATGCCACTTATTGCTCTTGTGCCAATGACCGAACAGTCTGAGGCGGAATTGATACAGACGCCAAATGCTCTTACCGGCACTCCACAAACACAAATAGGACGGCAGACAGCAGGCATGACAGACTCAAATGCTGATTTGAAAGCTGTTTTGATTGAACCGGTCAGATTGTCAGTGATGACTCTAAGCTGGACTGATCAGGACAGCCTTATCATCAAAGGGACGTCAAATGGTGGAGAGGCTGTGCGCGGAATGCTAAATGATCGTGTTTTCGTTGCCAATCATGACAAGGACAGCGGTGACTGGACAGCCCGCATTTCTCTGCGCGGATTGAAGGGAGAGTCTGGTCTTCTGGTCAGTCATTTGCTGAACTCAACCAATAAAGTTATTGTCTCACACCAGTTGGATTTCAGCTTAAGTCAGCTTGATGTTGGCCGTGATGGTAGTGAAATGATTATCATTGAAAAAGGTGACATGCTTTGGCGTATAGCTTATCGTACCTATGGTGATGGTATTCGATATCTTGATATTGTGAAACGTAATCAAGACCGTATCGCTAATCCTGATTTAATTTATCCTGCTCAGATATTTGCGTTGCCAGAATAAAAGCAAAATAGATAAGCTAAAACAGTTAAGAAAGGCCTTTTGTGACTGGTGAAATGAAGTTTTCTGAACTGGTTATAACACCGTCAACCGTTCCTGGCTGGCCTGTAAAAGCCTGTGTTGGGCTGTTTTGTATTGGCTTGCTGGTTTTGTACCTTCCGCTTGGTGTGCTTGGTCTAGGGTTGCTGATCTATATCGGTTTAATTCTTCGTGTTACGGTTCAGCCAAAACCATATATGAGGCCGGATGAAACGGTCTATGCCCCCGTTGATGGACGAATCATATCCGTCGATGAACGAAGTGATGGTACTAAGACAGTTATACTTCAGCCGGATTTGTTTGACAGCCATTTGCATTATGCGCCAGTTGCAGGCCAATTAGAGGATATCACATGGGTCGATGGGAGTTTCAAATTCAAAGCCCTTGATGGGGTCACTAATGATTTACGTGTGCGCCGCGAGATCACTTGGCGGACAAAAAAGGGGCATCGTGTTGAAATGACACAATTCGGTGATAAGTGGTGTAGATTAATCCAATGTTTCCTGCATGAAGGTCGCCAGTCCATAGTATCTGACCCCGCAGGACTGGCGCTGTTCAGAGGGGTGGTGATGGTCACCTTTATCACCTCAGCACCTTTGAATGTTGTCCCCGGGCAACGTTGTCTGGCAGCGCAAACACAGCTTGGTCAGGCACTTTAAACCTGCGTCGTCTGACCTTAATGTGCCCTGCAGAGGTGCGAAAGGACAGAAAACTTAATGTTTGATGCCAAACTGAAACCATTGATTTCTCCAAGCCTCGTTCAGCTTGGTAAAATTTGTCTTCGTTTTGGACTTAATGCTAATAGCCTTACTGCGATTGGGTTTGGATTTGGGTTTTGCTGTGGCTTGCTAATTTGTGTTGAAGCTTATGGATGGGCTATTGGGGCACTTCTGTTGAACCGAATGTGTGATGGTCTGGATGGGGCGGTTGCCCGGCTAAGCCAGCGAACTGACTTTGGAGGTTATTTGGATATTGTTTGTGATTTTATATTTTATGCGTTTGTGCCGTTCTGTTTTGCAGTAACTCATCCCGAAAAGGCAGTAGTTGCCGCATTTTTAATGCTGAGCTTTGTTGGAACAGGAAGCAGTTTCCTAGCCTATGCAATTTTGGATGCCAAACATAGCGCAGTTGATGCGCATCAATCCGAAAAAACAAAAAGTTTTGCCTATCTTGGCGGACTGACAGAAGGGACAGAAACTATCGCTTTTTTTGTGTTGGTTTTGCTGTATCCGGATTACTTTTCTGTGTTTGCGCTTATATTTGGTTTCTTGTGTTGGCTGACAACAGGTTACCGTGTTTATGTGACCTGGGTTGAATTTGGAAAAGGGAGTTGAAAACAAAAGAAACCTCTTTATTTTCTGTTATGTGAGTCTGGAGTAATTTTACAATACAAGACTAGTTTTTCGAGTGAGATACAGGAACATATGATCATGAAATTTGGTGTAGGGCAGACGGTAAAGCGGATTGAAGATGCCAACTTGCTGATTGGCAAAGGCCAGTTTACCGATGACCAGTTGCCAGGACATGGCTTGTCTGTCGCTTTCCTGCGGTCGCCTTTTGCTCACGCAAAGCTTACACATTTGGACCTGACAGAGGCACGAATTTCAGCTGGTGTTCAACTAGTAGCTAGTCAAGCTGACATGGATGAGGATGATGTCGGTGAAATTCATTGCCAGAAATATGTGGAGAACCGTGACGGCTCGCCGATACCGAGAACAACGAAGGCAGCTATGGCGCGTGATATCATCCGGCATGCGGGAGATATAGTTGCTATGGTAGTCGCGGATACGCGGCAGCAGGCCTTGGATGCGATGGAGTTGATCGATGTCGATTATGACATCTTGGATTCGGTGTGTGATGTCTATGAGGCAATAGAACCAAATGCGCCACAGCTTTATGATTGTTATCCAAATAATACGGTTTTCACATGGGAAGCTGGGTCAATTGATGAGGCACGTTCAGCGATAGATGCGGCCATAGCGTCGGGCGCGCGACAGGTTGAGGTTGATGTGATTAACAGCCGAATTATGCCAAATGCTATGGAAACGCGGCCAATAGTGGCCCAGCCGATCAAAGAGAATGGTGGCTTGCGGATATGGAGTGGAACACAAGGGCCTGTTGGTCTCTCTGCCCAAATTGCTAAAGCGCTTAATATAAAAAATGAACAACTTCAGCTGTTGACAGGTGATGTGGGCGGCGGATTTGGTTACAAGATATTTTTGCATCCTGAGCAGCTCTGTATTGCCTGGGCGGCAAAAAAAGTTGGCCAAACTGTCCGTTGGCAGCAGGAAAGAACAGATTCTTACCTGTCTGATTTGCATGGCCGTGACAACCGCACTAAAGCCAGAGCAGCTGTTGATGAACGAGGCAAAATTCTCGCTCTGGACGTTATAGTTCATGCTAATATGGGAGCCTGGCTATCAAATTTCAGCATATATATTCCTACGTTGTCTGCTTGTCGAACCCTTACAGGACCTTACGATATTGCTGTTGCCGGCATGGAAGTGCGCGGGATTGTGACCAATACGCCAGCTGTCGATGCTTTCCGCGGTGCAGGGCGTCCCGAAGCTAATTATCTGCTGGAACGTCTCATAGACCACATTGCTCATGTAATGGGCATGGACAGAGTTGGGGTTCGCCAAGTGAATTTAATCAAACCTGAGCAGATTCCCTACCAGATGGTTGAGGGCGGAACAGTTGATTCAGGAGATATGCCGGGCCTGCTGGCTGAGGCGATGGAGAAGGCAGACTGGCTGGGATTTGATGCGCGGCGTAAGATCAGTGTAGAACAAGGTAAATGGCGCGGTATTGGGTTGTCCATGTATTTAGAACAATGTGGCGGCGGTAGCGGCGCAACCGTGGATATTGAATTTCATAAAGACGGAACAGCAACTGTCTATGCTCCGCAACAGGATAATGGTCAGGCTCATCGCACCACGTTAACGCAGATTTTTTCTGGTAAGCTTGGGTACGACGCTGAGCTGATTAATAT
>OZSS01001473.1_pt1 | contig 10879 bp, 9 predicted proteins | sample 1779911 | NCBI WGS metagenome assembly OZSS01 (sample SAMEA2603589, study PRJEB24840) | metagenome | biome: Water; feature: Photic zone; material: Seawater sample | place: Mediterranean Sea | collected 2013-11-12 | depth 10 m | reverse complement strand
ACCACTAAAATTTAGTGTGTAGCGTTGCTGTTTGCCTGATGTGTTGTATTCGTGCGTCTGATCGATACCTTCATTAACAAGACCATCCGCTATGTACATATCGTTTACATCATCATAAGTTATCGCATAGGTGTAAAGTCCCATATATGCCTGCTGTGTGGCATATCCAAACCTACTCCCCAAAAAGGAATATTCGTCGTCAGGATTGTTATTAAAATCAAATGTGTTAAAAGGAATACCACTGGCGTTTTGTAAAAAATAGTCTTCGAGACCCCTGTTGAAATTCGTGCCTTTTGCAAAAAGGTTTTTATCAAAGTTATTGACGGTTTGCGTATTGAAACCAAATGCGACCTTGTCCCATTTACTAGAAGAATTGGCAAGTACAAGAACAAATCCTGCTTGGCTGATATCAAAAGATGATTTTTCGACATTGCTAAATCCCCCAAGGTAGTTGGCATCTGTTGAAAACGACTGCACGCCAATGGTAGCGCCCGCTTCATTAAAAGCAAATACACTTGATCCGGCTGGGTTATTTGAAATAGATGACAAATCCCCACCAAGTGCCCCAAAGGCACCTCCCATGGCTTGGTAGCGTGCAGAGCCGTTTAGTTGCTCTGAGGCATACCTTGCAACCTCACCAACATTTTGGGATTGGACCATACCACTTATTAGTAGTGCGCTAAAAATCAATGCAAATAACGTTATCTTTTTCATCTCTTTATTTTAATTTCTGTAATACAATTGAACTCAAGGTTGATTTATCTTCTTCTAGATGAACCAGAGGAACTTCTAGTGGAGCTGCTTGAAGTTGATCTTGTTGAGCTATTAGGCGCTGACCTCATAAAGCTTGTGTTAGAGGAAGAGCTTCTGTAATTAGAATTGTTTGACGACGTAGTCCTTTCGTTACTATACCTTCTTGTCGTTCTGCTGTTTTGACTTGAGTTTGTGTTGCTGCCCGAGTCGTTATAACGCTGCGTGGTAGTGTTGCCCGAAACACGTCTTGTTGTTGTTGAACCACGTGCGTTTGTGCGTCGTTGGGTGTTGTTATTGGAAACTCCTGAACGATTGCTTGAGCTACTTCTACTGCTGTTGGTGAGGTATGCTCTAGAAAACCCCCTGCTGCCATTCAGCCTGCTGTACCTAACGGGAGTAGCGTATCCTCGATCCACACCAACTCCGTAGTAGGGATTATTATATCCCCAGCCATTCCAACGGTTCCAATACGGATTTCTGTAGCCCCATCGATAGGGATTGTAAAAAGGATGGTGGTTTAATGTAAAATACCACGGGTGATAATTATAGCCCCAAAATGAGGATCGCCCAAACGTGTATGGCGCATTGTACCAGCCCCAGCCTATGTTCCAACCAAACGGTCTGTTGTAAATTACGTTAATGTTGATTCTGTCTACTTGATCTCCCCATAAGCCATGTGCTTGGTAGTTACCGGCGCTGCTTTGCTGTGGGGTCGCATCTTGATATTGTTCAATATCTGTGAACATATAATCGTTTTGAACACCTTGAGAAGCTTTGTCGGCAAAATAATTTTTGTAATAAGAGCCGTTATTTTGTTGGGCGTTGTTATTCACAGGAGCAGCAACTTGTCTGGGCTGCTGTACAACTTCATCGTCATATATGCCATCGCCGTAGTAAGAAACGGTTTGATAACCACTACATCCCGTAAGCAATAGCGCCAATAGTACTATTGAAAAAAGCACAGAACTTCTGATTAAGCTGGGTTGTAAAAAAGTACGCATGATACAAAGTTTAAATTAACACTCAAATTTAAGTAGTTTTGCACTACAACACACAAAAAATCAAAAGTTGTGCCAAACTTATGGGTAAACATTTAACAAAACGAGCCGAGGACTATTCAAAATGGTATAACGAACTGGTTGTAAAAGCCGATTTAGCAGAAACTTCCGCCGTTAGAGGCTGTATGGTCATCAAGCCTTATGGCTATGCGATTTGGGAACGTATGCAAGCCATATTGGACAAAAGATTTAAAGAAACAGGACACAGTAACGCCTACTTCCCGCTGTTTGTTCCTAAGAGCTTGTTTGAAGCAGAGGAGCAGAACGCCGAGGGTTTTGCCAAAGAATGTGCTGTGGTAACACACTATCGCCTTGAAAATGATCCAGACAAGCCCGGAAAACTCCGTGTTGATCCCAAAGCAAAACTAGAAGAAGAACTTATTGTACGTCCCACGAGTGAGGCCATTATTTGGAACACCTACAAGAACTGGATTCAATCCTATCGTGACTTGCCCATTTTGCTCAACCAATGGGCCAATGTGGTGCGCTGGGAAATGCGTACGCGTTTATTTTTGCGTACGGCAGAGTTTTTATGGCAAGAGGGGCACACTGCCCATGCCACTGAAGCAGAGGCGCTAGCCGAAGCAAAACAAATGAACCAAGTGTATGCTGATTTTGTAGAGCAGCATATGGCCATTCCTGTGATTCAAGGCGTTAAATCTGCCGCCGAACGCTTTGCTGGTGCAGTAGAAACCTATTGTATCGAGGCACTTATGCAAGATGGGAAAGCCTTGCAAGCCGGTACTTCTCACTTTTTAGGACAGAATTTCGCCAAGGCATTTGATGTAAAATACGCGACCAAAGAAGGAGGTTTGGAACATGTATGGGCAACCTCTTGGGGTGTGTCTACACGACTGATGGGCGCACTCATCATGACGCACAGCGACGATAATGGGCTAGTGCTACCGCCAACATTGGCACCGCATCAAGTGGTCATCGTACCCATTTACAGGGGCGAGGAGGAACAAAAATTGGTTTTTGAAGCAGTAGCTCCCATTGTTGAAGCCCTGCGCAAAGAAGACATTCGTGTGCATTTTGATAGCCGAGATACGCATAAACCCGGTTTTAAGTTTAATGAATATGAACTCAAAGGGGTGCCGCTGCGCATTGGCATTGGACCAAGAGACGTTGCCAATGGCACGGTTGAGCTTGCGCGTCGGGATACGCTAAGCAAATCGAGTGTTGCGCAGGAAGATTTGGTTGCTGAGGTGAAAACCACACTAGCAGCCATACAAGTTGCTTTGTTTGATCGCGCCAAGGATTACAGGACCCAACACACCACAGCAGTTGATGATTTTGATGCTTTTAAGGAAGTTTTAGCTTCAAAAGGCGGATTTGTTGCAGCACACTGGGATGGCACTGCTGAGACCGAATCGGCGATCAAAGAAGCGACCAAAGCAACCATCCGTTGTATTCCTATAGATGGTAAGACGGAAAAGGGCAGTTGTGTGTACTCTGGAAAACCCTCAAATCAACGGGTTTTATTTGCAAAAGCATACTAATCAAAATATAAGTTGCAAGTTTGTTAGGTATCATATAAATTTGCACCTCGTTAATCCGAAGGGCCCGTTCGTCTATCGGCTAGGACGCCAGGTTTTCATCCTGGTAAGAGGGGTTCGATTCCCCTACGGGCTACTAAACATAAACTATGGCAAATCATAAATCCGCCTTAAAAAGAATTCGTTCAAGCGAAACCAAGCGTCAGCGTAACCGTTTTCAGCACAAAACAACGCGTAACGCCATTCGTGATTTCAAAGCATTGGAAAAAAAGAAAGAAGCTCTAAAGCAATTTCCTCTTGTTGTTTCCATGATCGATAAGTTGGCAAAAAACAACATCATTCACGATAATAAAGCTGCTAACCTTAAGTCTAAGCTCTCCAAGCATTTGGGCACACTTTAATACAGCTTCACATATTTAACGAAAAAAGGCGTCCATTTGGACGCCTTTTTTTAATGTATTTAAGGTAAGTAGCTTATGCATTCATTGAAATCAAAAACTCTTCGTTGTTTAGTGATTTCTTGATGCGGTCGTTGATAAACTCCATGGCTTCCACAGGGTTCATGTCGGCTAAATATTTGCGCATAATCCACATGCGTTGAATGATGTTTTCATCTAATAAGATGTCGTCACGACGTGTGCTTGAAGACACCAAGTCAATGGCCGGGAATATACGGCGGTTGGAGATACGGCGATCGAGCTGTAGTTCCATGTTACCTGTCCCTTTAAATTCTTCAAAAATAACCTCATCCATCTTCGATCCTGTTTCGGTTAGTGCCGTTGCAATAATCGATAGCGATCCGCCATTTTCAATATTACGCGCTGCTCCAAAGAAACGCTTGGGTTTGTGTAGCGCATTGGCATCTACACCACCACTCAATATCTTACCAGACGCAGGCTGTACCGTGTTGTAAGCACGTGCTAGACGGGTGATGGAATCCAACAGGATAACCACGTCATGACCACACTCTACCAATCTCTTGGCTTTTTCAAGCACGATGTTGGCCACCTTTACGTGACGATCTGCTGGCTCATCAAAAGTGGAGGCCACAACCTCACCCTTAACGTTGCGTTGCATATCCGTAACTTCTTCTGGACGTTCGTCAATAAGCAAGATGATTTGGTATACTTCTGGGTGGTTTGCTGCAATAGCGTTGGCCACGTCCTTTAAAAGCATCGTCTTACCTGTCTTAGGTTGCGATACGATCATACCACGCTGCCCTTTTCCAATTGGGCAAAACAAATCCATTACTCGTGTTGAGACGGTACTTTGTTTGTCAGCAAGGTTAAACTTTTCCTGTGGAAATAGCGGAGTAAGGTGCTCAAATGAAACACGGTCGCGTACGATATCGGGCGAAAGCCCATTAATCAACGACACCTTGATAAGCGGAAAGTATTTTTCACCTTCCTTGGGTGGACGAATATGCCCCAATACTGTATCTCCAGTTTTAAGGCCAAACAAACGTACTTGCGACTGCGATACGTAAATATCATCAGGGGAAGTAAGGTAGTTGTAGTCTGACGAGCGTAAAAAGCCGTAGCCTTCTTGCATCATCTCCAAAACACCTTCACTTTCTATAATCCCCTCAAATTCGTAATCGGGCTGGCGATAGCGGTTGCGGTGATCTTTGTTGTGATTGCCTTTTTCAGTGGAATCGTTTCCATTTTGCTGGCGATTTCCTCTGTTGTTGTTATTGCCGTTGCCTTTATTGTGCTGATGCTTATGTCTCGGCTGATCTGATTTTTTATCGTTTCTGTGATCCGATTTTTTGTCCCTAGAGTCCTTCGAATTTTTAGTATTCCTAGCGTCTTTTTTGTTGTCTCGCTTTTCTCTGGCTGATTTTTTATCCTCAGTAGTTTTAGCAGGTGCTTTTTGCTCCTGCTTTTGCTCACCTTCGTCTGGAAGTGTAGACTGGTGATCAATGATGCGATAAGTGAGTTCAATTTTTTTAAGTGCGGCAATTTTTTTTATGCCTAGCTCTTTTGCGATTTCCTGCAATTCAGCAAGCTTTTTAGCTTTTAACTCTGATAATTCAAACATGTGTGTTATGGTAATTGTATATTGTGACGGCTGAAGTATTTGCCGATAGGGCAAACATACAACTTTTTTTATTTTTGTCTTTTAATTTTTTAAAATCTAAATGGATATTTCCATTGTAGTTCCCGTATTCAATGAAGAAGCTTTTGTAAAACAGGCGCTTACTTCGTTGTTAAATCAGACATATCCAGCGAAGCAATTGGTTGTTGTTGACGATGGCTCAACGGATAATTCTGTAGCCATTATCCGCAAACTCGCCGAAGCACACCCTAATTTAAAGCTTATCACGTCCGGCAACGCATCTTCTCATGCGCCAGGAGAAAAGGTAGTGCGGGCATTTATGCGTGGTTTTGATGCGCTTACTGCTGATTGGGACGTGGTGTGCAAGTTTGACGCTGATATTGTATTTCCAGACCACTATTTAGCGAAACTCAACGACGCTTTTAAAAGCAACGACACCTTGGGTATGTTTGGCGGCCTGCTGACCGTTCCCAATATAGATACATGGGTAGTTGAGTCCATCTCACGCAACAATCACCTTAGAGGCCCTATTAAGGCATATTCAAAGGCTTGCTATGCTGATATAGGTGGCTTACGCGCAGCTTTGGGGTGGGACACCCTTGACGAGTTGTTAGCGCTGCAACGTGGGTATCAGGTTAGGGTGGATAAAGAGTTGCTTGTTAAACACTTACGACCCACAGGAGCGAAATACAATTATAAAGGTGCTGTTGCCAAAGGTCGTTTGTTCTATGCGTTGGGCTATGGATTCTTTTTGGGCGTTTTGGCCGCAATCAAGTGGTCGTTTACCCAACGGGGCAGTTTGGTTGGGGCTTTAGGTGGATTTTTAGGTGCTTGGCTTACTTGTAAACCCAAGCTTATTACGAGACAGGAAGCCCGTTTCATTAGGCGCTACCGCTGGTCACAAATTTTTTCTCGGTTTGTCACCTAATTCAATTACAACAAGATTTTTTGCTTCTCCCGCTTCAATTTCAAAGCGTATCATGGTTTGTTTTTTATGAAAGCCGTGTTTACCTGCCGCACCGGGATTCATAAACAGTAAGTTGTGTTTTTTGTCAAAAGCAACCTTTAGAATGTGGGAATGCCCACATATAAATATATCTGGTTTTAGCCGTTCCAGTTTTTCTGCAATGCCCTTTGCATAGCGAGGCGGTTTGCCACCAATATGGGTCATAAACACGCACATGCCTTCAATAGTAAAGAATAAATCTTCATCAAATTGGCTTCTGATACGCGCATTGTCAATATTGCCATACACCACTTTGAGCGGTTTGATTTTTTCTAGGGCATCTGTCACTTCAAAAGAACCAATATCCCCGGCGTGCCAAATTTCATCGACCGCTTCCGCATAGCCCAAAACCCGTGGGTCTAAAAAACTGTGCGTATCTGAAAGCAACAATATCTTTTTCATCATCTTTGTACAAAATTACACCTTTGCGTTATTTTTTAGAGTTTTCATATAAAGGAACTGCATATCACGGATGGCAACGCCAACCCAACGCCTCCACGGTACAGCAGCAAATGGAAGATGCACTGACTACTTTGTTGGGCAAAGAAACGGCTGTGCTCGCTGCCGGCAGAACAGATACAGGTGTACACGCCAAACAAATGTTTGCGCATGTTGACTTAGCGCTCAATGCTGAAGCGATCAAACAACTTGGGCATCGGCTAAATAAATTTCTACCCCACGACATTGCCATCAAGGCTATACACCCCGTAAAAGCAGATGCACACGCCCGTTTTGACGCCATTTCACGAAGCTATACCTACCATTTGGTGCCACACAAATCCCCCTTTGCACACGAGCTGGCTTATACGTTTACAACCGCATTGGACTGGGATGCCATGAATGCCGCAGCCAAATTACTTTTAGGGTACACCAATTTCAAATGTTTTTCTCGCTCCAAGACAGATGTAAAAACCTATGACTGTAAGGTGACTGAGGCGTATTGGGTGCAATCAGATTCGGAATGGATTTTTTATATTTCGGCTAACCGCTTTTTACGCAATATGGTACGTGCCATAGTGGGTACGCTGCTTGATGTTGGTACTGGTAAAACAAGCTTGGCTGATTTTCAAGCCATTCTAAATAGCGCGGATAGAACCAAAGCAGGAAGTTCAGCACCTGCACATGGATTGTTTTTGACGCAAGTTCAATATCCAAACACTATATTTGAAACAAATGGATAAAAAAGCATCGAACAGCATTTTGGATGTCAGCTTGTTTAAGCGTCTTTTGGCTTTTGCAAAGCCCTATCGTATCACTTTTATATTGGTGTTGGTCTCGGCAGTTTTATTATCTGGGTTTTCTACACTTAGCCCTTACTTGCTTAAGATTACCATAGACGATTACATTACCTTGAGGGATTACGATGGCATGTTGCTTCTTATAGCCCTTATGACGCTGACCCTGGTGCTTGAAGTAGTTTTTCAATTTGTGTTTATCTATTACGCCAACTGGCTTGGGCAACATGTTATTTTCGATTTGCGCAATATGCTATATCGTCATATGATACAGTTTAAAATGGCTTATTACGACAAGTCAGCAGTGGGGCGTTTGGTTACTCGTGTGGTAAGTGATATCGAGACCATCTCAGGAATTTTTAGCCAAGGCTTGTTTATGATCATTGCAGACCTTTTAAAGATGCTCGTGGTTATTGTGGTGATGTGGACAATAAGTTGGAAGTTATCGATCATTGTTTTTGCTGTTTTACCTGTAATTCTATTTGCAACACGACAGTTTCAAAAAGCGATGAAATCCGCTTTCGATGAAGTGCGCACACAAGTAGCCAACCTCAATAGTTTTGTGCAAGAACGCATTTCAGGCATGAGCATTGTGCAATTATTTGGTCGTGAGAGCGTGGAGTCAGCCGCATTTAAAGACATCAATGACAAACACCGCAAAGCGTGGTTAAAAACCGTTTGGTATAACTCCATTTTCTTTCCAATTGCAGAACTATCCACCTCGATTACCATCGGGCTTCTTGTGTGGTTTGGTGGACTGAATGTTATTGCGGGCTCATCGGGAATTACACTTGGTATTATCTTTTTGTTTATTCAGTTGTCACAAATGCTGTTTCGTCCACTGCGACAAATTGCGGATAAGTTCAATACCCTCCAAATGGGTATGGTGGCGGTTCGTCGTGTAATGGCAGTACTTGATACCCAAGAGTCGATTTCAAGCAATGGCCAAATCCCCAACAATGAAATTTCAGGTAGGGTAGCTTTTGAAAACGTAACGTTTTCTTACAAGGAAGATGAAACAGTCTTACACGGCATTTCGTTTAATATGGCACCCGGTGAAACCGTAGCCGTAGTTGGTGCCACTGGCGCTGGTAAGTCAACGCTTATCAATATTCTAAGCCGCTTCTATGAGGTTGAAAGCGGACAGGTAACCTTGGATGGCGTAAATATTAAAGATTACGATCGTTCTTGGCTGCGCAAACAAATCGGTGTAGTGCTGCAAGACGTTTTTCTGTTTGCCGATTCCATTTACAACAACATAACGCTATGGGATACTTCTATTTCAGAAGACGATGTGATTGCAGCTGCTAAAAAAATTGGTGTTCACGATTTTATTTCAAGTCTTCCAGACGGTTATCATTTTAATGTAAAAGAACGCGGCGGCATGCTGTCAACAGGACAACGCCAATTGATTGCTTTTTTAAGAGCCTATGTTATTCAGCCTAAGATTTTGGTTTTAGACGAGGCCACTTCTTCAATTGACACACATGCAGAAAAGCTTATCCAAAAGGCTACCAAAGAAATTACCAAAGGCAAAACCTCTCTTGTAATTGCCCACAGACTCGCCACCATACAACGAGCTGATAGCATTATTGTTTTGGATAAAGGAAAGATTGTAGAGTCGGGAACCCACAGTGCGTTACTGAAAATTGAGGGTGGCTATTACAAAAATCTTTATGAAGTTCAATTTGTTAAAGCTGAAGCAGTCATCTAAGCCATGTCTTTGGCAATGATGTCATTCAAGTCTTTATAGGAGCCAAAAGAAATTTTTTCGCCGTCTTTAAAGTAACTAATACCTCCTGTTTCTTCCGATACTACCAACACCACTGCATCTGTTTTTTCTGTAATTCCAACGGCAGCCTTATGTCTTAAGCCGAATTTTTTTGGTAGCCCACTTTTGTTGGATATGGGGAGCACAACACGTGTTGTTGTGATGTTGTTGTTTTCTATGATGGCTGCGCCATCGTGTAGGGGTGCGCTTTTGTGAAAGATACTTTCAATGACGGGAACGGAAATTTCCATATTGACTTCCACACCCGAGGATTTAAGAAAGTCTAAGCTGCTGTTGCGCTCTAGAACCAAAAGCGCGCCTGTTTTTTGTTTTTTGAGCGAAGCACAACTTTTTACTAAGGCGTCAATATTAAGTGAGGACTCAATATCACTTGATTTGGTGTTGAATATCTTAAGATAGCGATTTATTGTCTTTCGGTTTGCCAAATTTGAAGACCCCAGCATCAATAGCAGTTTGCGAATTTCTTGTTGAAAAACCACGATAAGCGCAAATACCCCAACACTCATAAAGCCTCCGAGTATATTGCTGAGCAATTCCATATTCAAGGCATCAGTGATTTTCCAAATCAGGTAGAGTATGACAATGCCTACAAAAATATTGATGGCTGCTGTTCCTTTAACAAGACGGTAAGCATAGAAGAGCAACATCGCTACCAACACAATGTCGATGATATCCAGTATATTAAAATCTAAAAAATCAAACATTCCATAAATTTACGAATAATTGATTAAGCATTCTTAAGTTTTTCAATGAGTTGCACGGCTTGATGGGCTTCTTTGACGTCGTGTACACGTATAATTTGTGCGCCTTGCTGCAAAGCAACTGTGTTTAATACGCTAGTTCCATTCCCTGCCTCAGCAACTTCTATTTGAAGCAGTTTATAGATCATCGACTTGCGCGACACACCAATCAGCATGGGAATGCCGTCCATTTGAATGCTGCTTAAATGTTTTAGTAACAAGTAGTTGTGTTCTAAAGTTTTACCAAATCCAAAACCGGGATCAATTATGATGTCGTGAATGCCAGCCTTGTGCCCTGCATAAATTTTTGCAGCAAAAAACGATCTGATTTCCGTAAGTATATTGTCATAGCTGGGTTTGTCTTGCATGTTTTGCGGCTTGCCTTGCATGTGCATGGCAACAAAAGGAACGCCGAGCGCACCAACAGTTTTTAGCATTTTAGCATCTAGATTACCACCCGAAATATCATTGACCATTGCAGCACCTGCTGCTACGGCTTGTTGGGCAACATCACTTCTGTAGGTGTCTATGGAAATGAGGGTATCCGGAAATTTTATGTGTATTTTATCAATAACAGGCAACACTCGTGCCAACTCTTCGTCAGCTGAAACCTGAACGGCTCCAGGTTTTGAGCTTGCTCCTCCGACATCTATAAATGTAGCGCCCTCATGAAGCATTTTCTCCGTTTGGGCAAGTGCAAGGTCTGTATTGTTGTATAAACTACCGTCGTAAAAGGAA
>OZSS01001472.1_pt1 | contig 10881 bp, 9 predicted proteins | sample 1779911 | NCBI WGS metagenome assembly OZSS01 (sample SAMEA2603589, study PRJEB24840) | metagenome | biome: Water; feature: Photic zone; material: Seawater sample | place: Mediterranean Sea | collected 2013-11-12 | depth 10 m | reverse complement strand
CAACAAGAGACCCTGAAAGCCCCTCAGATGCGTTTGGCTTGTCGGTAAAACTATTTTTCTCATCAATCAGTTTCCAAATCAAAAAACTAGAAAATAACGAAGCTATAGCCAGAAGAACAAAAGTGTCACTGAAACCAAGGGTCTCGAAGGATATAGCAAGGGGAGCGGTGCCTAAAATTCCTCCCAAAGCCCCTCCTACGGCAATGGTAATTGCTGCTACTGTCGAAACTCGTTCCGGCGACGTCCATACAACGGCCAATAAATAGACACCTGTAATCGAAGCACCATGACCAATACCTACTAAAATACGTCCAATAATCAACTCCGCTGCACCTGAAGCAAAGCCTATTAATATCATACCAGATACAGCTATGACGCTTAATCCTACAAGGGTCCGCCTTGCTCCAAAAGAATCTAACATCAACCCGACAGGCACCTGAACTACAGCAGCGGCAAAAAACATCGAACCAATGACCAGGCCGATCATCGTAGGTGAAAGATTATAACCATCCGAAAGTTCTGATGCCAGAACACCACCGCCGACCCGATTTACCTGAACAAGCATTAAAAAAAAAGCCATAATCGCCATTGTTCGAAAAAGGCTTGGCTTTCTAAGTACCGAAAGATTTTTTTTCAAGCGAAGCATGTGCAAATGACAAACTAGTTGAGGTAAATATAAAATTTAAATTTCAGAAAATTGATCCCAATTTGGCTAGTACATCGACCTACAGGAGTATTCTCCTCCTACTCAAATTTATTTGGGTTAGGCTTAGACAATTTTTAGCCGCGTGGAAAAATTTTCGGAAAAGTGGAACAATCAATCGGGTCTCCTTCTTCCAGTTCAAGATCTGGAAACGGGGGGGACATCTCACCTTTTCGTCGAACATATCTTACATCATCTCCGGTGAAGCGAGCAGCAAAAGCCCTTCGACGGGTTGTTTTGGAGCAATTTCCTGGAGCAGCGTGAACCGTTAGAAAATTGAATGCTATACAATCGCCAGGTGTTAACTCCCATGAGAGCACATCATAATTTAAGAGCTGCGCATCAAAATCTGGAATCGGTTCAAATTCTTCGTCCTTTTTTTCGAATTGCGTTCCAACGAATTTAGTAGGCGTGAACCAACGCCCCCACCTATGTGATCCGGATATGAATTGGACACAAGTATCCTTCGGAACACTGTCTAGTGGTATCCACAAAGAACAAGTATCGAAACCATTAACACAATAATAGGGTTGGTCATGGTGCCATGGCGTCCTATCTTGTGTACCCGGCTCTTTCACCAAAACATGTTCGTGGAAGAGGTTAACTTTCGAAGACCCCATTAACTCAGCAGCTATCTTAGCTGCTGGTGATTCAAAAAAGAAAGATTTGTAGTGTGGTATTCGATGCCAGTTACAGTAGTCACCAAAAAAGAAGCCCGGCTCTCCTTCTTTTGTATAATTCTTCGTGTGAGGACCTGGGGTGGCCATATTAACATCAATACCCGCTCTTAGCTCCTCTATCCAGAACTCTGAAAAAACCCCTCTTAAAATTGTGGCTCCATCATTTCGAAAAGCGTCAACAACATTTCTGTCTAAAGTCATATCTCGCCTGTTTAAATAATTACGAAGCACGAAGCAGATAGATTAGTTTAAATATATTTGAAATATTAATTATTCTTATAAACTAACCAAACACCCGTGTAAGCTTTTAATTCTCCAAATTGCCGCTCACAGTAATCTCGCCGTTAGAAATTGCATTTTTAAGAACATTCAACCCTGCAAGAAGTTCCTCATGAGATTCACGAGTGCGTCGCAGATCGATTAGCTCAGACTCTTTTAGGACGAGATGCCCATCACCCCCCAAATCCAAAAGCTTTGCAATATATCTTCCCCGGACTTTTGCTGATAGTTTCACAAGTCGCTCGATTTCGATACTCGAAACGCCAAGCACTACTTTTTTTGTTAGATGTTCATTCTGTCGACTCAAAAAACGGTCTAATTCGCTAACATATTGCTGTGCCGTTATCGTTGGCTTTACTTCCCTTTCTTTTGTGGCTTTTTCTGAACCTGATGGAGAGATGCTATCCTGCACGGAAGAGCCACTGGCAGTTGAGTTCTCTTGCTTGTTAATATTCGCTGCATGAGCATATGTAGTAATATTCAACTTTGGCTTTGGTAGAGAATCCGATAGCTTTGCAGGTATTTTTGATTCTGATAAGGATAACTTACGCACATCTCCTTTAGAGTTAAGAGCGCCTAGCTTGCCAGTAAATTCTCTTGGCTTGTTTACTTTATTAAAATTATTATTACCATCGCTAGACCGAGAATCGGCCGCTCCTAATCCCGCCGTTAAAGCTGCTTTAAGTGACATTTCCACCTCGAAAACTAATTTAAACATTTTTATAACGGTAGCGTTGCAAAAGCTGTGCCTAGTTTTATTTGTCTGTATAAATTTCCATATAAGTTTCTAAGCTGTGTAGTCATCTTCATCTTCTTAATGGTAGAATATCAACTGATTATACAAAAATGGTTATTAGGTGATTATGTTATTCGTGCTCTAAAAATAGTGAGGTTTAAATGGCCAAAATAATAAAAGGTATACTGCCACGAGACGAAATTAAAAAAATAACTACTGGCCTATTTTCTGCACAATTTCTGGATGGTGGGATGAGTGGCGGACAGCTAGGTAATAAACTTAAAAACAATACCCAAGTCTCCCCAAATAGCCCACAATACAGAGAGCTTTCAGAATTAGTTATGGCCGCTTTAAGAGCAAACGAAGAGTTCAATGCTAATGCTTTTCCCCGTCGCATAATATCGCCAATCTTTAGTTCTTATAAACAAGAACAAGAATATAAAAAACATGTCGATTCAGCATTAATGGGACCATACCCAGGAATGCGAACAGACTTATCGATTACAATTTTTTTAAACGACCCTGACGCATACAAAGGGGGGGAGTTGGTATTAGAAACCCCATTTGGAGAACATGAGTATAAGTTACCCCCCGGCGATGCAATTCTGTATCCAACCCATCATATTCATCACGTAAAAAAAATTACGAAAGGTCGAAGGTTAGCAGCGGTAACTTGGATAGAAAGCATGGTACCAGATCCACAAAAACGTGAAATCCTTAATGATCTTGGAGAAGTTGCAAAAACACTTATACAAAGCAAGAGTGCTATAGAAACCATCACAAAATTGGAAAAAGGACGTCTCAATCTTTTAAGAATGTGGACAAATAATTGAGCTTTTGTTTCGAAAATATTAATTGTCTTGTTTTTAACTGCATGGGGGGAGCTACTAAGTTCGTATCGATGATAAGCAAGGTGAAGGACGATAGCTAAAGAAGATCTGGCCAGAAATAAACGTAAGAGATCAAAGGGTATCAGAAACAAAAAGAAATAGTCTCAAACACATTATCATATCGCACCCCGGTAGGTGCAGGGATAATGATAAAGGATCAGCGATTTATCACTAGGATCAGATCTCCGATCTGAAGACTGCCTAGTAAATCATTTCAAAATGTAATCTGAAATAAACTCCTTCTTGAATTCTAGTCCATGACCCGGTCTTTCTGGAGCAGAATACTCGCCCTGAGTTGGAAGTATTGGGTCGACCCAAGCATCATCCATCCAGTTCACATATTCAATGATATGTGCATTAGGTATAGACGCCATTAATTGAACCATTAGTTCTGGAAATAAATGCGGCGCTATTGTAATTCCCCATGTATCCGCCACCGTTGCTATTTTCCTAAGTTCCGTAAACCCACCCCGCATGACATCAGGTTGTAATATAGGAATCCTAGAACTCTCAAAAAAGGGGCGCATATCAAAGCGAGTAAAATGAGTTTCACCCCCCACCACTCGAGTATCTAATGCTTCAGCTATTCTCAAGTAACCCTTAAAGTCTTCACAATTCACTGGCTCCTCCAGCCAATACAGATCAAATTCTTGGAGTTTTTTACCTATTTTTATCGCCTCATCAGTTGACCAGGCCATGTTAACATCGGTCATAATGTCAATATTCTCGCCTAAGGCATCACGCATCTTTGACAAGTTTTCTACATCTTGATTCCCATCATATAACACACCGCTTTGCATCTTTATGGCTTTGAAGCCTTCTTTAACATAACGCTGAGCCCGCTCGACCATTCCGTCGGGGCCATAACCTCTCCAACAACCACTACCGTATGCTGGAATAGTGTCGTTACAATGTCCCCATATTCTATGTAAGGGCATATTGACTTGCTTTCCTAGGGCATCCCATAAAGCAATATCAATGGCAGACTGCGCCAGGACCGTTATTCCCATTCTGCCTATCCAGTAATTTTTGTTCCATAGATGTTGCCAGATTGCCTCTATATCAGTTGCATTCTTGCCTAATAATTCTGGGATCATAAGTTCTTTTATGCACGCTTGGATAGTTGAGCCTCCCCCACTCAAAAGAATAAGATAGCCCATTCCAACGATACCATTATCAGTCTCCAATTCCAGCACAAGTATGTCTCTAAATTGGGGCGGGTTGAGGCTAAATTTAGGTGCTTCAGTCCATGGCGCCTTGATTTGATATGTTCTAATATCTTCAATAATCATCGATACTGCCCCCAGCAAACAAAACCTGCCGAGATCAAATCATTCTTTTATGGACTTGTCGTTGATTTTTTTTAGTTGTAATCATAGCCTAGTTGATCTTTACCTTGAAATTTATCAGCACCCAAACCACAACAAGGAAGAGGCCATTCCCCATGAATTTAGCTGGACTTCTATCTCGGACAGCCCTTACCTACCCTAACTACACAGCCGTATCTATTGGCCAAGAAGCTCTGCTAACCTATGCGCAATTGAGAGAAAATGCAGCAAGGCTAAGTAACGGGCTTCAAAATATAATGAAGTTAAATCCGGGCGACCGCGTAGCGCTAATTATGAAAAATTCACCGGAGGTGATTGAAATCATATTTGGAGCATGGCAAGCAGGGTTATGTGTCGTGCCAATAAACTCTAAATTACACCCCCGCGAATTTGGGTTCATTTTGGAAAATAGCGGTGCAAAGGCTTGTTTTTTTACAAAAGAACTCTCGGAGGCGGTTAATGATGCTAGATCTGATGCCGTGGCCCTAGAACATCTGATTGAGACGAGCTCCGATGAATATTTCTCGCTTAAAAACTCTAATGAGATTGCTGAAAATGAGGTCAAGCCAACTGACTTGGCTTGGCTTTTTTACACTTCGGGGACCACCGGTCGCCCAAAAGGTGCAATGCTCTCGCATCGAAACCTTTATTCTATGACCATGAATTATCTAGCGGATGTCGACCAGATTGAACCAGGAGATAGTTTAATACATGCAGCCCCAATGAGCCATGGTTCAGGCTTATACGCCATACCTCACGTCGCTCGTGCGGCCAATAATGTTATACCTAAAAGTGGTGGTTTCGATGTAGCAGAGACACTAGCGTTGATAGAACATTGGCCTAATAGCACTTTTTTCTTTGCTCCCACCATGGTAACCCGTTTGATTAACACACCAAATATCCAGACCGCGAATCTCAAAAAGTTGAAAACTATTGTCTATGGCGGGGCGCCAATGTACTTAAATGATACTTTGAAAGCGCTAGATATTTTAGGTCCTAAACTAGTCCAAATATATGGACAGGGTGAATCACCCATGACTATAACAGGACTTCCTAAAAGATTAATTAATGACAAAACACATCCTAATCATCACAAGCGATTAGCTTCCGTAGGGATAGCTCGGACAGACGTCGATGTTTGCGTTGTAGATGAAAATGGAGCCGCAGTTCCAACAGGCGAAATTGGTGAGATTATAGTCCGTGGTGATGTTGTTATGTCTGGATATTGGGATAACGTTGAAGCGACAAAAACCTCCATTCGTGACGGATGGCTTTGGACTGGCGATATTGGCGCTTTAGATGAAGAAGGTTTTTTGACGCTAAAAGATCGATCAAAAGATTTGATAATTTCAGGAGGCACAAATATTTATCCACGGGAGATAGAAGAAGTACTCCTAAAGCATCCATCGATCTACGAAGTTGCAGTAGTTGGTAAGCCACACAATGATTGGGGTGAGACGGTAACCGCGTTTGTGTGTTTACATGAGGGGAAAAATGTCACGTCTGAGGAACTTGACGCGCTGTGTCTGGACAACATCGCGCGTTTTAAGAGACCTAAAGAATACTTATTTGTCAGACAGTTGCCCAAAAACAACTACGGGAAAATTCTCAAAACAGAATTGCGAGAACAATTAAGCAACTATTGAGATACGATCCAATAATTGCGTTTAAACCTTTTGATCCGCTAATTCATCTAAGTATACTAATAATGGTTCCAGGAAGTGGTTAATATTTTTATACGATAATAGAGTGGTGGGAGCACTCCGCAATAATGAGGACAAATTTTGTGTTTCTTTTGGGTACTTGTGTAACTTAGAAACCTTATCCAGATAAGTTTTGATGGTAAACAATATCCAACCAGTATCCGGCAACCGACGCAGTGTCTGCCGTTCGCATCTCATATACACCTTGTCACCAGCATTCTTCGACGTAATAGATAGCTCTGAAGCACTGTGCTTTTGACGCACTGGTTGAAACATAGTCGGATCGGTGGTTAGTGACCAATTCACGCGCCAGACAGGACGATCAACATCTATGCGATTAAAAAAGCTGTCCACTGGACGTGATAGTTTTTCGCTATAGTCTGGCACTGGTTTGTGAATGCCGCTCATAGGCAAACCCATTTTATCCATTAATCGCCATCTGGCAGGGAAGCAGAGCGAAGCAGCTTCTAACGTGTAACCATCGGGACCGGGTGCCATTAAACACAAATCCTCCTGCACTAAACGTCCACATAAGTCCAACGGCGACTCTTCAAAGTCGCTTATCCGAAATTTCCACTTAAGTTTTGGAAGAACAACTTCGTCCTGTTCTATAGTGAGGACGCCAGGACAATATTTTTCCATGTGTTTTAGAACAAGAGCTAGGACTTCTGTTTGTGCTGGCAAACTGCCAGGACGGCTGGCAAAAACTTCTGGGTAATTCGATATTAATAATTGTTTTTTTTCTTTTAATTCGTCATAAAAATACTCATCTGCTTCTATCCAATCTTTTAATTGGAGAGCTACTAACCCCATTGAGATCTTGTATTTTGGACGGCTGAAAGGAAGATAAAGTGGTTCGTTCCGCGAAATGAATTGGAAAGCTGACAACGTTTGTTAATCCACTTACATCATCTATACAAAAGGTTGTCGCGCCCTGCTATCAGGGACGTAGAGGACCTGTTGCGGCGGTAGATCGTGGTGATTTTCCGTCATAACCAATTAATCTATTTGCTTCCTGACCTGGTAGAGGCTGAGAGTAACAGTTCACTTTCCCAATCGTTCGATAACAATAGACTGATTGTGGCAAAGCACGGCTCTGCTTCGTGCCCTCCATAAAAAGTTTATCTATATTTTCCCTTATAGTCCCAGCACAGCCCATCAGAGATCCTGCCAATAAGAATAAGAAGAGTAAGCTCCTCATTTAAAAAACTCCAGAAATTTCCATCCATCTTTTATTGGAAATTAATGCACTGTTTCAATGACATCTCGAACTGTCTCAGCAATAAAGTCTATATGCTTTCTTTCAACTATCAATGGCGGTGATAGCGCAATTGTATCTCCAGTAGTTCTAACAAGTAGCCCCCTCTCGAAGGCTTTCTGAAATGCCTCCATGGCCCTTACTGTCGGCCTGCCTTCGATCGATTCTAATTCAATTGCTCCCATTAAACCTAAGTTTCTTACGTCAATGACATTCTTGCAATCGGCCAAGGAATGAACGGCTTCTTGAAAATATGGGGCCAGTTCTGCCGCACGCGCAAATAAATCCTCCTCTCGATAAACTTCTAGCGTAGCCAAACCGGCTGCGCAGGCAAGCGGATGCCCTGAATAGGTATAACCATGAAAAAATTCTATTGCTCCCTCTGGCGCCACCTCCATGAACGCATCATAAATTCCGTCGCGAACAAAAACTGCTCCCATTGGCACAGTGGCATTTGTTATTCCTTTTGCAGTAGTAAAAATATCTGGCTTAACCCCAAAATACTCATTTGCAAAGCTATCACCAAGTCTGCCAAATCCGGTAATTACCTCATCAAAAATTAGTAATATGCCGTGCTTTGTACATATCTCCCGTAAACGCTTTAGGTAGCCTTGGGGGGGTATGAGTACACCAGTTGATCCCGCTACAGGTTCGACAATAACTGCAGCTATGTTCGAAGCATCATGAAGCGCTACGATTGATTCGAGATCATCCGCAAGATGTGCTCCCCATTCGGGCTGCCCCTTAACAAATGCATTGTGTTCAAGGTTATGCGTATGTTTTAAGTGATCGATGCCCGTCAACATGTTACCAAACATCTTCCTGTTTGGAGAAATACCGCCGACAGATATACCACCGAAGCCAACACCATGATATCCTCGTTCACGGCCCACAAATCTAGTACGATTGCCCTGCCCAATATTGCGTTGATACGCCAGTGCTATTTTTAGGGCAGTATCGACAGATTCTGACCCTGAATTTGTAAACATGACGTGACTGTATTCTTTAACCATACCAGTTAATCGGGAGGCGAATTCAAAGGATAACGGATGTCCTACTTGAAACCCTGGAGCATAATCGAGTTTTTCTACCTGCTTACTTACGGCCTCAATTATCGGTTTACGTCTATGTCCAGCATTAACACACCAAAGTCCCGACGTCCCATCGAGAACTTTCCTTCCATCAGGTGTGAAATAGTACATTCCATCCGCTTCGCTAAATAATCTAGGCTGTTTTTTGAAACTTCTATTATCTGTAAAGGGCATCCAAAGCGAGTCTAGGTCATTTGGTACAGTAACATCTGAAATGGACATGTTATACTCCACAAGGATTTGGGATCACCGGACTAAGCCGGATGTTTATTTGTCCACGAGTATACGAGGACATTAAAAAGAATACGAATCTTTACTGCACAAGTTTATCAAAGAAATCCGTATATTGTTTAACTATAATTTTTTTTGAAAAATTGCGTTCATATGTTTTTCTACCCTCACTGGCAAGTTCCTCGGCCAAATCAGCATCTCCTAGAAGCACCTTTATTGTATCGGCTAAATTAGTTGGGTTATCAATTTCGCACAAAAAACCATTCTTCCCATTAGTAATTAGCTCTTTCGGCCCGTCACTAGCCGCCGCTATAACTGGCTTCCCTTGAACCCACGCTTCCAAAATAACATTTCCGAGGGGTTCATGTCGCGATGGACAAATCAGCGCATCAGCAGCAGCAAGTAAATTGGTCGTATCGGACCGCCACCCCAGAAATCGAACTCTATCGGAAATTTTTAAATTGTCTGCAATTCGGATCAAATTTTGTTTTTGTGGTCCATCACCTGCCAACCAAAGGAAAACGTCGGGCACAGCTGCCAAAGCCTCTAGAAGCACGTCAAAGCCTTTGTTTTCATGCAACCTGCCAAGCGCAAGGATTATGGGGAACCCCGACGGGGTATCAAACATAGAACGTTCGAGAGGCAAACCTCTCCTTTCCTCAACAAAATTTGGGATGTAGATGATTTTATCGGACGGCCATCCGTGTTGCGTCATATAGCTAATAATTGTCTGAGTATTGCCAATCAAATAATCGCACTTCCTATACTTTTGTAGATTGTAGTACCCTCCCAAACGCGCAACGTGTTTGAAAGTCCCTTTAGGAAGCTTTTGTGTTGCTCTGGTCATCCACGTTAACACTATCCCCGGTTGATAATCCGCAGCTAATTTTCGAAGTTTGTAAGAAGTCAAAAAATCTAGCGCCCCGCCAAATGGCATTTCTATTACGTCAACGTTATTTTCTTTAAGCTGTCGGGATCTTTCTGTATTTTTACGAATTACAACTTTTTGGGAATACTTTATCTCTGAAAGCGCTATGGCTAATCGTGAAAAAAATAGCTCCGCCCCACCATTGGGAGCTCCTGCCATCACTTGTAATAATCGAGTCATTTTTAGTATAAGACCAAAGTGTTATATCAACTTTCATAGAACTTAAGTCACTTTATTAACTTTTAACCAGGCCACCGGCTACCTGTAGTTTGTAAATCGACGTCAGGGAGGAGATTAACATTTGAGTCCACATAGTAAAAGTGATGAAAATTTATTAGTTATCCAGCCTCTACCTGGCATTGGAGATGCAATCTGGCATCTACCACATTTAAAAGCACTAGCTAATTCCAACCCATCAGGGAAAGTGACACTTCTCACAAAAAGTCGCTCATTGGCAAAGCAACTTTTATCTGAAACGGATTTTGTAAAAGAAGTTCTCTATCTATCTCAAGAGAACGGGGACCATTTTGGGATATCAGGTCCCGTCAATCTTGGCAAATTTTTAACCCCTTTTAAATTCGATCAAGCATGGATTTTGCACAACTCGGCTAGATATAGCATCGCCTCTTGGTGGGCCGGCATACCGAATAGAATAGGTTTTGGCATTGGCTGGCAAGATGCCTTTCTTACCTCAGCTCATACGCTTTCCAAAAATGATAAGAGGTTAACGACGATTGAAAAATCAAAACGGCTACTTCGATTGAACGGCATCGCCATTGATGATGATAAACCCACCTTATATTTCTCAGAGGCTATTTTAAAATCAGCCGCACTTCACCTTCCCAAAGAAAAGCATCTAAACATTGCATTAGCTATCGGCTCTAGTGAGCCAAGAAAACAGTGGGGCACTGAGAACTTCATCAGGCTGGTGGAGGTACTGACAAACACACTTAAAGCAAATATTATATTAGTTGGAGGGGACGAAGACGCAGAAATGGCGGTAAACATCTGCGAACACTTTGAAAATCCAAGGTGGATAAAGCAACTGATAAAT
>OZSS01001471.1_pt1 | contig 10889 bp, 8 predicted proteins | sample 1779911 | NCBI WGS metagenome assembly OZSS01 (sample SAMEA2603589, study PRJEB24840) | metagenome | biome: Water; feature: Photic zone; material: Seawater sample | place: Mediterranean Sea | collected 2013-11-12 | depth 10 m | reverse complement strand
TTTCTATACCTATTTATTAATTAATGCTGGATTTTTCGCAATCGACTATTTGGACAACGGCTACCTCGGCTGGGCCTATTTTGTAGTGCTGGGTTGGGGTGTGGGAAATATCTCTCACTATATCAGCTTATATCGGGGGGGATATTTTCCTTTGAAAAAGAAATGGAACGACTTAAAATACCCCAAGGATAAAAGTCCTATTGTTTAAACTGCCTTTTGATTTCATTGAGTTTCATCAGCGCCTCAATGGGCGTTAAGGTATCTATGTCCAGATCTTTTATTTCCTCTCTGAGGTTTTCAAGCAGCGGATCGTCCAGATTAAAAAAGCTCAACTGCAATTCCTCTTTGTTGTCACTGAGGCCCTTGGCACGGGTTTCTTGGCGATTGGATTTTTCCAAGCCCTTTAATTTTTGGCCGGCCCTGCGAATCACAAAATCAGGCATTCCCGCCATTTTGGCTACATGAATCCCAAAGCTGTGGGCGCTACCCCCTGGCACGAGTTTTCGTAAAAACAGCACCTTGTCCTCCAATTCTTTCACGGAGACATTAAAATTTTTAATCCTTGGAAAATTGTGGGTCATCTCGTTTAACTCGTGGTAGTGTGTGGCAAAAAGTACCTTAGCTTTTGCAGGGTGTTCGTGCAGGTACTCGGCAATGGCCCAGGCTATCGAAATACCGTCATAAGTACTGGTCCCCCTCCCGATTTCGTCCAGCAGCACCAGGCTATTTTCTGTGAGGTTGTTGAGTATAGAGGCGGTTTCATTCATCTCTACCATAAAAGTGGATTCTCCCATAGAGATATTATCACTGGCGCCTACACGGGTGAAAATCTTGTCCACCACAGCCGTTTTTAGTTTGGCAGCAGGAACAAAACTCCCCATTTGGGCCATCAGTATCAAAAGTGCGGTTTGCCTGAGAATTGCCGACTTACCAGACATATTGGGTCCAGTAATCATGATGATTTGCTGGGTATTGGAATCCAGCAGTAGGTCGTTGGCAATAAAGGGAGTACCGGGGGGCAATTGATGTTCTATTACGGGGTGGCGTCCTTCCTTAACTTCCAAAAGGGTTTCACCAGAAAATTCTGGACGGGTGTAATTGTTTTTTAGGGCCAAGTCTGCAAAACTCCACAACACATCCAATTGGGCCACTGCCGCTGCGTTTTGCTTTAGGAGATCTATGTGTTGCTGGAGTTCGGTGATCAGTGCTGCATACAGATGGCTCTCAATGGATTTTATTTTTTCCTCGGCCCCCAATATTTTGGTTTCGTATTCCTTTAATTCCTCAGTGATATAGCGCTCTGCATTCACCAATGTTTGCTTTCGGATCCAATCCTCTGGTACTTTGTCCTTATGGGTATTCCTGACCTCAATATAATATCCGAATACATTGTTAAATGCAATTTTCAAAGAGGGGATTTGGGTACGTTCACTTTCCCGCTCCAGCATTTTATCCAAGTGATCTTTACCCGATCGCAAGAGGTCCCTGAGTCCGTCCAACTCATTGTCTACCCCCTGAGCAATCACTTCACCTTTGCCGATCAGCACTGGTGCTTCGGGTTGGAGTGTGGACTGGATCAACCCACTGATTTGTTTGTTGTCCCTGATGTCCTTAGCCTCTTCTTTTAAGACTTTGTCGGGCTGTTTGGCCAGATAGTCTTTCATCTGATCGATTTCCTCCAGCGATTTTCCCATTTGAACCAAAGCCCGCGGGCTGATTTTTTGGGTAGCAATTTTTGCGACCATCCTCTCTATATCTACCATCTGGCGGAGGTGGCTTTCTAGGGTTTCAAAAGCCTTGGAGTGTTTTACAAATGCGGCCACTACATCCAAACGGTGCTCGATCACCTTGAGGTTTCGCTCTGGAAAAGCCAGCCTGTGCTTCAACATTCTACCTCCCATGGCCGTGAGGGTATGGTCCAATACCTCTATGAGCGCCACACCATTGGGGTTGGTGGAATGAAACAATTCCAGATTCCGCATCGTAAACCGATCCATCCACACATATTCTTCCTCAAAAATCCGACGTATAGCAGTGATATGCGGTATTTGATTGTGGTGCGCTTCTTTGAGATAATGCATTATGGCGCCTGCAGCGATAATCCCAGTAGCCATGTTTTCTATTCCAAACCCTTTTAGTCCAGAAGTTTTAAAATGGGCTGTTAATTGCTCCTGGGCGTATTGGCTTTCAAAAATCCAATCTTCAAGGAAAAAAACATTGAACGATCCCCCCATTTCAGCTTCAAAAACTTTCTTTGCCGGTTTTGCGACCAACACTTCAGCGGGGGCAAAGTTTTGTAACAATTGCTCCACTTGAACAACGCTCCCCTCGGACACCCAAAAATCGCCTGTAGAAATATCGAGAAAAGAAATCCCAGTTTTGTTTTTGCCAAAATAAATGGCCGCCAAAAAGTTGTTCTTTTTATGCTCCAAAACCTCATCGTTCAAGGACACGCCTGGGGTCACCAACTCCGTCACCCCACGTTTGACAATTTTTTTTGTCATTTTGGGGTCCTCCAACTGGTCGCAAATGGCGACCCTGCATCCTGCTCGAACCAGTTTGGGCAGATAGGTGTTTAAGGAGTGGTGGGGAAAACCTGCCAATGCCGTTTCGCTGGTGCTTCCGGCACCACGTTTTGTCTGAATGATGCCTAATATTTTTGCTGCCCGGACAGCATCGTCACCAAAAGTTTCATAAAAGTCGCCCACCCGAAACAACAACAAAGCATCGGGGTACTTTGCCTTGATTTGGTTGTATTGCTTCATTAAGGGAGTTTGCTTTGTCGACTTGGCCACTTTAGAAAGGGTTTTTACGAATGTAATTATTAATAAATTCTTCTCGGAAAGGGGTTTTAAAAATTTGTTAACACCCCAGGCTCCAGCGATTATTTATTAAATTTACCCCATGCGCAAGCTTAAAAATAGTGAACTCAAACGCAAAACTGTCGCGGCTTTTAAAATGACGCCCAAAATACCGCTAATTCTTATTTTAGCCGATGTTCGCAGCCTGAATAATATTGGGTCTATTTTCAGAACAGCAGATGCTTTTTTAATTGAAAAAATCTTCCTCTGTGGAATAACTGCAACCCCACCCCACAAAGACATTTTTAAAACAGCGCTGGGGGCTACAGATTCTGTAGACTGGGCATATGAGGAGCGCGCTGAAGTAATAGTAAAAAAACTCCAATCTGAGGGTGTAAAAGTATTGGCCATCGAGCAGGCAGAGGCTTCCCTTCCTCTTAGCGACTTCAGGGTTGATAAAGATGAAAAGTACTGTTTTATTTTGGGAAACGAAGTTAGGGGCGTTGCTCAGGAACTGGTCGACGGTTGTGATGGCGTTATCGAAATCCCTCAGGAGGGAACCAAACACTCCCTAAATATTGCAGTGGCCACTGGTGTGGTGCTCTGGGATTTTTATCAAAAATTTAAAATGCTTTGATGCGTTGGAGAATTAACTGATAGGCTTTTTCATTTTTTATAAAATCCAAAGCGGTCAAATCAATGCTACAGTAGGGAACGGTCATTTCATTTTCAAGAAAATCCCTATAACCATTATCAATTTTTTTTAAGTAATCCAAGTCCATGTTTTGTTCATATGCCCTTCCCCTAATTTGTATGTTGACTTTTAATTGGTCCAATGATTGCTGGAGAAAAATCACCTTTTGAGGCAGGTCCAATTGGGCTGATAAGCGTTCGTATTTTTTCTTAAAACCCTCGTAATCTTTTACCGATAAATTGATTTTTGCAAAGACCAAGGATTTAAAAAATGAATGATCGGAAACCACTTTTTTTGACGTATTGGGGTTGGTATAAAAATCATTGAACTGTTTAAAACGATCCTCCAAAAAATAAAACTCCAATGGGGAGGCATAACGATCGGGTTGCTCATAAAATTTTTCTAAATATGGGTTTTTGGAGAAGTTTTCCAACAAAACAGGAACTTTAAAATCTTGACCTATTTTTTGCGCAAGTGAGGTTTTTCCCACACCAATATTCCCCTCAAATATTATATATTGATCCTGATCGAATAAATCAGGAGTCCACGCATTCATCGGCATTTTTTCTGGTACATCTGGGTCTTTACACCGATGCAACAAATCATTTAGTGGGCAGTTGAATACGGGATGAATAAGGTTAGGATTCATCTCGCACAGCGGGAGCAGCACAAAATTCCGTTCCTCCAAACGTGGATGAGGCAGGGTTAAATGATCATCTGAAATAACAAAGTCCTCATAGAACAGTAAATCTAAATCTATTTTTCTGGAAATATAGCCCGAACCCGTTGCTCTCTTTCGTCCTAAGCCGGTTTCTATTTGAAGTAGTTTTTGCAATACTTCTTGGGGAGAAAAAACCGTTTGAATCGCTATGCACGCATTGATAAAATAGGGCCCTTCAAAACCCCAAGCAGCAGTTTTGTAGCAAGACGACAGATCGACCAAGGGGCCAATATTTTTTTGGATCTGAACAACAGCATCCTGAATGTTTTTCAGACGTTGTCCCTGATTGGATCCCAATGAAATGTATGCGTTGTTCATTTTATTACCGTAGCTAAATTTCGTAAAACAATTTCACAAACCCTATCTTTGAAATAAAATAAACAATCGTGAATTTCTTTAAAAGCTTTTTAGCCTCCCTACTGGGAACTTTTGTTGCGTTAGGATTGATCAGTGTCTTTTTTTTTATGGCCATTGCCGCGATTGCCACCTCGGTCAATTTCGATAAAGTAGAAGGAGCCTGGATCAGTGAAAACAGTGTCTTAGATTTAAATCTCAACACGGTTGTCGTGGACAGAAGTCCTAAGGCCAATCCATTCGATAACTTTTCAGATTTTAGTGAGGTTAGGGTTGGATTAGATGAAATTTTGGGGAGCATTAACAAGGCTAAAAAAGACGACAAAATAAAGGGGGTTCGGTTAAAATCTGGGTTTATAAATTCTGGATGGGTCCAAACGAGAGAGATCAGAAAAGCCTTGAACGACTTTAAGTCTTCAGGGAAATTTATCTATGCTTATGCGGACTATATGTCACAAAAAGGTTTGTACCTCAGTTCGGTAGCAGACAGTCTTTTCCTGAATCCTATGGGGGTAGTAGAACTCAAGGGACTTTCTTCGGAGGTTCTCTATTTTGAAGACTTTCAAGACCAATACGGCGTGAAGATGGAGGTCATACGCCACGGTAAATATAAAAGTGCTGTGGAACCTTTCTTACAAAGTAAAATGAGTGATGAAAATCGCCAACAAATCCAAGGCATACTCAAATCGGTTTGGGAGACCCTCAGAGACGAAGTAGCGGCGAGCAGAGGATTGGAGCCAGAGACCATAGACGCTATTGTAGCGGATCTGGTAGTGGGTGATGCTGAGGGCGCGTTTGAACAAGGAATTATTGATGGAATGATCTATGAGGAAGATTTCGATAACAAAATTAAATCTGCATTGGGACTGGAGTTGGACAAAGACTACAAAACTGTTGATTTTACCAGAATGAATGTCCGAATTAAAGAATACAATGTTGAAATCGATGATCGCATTGCCGTGGTCTATGCACAGGGTCCCATATTTTATAGTGAGGGCAGCGAAAAGGTCATTGGCAAAGAAGCCATCAATGATGCTTTTGAAGAAGTGCTTGAGAGTGAAAAAATAAAAGCCGTTGTATTGAGAATAGACTCGCCAGGGGGTGACGCGCTCACCTCTGAGATCATTCTAAATGCCTCCAGAAAATTAAAAGGCAAAAAGCCCTTGGTGGTTTCTATGGGCAATGTAGCTGCCTCCGGAGGGTATTATATTGCCTGCTTGGCCGATCGTATTTTTGCTGACCCCATGAGCGTCACGGGTTCCATAGGGGTGTTGGCTGCTTTCCCAAATATCAGGGGAATGGCCAATAAAATCGGAATCAATGCAGAACAAGTAACCACCCATAAAAATGCCATGGGTTATAGTGTATTTGAGCCACTGAACAGCGGATTTAAAAAAAGTACCATAAAAGCGATAGAAAAAGTTTATCACACTTTTAAGTCTCGGGTTTCAGAAGGAAGATCTATGGACATGGAAGCAGTGGAAGAAATAGCACAAGGAAGGGTATGGTCTGGAAAAGATGCCTTGGAAAAGGGCTTGGTGGACGAATTGGGTGGACTCACAGAAGCCATTGCCGCAGCAGCCGAATTGGCGGATTTATCCGCCTTTAATTTGGTAGACTATCCTAAATACAAAGACGATTTAGAAAGTATGTTATTTGATACTTTCACTCGAGTAAAATCAGAATTTACAGAACATCCCTTAGAAAAATACGCCTCAGAATTTATCGAATTTAGCCAACTGGAAGGAATTCTAACCAGAATTCCATATTCGATAAAAATGGAATAAATGAAATCAAAACAGCAGCAGCTGGCTGCAAAAATTTATTTGTATCTCGCGGCACTTTTTATTACCTCATTGGTTGTGTCCAATCTTATTTTTCAAAAGTTTTTTTATTGGTACCCCTTTGATGGAACCGTTTTTGGAAGTCGACTGTTTGAACTCTCTGTGGGAATTTTGCCCTATCCCATCACTTTTTTAATCACCGATTTGATCTCGGAAATATATGGTAAAAGGGCTGCCAACCGTGTGGTGACTGCTGGGATTTTCGCTTCCTTTTTTTCTATGGGCATCCTGCTGGTCTCTGATTTTGTTCCGGCCATGGAAAGTTCTCCTTTAGATGACGCCACTTTTACCAAGGTTTTTTCACTTTCCCCTTTGGCGGTTTTGGCCTCTATGATTGCCTATCTATTGGCACAGTTTGTGGACATCAGAATTTACCATTTCTGGAAAAAATTGACAAAGGGTAAAATGCTGTGGTTGCGAAATAACTTTTCCACCTTTGCCTCCCAATTTTTAGATACTTTTTCGGTAATTCTATTGCTCAGTATTTTTGGGATATTACCTTGGGACTTGTTTTACGGATTGGTCTTGTCTGGGTTTATTTTTAAGGTCTTGGTAGCAGCTTTAGATACTCCATTGCTCTACCTGTTCGTTTGGATGTTTCGGAAAAAGTTCGGACTGGCCATAGGAGAAGAGATTAAATTGTAATATGGAAAAACCAACGGGTACGCGCATCAATAAATACCTAAGCGAAATTGGCTATTGCTCTCGTAGAGAAGCCGATAAGCTGATAGAAGCTGGAAGGGTATTGGTAAACGGTAAAAAAGCGGAAATGGGGGTCAAAATCAGTCCTCAAGACAAGGTGACGGTCAATGGAGAAATGCTCAATAGACCCAAAAACAAAAAAGTATATTTGGCTTTTAACAAACCCAAAGGCATTGTTTGCACCACAGATACCCAAGTTGAAAAAGACAACATCATCGATTTTATAAATTACCCCAGGAGGATTTTCCCCATTGGCAGGTTGGATAAGCCCAGTGAAGGACTCATCTTTCTTACCAATGATGGGGACATTGTCAACAAAATCCTACGCGCCCAAAACAACCACGAAAAAGAATACATTGTCACGGTAAACAAACCCATTACCCAGGCATTCCTGCACAAAATGAGCAATGGAGTACCCATCTTGGACACAGTCACCAAAAAATGCTTTGTAAAACAGACCCATAAAAACCAATTTAGGATCATTCTGACCCAAGGTTTGAATCGGCAAATCCGGAGGATGTGTGAATATTTTGACTATCGGGTAACTGCACTTAAAAGGGTACGAATCATGAACGTAAAGCTAGATACAAAAGTTGGAAAATGGCGTTATCTAAAACCCGAGGAAATGGAAAAGCTGACCCATATGCTGGCCAAGTCCTCAAAAATACCCTCTTAGTCTATATTGATCTTCACTACTGTTCCTTCATTGGAACGGATATTGTAAACAGTTTGATCCTCAAAGAGTAGATACTGGCCTTTGATTCCTTTGAGGATACCAGTGTAGCTGTTTTCTTTTTCCAAGTTTAAGCTTTTGACCTTTTCGGGATATTGTAAAACAGGAAAAGTAATGTTGGTTAAGTTTTGCCCTCCTATCTGATATTGTTTTAACTCCTCTGGCAAACATGCATAAGCTTGATCAATGGCCTGATCCCAAGTCACGTCCTCATAGTCGTTTTGTAACATTTTACGCCAATTGGTCTTGTCAGAAAAATGCGCTTTAAGGCTGACTTCAGCTATCCCGGCGAGATAGCGATTGGGGACTTCTAAAATTCCAACTGCCTCGTGCGCTCCTTGATCAATCCATCGGGTAGGAACCTGGCTCTGTCGGGTGACACCAACCTTGAGGTGACTGCTCAGGGCAAGATAAACCCAATGGGGTTGCAACTGCACTCTTTTTTCATACACTAAATCACGGTCCTCTTCACCCAAATGGGCTTTACTCAATTCTGGGCGCATCACCCAATCCCCGACAGATGGGCTTTCAAAAAAACAGCTTTTACAAAAACCTTGACGAAAGATTGGTTTTGAATCGTTACAGTTCAAACACATCGTTCCAGCAAATTCGAGCTTTAGGGTTCGGTCTAAAAATTGATTAATTTCAATAAAGTCGTTGTCTAAGTTGAGAAAATAGCGAATAGGGGTTCCCATCTCTGTGATCATCTTCTTTAGGACACCCTTAAACATCTTTAATCGAAAGTTTATATTTTTGCTAAAGATACATTTTTCTCATGCCAATTCCCCTTTTCAATTCTGTGGCCTCCTGGTTTCTTAAAAAACGAATTCACCAAATAGAGCTGTTTATGAAGTACCCCAATGAGGTGCAGCAGGAATTACTGCATGGCCTGTTGAGCAGTGCGGCCAAAACAGAGCTGGGAAAAAAACATGATTTTGAATCCATAAAGAATTACAATGACTTTAAAAATCGATTGTCTGTTGTTGAGTATGAGGACATCGTCGATCAAATTGAACGTTGTAGAAAGGGAGAGCAAAATATTTTTTGGAACACCTCTATCAAGTGGTTTGCCAAATCAAGTGGGACTTCCAATGCCAAAAGTAAATTCATTCCCATCAGCATTGATTCTCTGGAGGATTGCCACTACAAAGCGGGAAAAGACATGCTTTCCATTTATTACAACAACAATGAAAACGCCCAGATTTTAGCGGGAAAATGTCTGCGACTCGGAGGAAGTAGCGAATTGTACCAGAATACCGATTCGTATTTTGGCGACCTTTCTGCCATCATCATAGACAATCTGCCCTTTTGGGCGGAGTTGGGCAGTACACCCAGTCAGAAAGTATCGCTGATGTCGGAATGGGAAACAAAAATGGAAGCCATCATTGACGAAACCTTGGGCGAAAAAGTGACCAGCTTGGCGGGGGTTCCCTCCTGGATGTTGGTTCTACTTCAAAATGTGTTACAAAAAACAAAAAAAACGAACATCACCGAGGTCTGGCCCATGATAGAAGTTTACTTTCATGGCGGAGTAAGTTTCCATCCCTATCGCCAGCAGTTTGAGCTGATGTTTAAGGGAACAGATCTTAATTTTTTTGAAATCTACAATGCTTCAGAGGGGTTTTTTGGTATGCAAGACCAAAATGAATCCAATGAATTATTACTGATGCTGGATTACGGTATTTTTTATGAGTTCATCCCCATGGATCAAATTGATCGGGTGGATGAATCGGTTATTATCCCATTAAGCAAAGTGGAATTGAATAAAAATTATGCCTTGGTAATTACCACAAATGCAGGATTGTGGCGTTACAAAATTGGTGATACCTTAAAGTTTACTTCACTGAGTCCCTATCGGATTCAAATAACAGGGCGCATCAAAAACCACATCAATGTATTTGGCGAGGAACTGATGATCGAAAATGCTGAGGTGGCTTTGAGCAAGGCCGCCCGGGAAATGAACTTGAATATTGTAGATTATACTGCTGGTCCCATTTTTATGGAAACAAATGTAAAAGGGGGACATCAATGGCTCATCGAATTCACCCACCCCCCAAAAGATAAAGGAAGGTTTGTAGAACTTCTCGATCACTATTTGAAAACAGAAAATTCAGATTATGAAGCCAAAAGATACAAAGACATGACCCTTTCACTCCCAAAGTTGGAAATCGCTAAAAAAAATCTTTTCTACAATTGGATGGCCAAAAAAAACAAGTTGGGGGGGCAACACAAAGTTCCCAGACTTTCAAATAAGAGAGACTTTATAGAAGAATTACTGATAATGAACCATTAGGAGTCTATTAAACGACTTTTAAAGCGGGCATTTCTATTTTGGCGAGTCTTTGCTCTGCATAAGTTTTTGTCACCTTGAGTAGCTTAACATCGGATTCGGGCAGATCGAACATGGCCTCATTGAGCACTGCCTCACAAAGGGAACGCAAACCGCGTGCACCAAGTTTGTATTCTAAGGCTTTTTCCACAATAAAATCTAATGCTCCTTGGGTAAAGGACAATGTGATTCCATCCATTTCAAAAAGCTGAATGTATTGTTTGACCAATGCATTTTTGGGGGTGGTCAATATCGTGCTTAATGTTTCTTTGTCCAGAGGATTCAGATAGGACAATACAGGTAACCGACCGATGATCTCTGGAATCAACCCAAAGGATTTGATGTCTTGTGGAGTAATGTATTGTAATATATTTTCGGTGTCTACTTTTTTAAGTTCCTCTTTGGTGTTGTATCCAATGGCTTGGAGATTCATACGATTTTTGATGGTGCGCTCTATTCCGTCAAAAGCCCCACCAGCAATAAATAAAATATCGGAGGTATCCACCTCAATAAACTTTTGATCGGGGTGTTTTCTACCTCCCTTTGGAGGAACATTGACTGTGGTTCCTTCCAGCAGCTTGAGTAAAGCTTGCTGAACTCCTTCTCCAGAAACATCTCTGGTTATGGAAGGGTTATCACTTTTACGAGCAATTTTATCGATTTCATCAATAAAAACAATTCCCTTTTGGGCCTTTTCTACATCGTAATCCG
>OZSS01001470.1_pt1 | contig 10896 bp, 10 predicted proteins | sample 1779911 | NCBI WGS metagenome assembly OZSS01 (sample SAMEA2603589, study PRJEB24840) | metagenome | biome: Water; feature: Photic zone; material: Seawater sample | place: Mediterranean Sea | collected 2013-11-12 | depth 10 m | reverse complement strand
AACCTGCTACCTACAGATTAGGAATCTGTCGCTCTATCCTGATGAGCTACGAGGCCACAACATAAATATTATACACACAAAGATGGTTTGGCTATAACCGCTCAACATCATCTTCACCCAAATAAGTGCCCGTTCTGACCTCTATTAAAGTCAGGGCCACATCTGCAGGATTAGATAATTTATGGGCCGTACCTGCTGGAATATCCAAAGAATCATTAGCGCCCAGCTTGACAAGCCTTTCCCCTAGCTGCACTTCAGCAATACCGCTTATTACAACCCAGTTTTCAGAACGTTTCTGATGGGTCTGCAAAGACATTTGTGTCTGCGGATATAAGTGCACCCGCCGCACCTGATACCCTTCAGCCAGAACGAGATTCTCAAACCAGCCCCATGGCCTAAACTGGCGTGGCTGTTCCAAGGCTTGGATAAATTTCTGCTGAGAAAGCAGGTCAACAATCTACTAAACAGATTGAACCTGTTCTTTGTTTACCACCAAAACTGCATCGGCCATAGCGACAACAATCAGATCATTGAGGCCGACAGCAGCAACAACCTGCTCAGAATTATCGGACCAGATGAGACAAGAGTGGCTGTTTATTTGGCTGGCTTTGCCAACTAGCACATTTCCTTTTGAGTCTGATCGCTCATCTGCTGACAGCTCTCGCATAACAGCCTGCCAGTCACCCAGGTCGGACCAGCGTTTGGAAAAAGAAAAAACATTCAGGTTATCTGTCTTTTCAAGAATCGCATAATCAATTGAGTCAGCCTCAACTTCAGCCCAGGATGTCTCATCAAGACGCAGAAAGTCTAGATCCAGCTTGCCCAACTTTAAGGACTGTCTGACCGACCTCAACATGTCAGGTACATGTTGCTCTGCTAATTTCAAAACTATCTTACACTGCATTAGAAAAATACCTGAATTCCAAAGATAGCCTCCTTGTTCAATCATTTTTTTAGCGGAATCCCCATCAGGCTTTTCATGAAACCCGGCTACAACAAAACCATCAGCGTCTGATAATTTTTGTCCTGTTTCGATGTAACCATACCCTGTCTCGGGCCGGACAGGCTTAACACCAAAAGTCACTACAGCCCCTGATTTCGCTGACGTTTTCGCTGATACCACCCGTTCTGTGAAAGCTGCCCAATCAGGAATATAATGATCCGAGGACACTACCAGCATCAATGCATCTGGGTCCTCATCATAAATTTTCGTAGCAGCTGCTAGTATTGCAGGAGCTGTGTTCTTAGGTGAAGGTTCAAGCAAAACAGCATTCGATTTTATTCCAATATCGGCCAGTTGCTGAGCAGCAATGAACCTATAATCATTTGATGTAATCACGAGCGGATCTTCAAATTCTGGCCCTGACACACGCAATGCTGCCTGCTGAAATAAACTGTCCTTACTCGTTAAATTTAAAAACTGTTTTGGCATCGACTTTCGTGATATCGGCCAGAGACGTGTCCCTGCACCTCCACATAAAATCACTGGATAAATCAACGCCATAATCTGATGCCTTATCTTCGCAAACCTCTTTTTTGTTTTTAACTGAGGCGCTTCAAAATGGCTACACAAACCATGAAGTTAGGCAAACAGACAAGTTATATATGCTCATGAGCAAAGACATCATCCGGCAGGCCTGCCGCCCTGCAGGCATTGCTTTGTCTCTGGTTCAGCTGTTCTGTGTCAAAATCATCAATCAGTTTATGGAACAGACGATGCCAGTTTACCTCTGCTTTCAGATGCATAAACACAGAGCCCAGGCCCACAGCTGCCCGATCCATCAACACAAATTCACGCGGTGGTTTAATACCGCCAATCCGCTTTAATTCCTGATGAACACGTCCAGCCAACTCGCGTCCTTCTGAACCACCACGCATTTGTTGAATAGGGCGCACCTCATCAGACAGCAAGGGGGCATAAATAAACCCTGCCCACATATTCAAGACGGTAATCGCCTCATCATCAAGTCCGTGAAACCCCCATTTTGCATAGGCCTGACGCGCTAGATCATCATCCTGCTGGCTCAAGGCGCGATACAGCTCAATAACACCTGCCACAAATTCAGGACGGAAGATGCGGATGGACCCGAAATCCATTAAATTAATTTTCAAATCAGGAGCAATCGAATAATTGCCTAAGTGCGGGTCACCATGGATCACCCCATAAAAATAAAAAGGCACATACCAAGCGCGAAACATATTCATCGCTACCTGATTGCGTGCTTCCTGAGGCGGCTTTGTCTCCAGCCAGACCATCAGCTTTTGGCCCTCTATCCAGCTCATCGTCAGCGCCCGCTCAGACGATAAGTCAGGATAAAATTCAGGCATAACCACCTGATGTTCATCTTTTAGCATCAGACTGTACAGCTTCAGATTTACGGCCTCACGCCTGTAATCGAGCTCTTCACGCAGCCTATCTGATAACTCCGTATGGATATCAGCAGTTGAAATTGCACTGTCAAAACGCTCATAAAGCTGAAAAACCAGTTTTAATTGGGCCAGATCCGCATCAATTGCAGACGCCATATCTGGATATTGAAGCTTGACCGCCAACCGCTTGCCATCATGGGATGTGGCTTTATGCACCTGGCCAAGGGATGCCGCTGATACGGCCTGCCGGTCAAATGACGCGAATTTTGACTGCCAGTCCGCCCCCAATTCAGCTGCCATGCGGCGCTTTACAAACAGCCAGCCCATAGACGGGGCATCCGCCTGAAGGGCAGCCAGTTCTTCTGCATATTCAGGCGGCAACGCGTCAGGGATCGTGGACAAAATCTGGGCCACCTTCATCAATGGCCCCTTTAGCCCGCCCAATGCCTCGCGCAGCTGGGCAGCATGTTTGTTTCTATCAACATCCATCCCCAGATAACGTTCTCCTGCCAGACGGGCCGCCAGCCCTGACATTGTTCCTGTGACCCGTGCATAACGGCGAATGCGCCCACCAACTCCGGATTGACCATCATAAGCTGCCATCTTATCTAGTTCCCCTTTTTAGCGCCTGTCTCAGGACAAACTCTCCAGCTCGTCAATCATGCCTGCGATCATATCAAGCCCCATATTCCAGAATGAGGCATCTGCCGGGTTCATACCAAAAGGCGCAAGAGCTTCATTATAGCGTTTGGTACCGCCAGCTTTTAATAGCTGAATATATTGCTCAGAAAAAACCAATTTATCTGTAGCTGATTTCTCTTGATAATTCTGCCAGAGCGCATTCACCAGACAATCACCAAATGCATAGGCGTAAACATAAAAAGGCGTATGCACAAAATGTGGGATATAAGCCCAAATCGGCCGATAGCTGTCATCAAGACGGACAGCAGGACCCAGTGCTTGTGTTTGTGTCTGCATCCACAAATCTGACAGCGCCTCAGCAGACACCTCACCCGATTTACGGGCATCATGAAAGGCAGTTTCAAAATTATGGAAGGCGATTTGGCGTACAACCGTATTCAACATATCCTCAACTTTTCCGGCCAGAAGGAAGCGCCGCACTGCGTCATTTGGGGCCTTGTCAACTAAGGTCTGGAAGGCAAGCATTTCAGCGAAAACTGAGGCTGTTTCAGCCAGTATCAGAGGCGTATCTGACATCAGATAGCCTTTATCTGCTGCTAGCACCTGATGAATGCCATGCCCCATTTCATGAGCCAAGGTCATCACATCACGGGCCCGACCATCAAAATTCATTAGAATATAAGGATGGGCTGAAGGCACAGTTGGGTGGCTGAACGCCCCGGATGCTTTACCTTTACGCACTTCCGCATCAATCCAGTTCCGGTCAAAAAACTGCTGCGCGATATCAGCCATCGGCTGGTCAAAACCAGCAAAAGCATCTGTGACAATTTGCCGCGCGTCAGACCAGTAAAACCGTCTGTTATCATCTCCTGGCAAAGGAGCGTTCCTGTCCCACCAGGGGAGTTGATCTGCACCCATCCAGCCTGCCTTTAGCTGGTAATAGCGATGCGCAATGTCTGGCATGCGGGCTGTTACTGCGCTGGCCAGAGCATCCACCGTAGCGTCATCAACATCATTGGCAAGATTACGTGACGAGACAGGGCGCTTGAACCCCCGCCATCTGTCATCAATTTCCTTATCCTTGGCAATCACATTTAAAATTAAGCAGAAAAGTCGCTGATTATCCTGCATGACCCCAGATAAAGACTGACCAGCTTCTTTGCGGATATCAGCAGACGGATCTGACAATTTATTCAGGATTTCAGCTTCTGTTACTTCTGTGCCCTGAAACGCAAAACGCAGAGAGGCTGCTGTTTCATCAAACAGACGTATCCAAGCACCACGTCCCGCCGGAGTGCGTTCAACGAGCATCTGTTCAAGCCGGGTTTCAAGCTGATGCGGGGCAAAAGCACGCAGACGCCGCAACCAGGGCTGAAAATGATAAAAATCAGGGTCGCTCAACGCATGCTGAAAACCATCTTCATCTATGGCGGCCAGTTCAAGTTCAATAAACATCAACTGTGATGAAAAAGCTGAAATTGCCTCTTTCATTCCTTGTGCATGCTGGCCCGTCCGTGGATCAGCCATATCTGCGGCGAATTGCAAATCCGCATGTGAAATGATACGCGACAGACGTTCAGAGACAGATTGATATTCCGCGACAATAGCTGCAAGTTCAGCACCTGTCATCTGGCTGAGGCGCCCTTGATGCTGGACAAGCTTTTCTGTCTGCTGCTTGGCAGTATCCAAGTCCTGCTGGATGGACGTGCTGCTATCAGTGTATAAATCTGTTAAATCCCAAATGGGCAACGAATCTGGCATATCAGCCTCTTATCTATAAGTGTTTGTGCTTCTTCCATATATAGGCAGAAAACGCTGAACGGCTACCATTTGGCCAGATTCATTTCTGGCATTTGCGCAGCTGTCTGCCCCCGCAAAAAGACCAAAGTCACACTGCCAATTTCCACACCCCATTTACTAACAAAAGCGCGGTTAATCGCAATATCCTGATCAAGCTGGTAAATAAAATCATCAAATCTGACCTGAAGCTGCTGTCCAGACATCGACAGCACAATATCATATGACCAGGACAACACATTTCCCGCAATCTGGCCTGTGGCCACACCATCTATATCCTCTGCACGGCCCTGATAGCGAAAGAGGCCCAAACCGTCAGGGCCGAGATTATCAATTCTCCAGACCCGGCGGGCGGTCTCTCCATCATCATAGATGAATTGCTCGTCCAGTGTCAGACGCTCTCCATCTGTCTCGCCATCAATCTGTACACGAAACTGACGCTTCAGATTGCCAAATCTGTCTTCAAATATACCGTAAGCATAGCTTCTACCGTCAAAAAATTCCTCTAATTTTAGGGCAGGCCGATTATCTGCATAATCAGCCATATCTGCCCTAAAAAGCCATTGTGTGCAGCTTGTCAGACTTATTATAATCGCAAGTACAAATAAAAATCTTACCATAAATTTCAGGGCCATCATTAGACCTTTACTCCGCTATTTCTTCTGTTTTCATCTACGAGATGGAACCAGCAAGCAGATGACCCCTCAAACAGACTTGACCTTTCATATCCAAGGGCAGACTGTTGACTTGTAGTTTTAGCCGGAGCTTTTTTACGGTAATGCCCGCCCCTCCCCTTTTAGATAAGATGTTCACCTTTGATTTGCTGCGTCAGGAATGGCGGTTTCTGCTCTATGGGCTGCTGATGTCATTTTGGTCTTCCCTTGGCCAGACATTTTTTATTTCTCTGTTTAGTCACGATATCCGCACATCCCTTGACCTGACCCATGGTGAATTTGGCAGCTATTACGCTTTTGCGACAACTGCCAGCGCACTGACCCTGTTCTGGCTGGGTAAGTTGGCAGATACTGTAAGCGTGCCTCGCCTGTCACTAATGACACTTGGCGGGATCTGCCTGGCCGCGCTTCATTTCTCATTCGTCAGCTCAGTTTTCAGCCTTGTTCTTGGCTTTTATCTTCTGCGCCTGTCCGGCCAGGGGATGATGTATCATGTATACAGCACGGCTGTAACGAGGCGATATATCGCGACCAGAGGACGAGCACTTGCTTTATGTGGTCTCGGTATGCCATTTGGCGAAGCGGCTTTTCCTCTTCTTGTTATCCTTGCGCTTTCAATTACAGACTGGCGCACAATCTGGATTGTTCTGCCTATAATTGCGTTTTTTAGCTTTGCCCCGTCTATTCCGTTTTTAACACGGCGGACACTCTTTCAGGATGGCCCTGGCCGCGCTGCCCATGACAGCCCTGAAATACCCGATGATACATTTTCTGTCCGCCGGCATATAGTTATGCGGGACAGTGCGTTTTGGGCGGTTATCATCTGGCTGATGATGGTGCCCAGCTTTACCATTACTGGCCTGTTCTTCCATCAGATTTACATAGCGGGGCAAAAGTCTGTGCCGTTATGGCTCTGGTCTTCAAATTATATCTGGTATGCGCTGGCAGCTGTTGGAAGCGCATTTTTTTCTGGCTTTTTGATAGACAGGCTTACCGCCCACCGTGTGGCTTATGTCAGCCAGATTCCTTTATTATTTTCTTGCCTGTTCTTGTGGTGGGGTCATGGCACATACTGGTTACCAGTGTATTTTATACTTTTTGGCGCAGGCGGAGGTATGATACCACCTCTAATAAATGCCCTTTTGGCAGAACGATATGGCACAAAATGGTTGGGCGAAATTAAGGCTCTTGCTATGCCGATGAATGTCTTTGCTAGCGCCTTGTCACCTGCCCTAATGGGCATTCTCATCGACCTTCACTTTCAGCTGGATGATATAATTTTACTACTGGCAAGTCTGAGCCTATTTAGCACTATTGCTCCCTTTTTATGGTTTAATTTTCTTGGACAGACAAAGCTAACTAACAAGATGCTAAACTGATTTATCTATTTAGCCTGCGAACAGACCGACTGACCCGATTGATAAAAAACCAAATCACAACAGCTACAAAAGGCACGGCAAAGGCTTTCACAAGTCCTATTTCATCAAAAGGTGGCTGAAGATTAATTCCCTCCGCCAGAATGCCCACAAGACCCACGCCATAGTAAGTTCCAGCTATCACAGACAGACCCTCAACAGTCTGTTGCAGGCGCAGTTGGGCTTGCGCGCGTCTGTCCATGGAAGACAACAAATCACGATTTTGTCTCTGAATTGTTGTCTCTGTCTGTGTGCGCAGCAACGACCCTGTCCGTTCAATGCGCTGAGACAAAGTCTGTACTCGCTCACCAAAGGCAAAACAGGTCTGCATAGCTGGCATCATCCGCCTGTCCAAAAACCCATAAACTCCTTGATGCCCATTAAGACGTGCTAGACGAAGCCCTTCAAGACGAGCCAAAAAAATATCATGATAGGCTTTGGTCGCCGACAGCCTGTACGATGTATTTGCAGATATTTCTTCAACCTGGGCAGCCAGCTGGGATAGTGCCGGCAACAAGGCCTGAACTTCAGTATCATCTCGCGAAATCTGTTCAGTTAACTGCTGCGTCAGGTCTGTCAGCTTATGTTCTATCTGCACTAGTGTTGAGAGATATTTCCGCGCCACTGGCAGGCCAAGTAAGGCTAGCATGCGGTAGGTTTCCATCTCAATAATCCGCAAGACCATGCGCCCCATACGCTCTGGCGTAATATAATTATGAAAAACAATGGCACGTGAGAACTCATTCTCATCAATATCAAAACTGCAATGCAGCTGACCAGCCCCATCCGATATCTGACTTGAGGCCTCAGCCTGACTGTTCAGCAAAAACTGAACTTTCAGCGGATCAAGATTAGCGGGCGGGCGCGCGCCTATCTCTACCCAGATGGCATGAAACAGGCTGGCGGGCACAGTATCAATTATGTCAAAGGGCAGGTCCGGCCAGGCAGCTTTGTCAAACGCCCCTTTGGCCAGCCCGTTGCGAACCGTCTCTCCCTTCATTATAAAGCCGATTGTCACAAATTCAGTGTGTCGCTCTATCCTAAAAATATAATTCTTAAATGTCTCCCGCCTGAATTTTTCTCGCGTCCCGAGGGGTAGGCGATCCTGTGCCGTCAGCCAGTCATTGATATGAGTAACAATATCTTGATCTGAATTGTCATAAAGAAAGACATAGCGGATAAACCGGCCAGCACCGTCAAAATCATGAAACGGGCGGGCATGAAGCTCATCAGAAAGCTGTCTGCGCTCTGGATGGATGGCCATTATGAAAACATCCTTACTTTCGCCATTATCATCAGCCAAGACCCACTTAGTAAAAGCTCATTGCCAGTTGCAATCTTTTTCATCTTAACCCATTTTTCGAATATGGCCCATTTTTTCCATTTAAATTGCAAAAAATTATTTATCGCCCTGATTTGCCTGCTTGGAATGCTGCCTTTAAAGATGCAGGCAACCGAAAAGCCAATTGGGGATGGGATCTGGTTTACCTGTGAGTTTACACAAAGCAAAACTCCACCAACAGATGGGTGTGAGATGTTTGATGATGAAGGCTTCAAAGCCAGCGAGGGCCATCTCAGCTATCTCCGTATGATTGGATCTGCAGAGACAAACTGCAAGGGTCAGAAACAAGGCCAGTGTTTTCCCGCCGACCTGCCACAGATCACCGTAAAGACAAAACCTATTGGCGATGTGTGGCTGGATACTGACCGGCTGTATGTGACATGGTATGGCTGCACACAGGATTACCACTTTTTTCAGGACGAGGGCTTTGTAACAGTAAAACCAGAAGGTAAAGATTGTTTTTGGTCACGTGAACGCCATTTTTATGTTGCGCCCTACAAAGGACAGGTACTTCAACAATGAGTTTTATGCCCGCCCCGCCAGAACAACCTGTTTTGTCTGTTCATCCAGACAAGCACATCATCAGCCTGACGGGTGAAGATGTGCGTGATTTTCTGAATGATATTCTGACCGCTCAGATCAGCACTCTTGCCAGCGATACTGCCCGTGCTGCCTGCCTGCTGTCACCACAAGGGCGGATCCTTTTTGATATGATGGTGATGGCCACCGCAGATACGGTCTTTCTCATTACAGAAGCAGAACAGGCCGCCCCGCTTGCAAAGCGGCTAACGATGTATCGGCTGCGCCGGAAAATAGAAATCACTGTCAGCTCTAACCTTTGTGCAGGACATATATGGGGGGAAGGCCAAGCAAATTTCAATGTGCCGAATAGCTGTATCAGTGCTTATGACGAACGCCATAAGGCCCTGGGCAAACTTGTGCTGTTCTTTAAGACTGATGGCTTGCCAGAGCAGACAGAGGCAAAGTACTGGCAGGCACTGCGGATCAGCCTTGGTGTTCCTGAAGGGGCAGCTGATCTGACACCTAACCGGGCGCTGATGCTGGAAGCCGGACTTCACCTTTTGGGCGCGATAGATTTTGAAAAGGGGTGTTATGTTGGCCAAGAAGTGACCGCCCGCACCCATTATCGTGGTCTGGTCAAACGCCGCCTCTTTCCAATTTCTGCTTATGGCCAGTTGAAATCAGGTCAGGCCCTGAAGCGCGGTGACACAGCCGTTGGACAGACCGGATCAACAGCAAGTCTGCCAGATCGCAGGGACATCGCGCTAGCCAGCCTGCGCCTTGATGCAGTTCAGGACAATCTAGCCGGCATAGCTGAGCTTGCCACAGATGACGGACAGATAATCAGCCTTCACATCCCAGACTGGATGCACCCGCTTCCTAGCTTTGATAAGGGGTGATCAAGATAAATGTAGGGCGTTTCTTATTGGGCTGTCCAGCCGCCATCCAAAGAAAAGCTGGACCCAGTGATATTCTGGGCCGCATCACGGGCAAGAAACAGCGCCATATCCGCAATCTGCTGGGGCATCAGAAACTGACCAGCGGCATGTTTTTCGCTGACCATCGCAATCCCGGCTTCACCATAAGGCAAGCCTGTTTTCTCAGCATGTGCGCGAACTTGCCGGTCAACAAGCTCTGTCAGAACAAATCCCGGGCAAATCGCATTACAGGTGATATTATGCTGCGCTGTTTCCAGCGCGACAGTCTTGGTCAGTCCAACGAGCCCGTGTTTAGCAGCAACATAAGCAGATTTATGAACTGAGGCTACCAGACCATGCGCAGAAGCAATATTAATTATCCGGCCGAAATCCCGCTGCTTCATGCCTGGCAGGACAGAAGAAATCAGGTGAAACGGCGCAGATAAATTGACATCTATAATATCCTGCCATTTTTCAGACGGAAATTCATCGACAGGTGCAACATGCTGAATGCCTGCATTATTAATAAGCACATCCACACAGCCCATTATATCAGATGCTTTATTCACCATGCCGCGGGCTGCCACCGCATCCCGCAAATCAGTATCATCAAAATGGCAAGAAGCTGCACCTTTCTCCTTCAACTGGGCAAGAATGTCTTCTGCCTTCTTATCCGACATCTGGCCGCCAACATAAAGATTCGCCCCTGTTTCGGCAAAAGCTGATGCCATTGCCAACCCCAACCCTGATACACCACCTGTGATCATCACCGTCCGGACAGATAAACACTCCATATCCGCTTCCTCACCAACTAAATAGATATATCCACTTCAAACACAAATTCGTCAGGATTTAAATAAGGCTTCTGCTTGTGCGCTGACATCTTGTTTTGTTGCCAGAATTTCGTCAATTCTGACAATTTCCGCTTTTAGCTGTTCTTGATAGTCTTTCAAATCCTCAACATTCCAGTTGTAAAACGATTTTGGTGCATAAGTAGGTTTAAATGCGTCAAATTCATCTTCCATCCGTTTTCCCCCTTTACAATCCGCACACATACATTCTCGACCATACTGGCGGCATTGCCGTTCTTCAATTTTAGGAAACAAAAGGTCTGTTTGCAAATTTCTGTCAAAGGGCTATATATTAGGTCAGGTTCCACCAAAACACTAAGATGCTCCGATTTTGGGGCATGTTTGGAATCGGCTGGCCCTCTAGGC
>OZSS01001466.1_pt1 | contig 10924 bp, 9 predicted proteins | sample 1779911 | NCBI WGS metagenome assembly OZSS01 (sample SAMEA2603589, study PRJEB24840) | metagenome | biome: Water; feature: Photic zone; material: Seawater sample | place: Mediterranean Sea | collected 2013-11-12 | depth 10 m | reverse complement strand
AAACAGCCTTGTAAAGTTTTACTTTTTCCTCTTGATTTTCAAATCTTCTAATCCAAACATATGTATTGCCTTTTTCCTCAGAATTCATTACACGTTCACCATTCTCTAAAGCGAATTGGTCTGAACTATCCATCACAAAACTGCCATGAATAACCATACCTTTTTCTACTTGAAAAGGCATTATAGTTTTCTCCATAAACGAAACCCATTCATTCATTTTCCCAGGAGCAATTTGATAAATTCTTAATTCAAAAAAAGCACTCATTACAACACCTCTTAAAAGTAAATAAAATTAAACACTATATAATTAAATTTAAATATTCAAATTTTCATTTATATTATCATCAGTAGTTTTTTAAGGAGAGCTGAATGGATTACTCAAAGGGATGTTTTATTGGACGAATATGGGACAATTCCAAAAATGGACCATGTTTAATTAGAATAAAAGATGGAAATGTATATGACATTACATCTAAAGAGATCCCCACTCTAAGAGATTTGCTTGAATTAGAAGATATAAAAAAATATTTAAATAGCGTTCAAGGTATAAAATTAATTTCAGTTGAAGAATTGTTTGAATTAAGCTTTAAAAAAAATTCAGAATATCACCTACTTGCTCCCTGTGATTTTCAAGCAATTAAAGCATGCGGTGTAACATTTGCTAAATCAATGGTTGAAAGAGTAATTGAAGAAAGAGCAGCAGGTGATCCTAAAAAAGCAGAAAGTCTTAGAAATCATATTGGTGGATTGATTGGTGACAGTCTGCAAAATATTATTCCTGGGTCAGAAAAAGCTATTGAAGTTAAAAATGCACTTATTAAAGAAGGTTTATGGTCACAATACTTAGAGGTTGGAATTGGTAAAGATGCTGAAGTTTTTACTAAAGCTCAGACTTTATCATCAGTTGGTTTTGGATCAGAAGTAGGTCTAAATCCCATTTCAAATTGGAATAATCCTGAACCAGAAATCGTTTTAGCGGTTAACAGCAAAGGCATAATCAAAGGAGCTACTCTTGGTAACGATGTTAACTTAAGAGATGTTGAAGGGCGTTCGGCTCTTCTTTTGGGCAAAGCTAAAGACAATAACGCCTCTTGTTCAATTGGACCCTTTATAAGAATTTTTGATGATACTTATTCACTAGATGATATGAAATCAGCTCATATTACATTAAAAGTTGAAGGCGAAGAAGGATATATATTAAATGGTTCAAGCTCTATGTCAGAAATAAGTAGGGATCCAGAAGATTTGGTAAATCAAACAATTGGAAGACATCATCAATATCCAGACGGTTTTATGTTATTTTTAGGAACCTTATTTGCCCCAACTGAAGATAGAGACGTCGTAGGTGAGGGATTTACTCATAAAATTGGTGATAAGGTAACTATTTCAGAGCCTAATTTGGGTGAATTAGTAAATTATGTGAATTTATCCACAGCTTGTCCACAGTGGGAGTTTGGCATATCTTCAATGATTAAAAATTTAAGTCAAAGAGGTTTGATATAAATTAAATTTTAGGAATTCATTATGAAAGAAGTATTAAAAGGATCCTTAGAGGGCATAAAAGTAATAGATTTTTCAACTCTCTTACCTGGACCACTTGCAAGCTTGTTCTTATCAGAAACAGGAGCAGAGGTAATTAAGATTGAAAAACCTGATGTTGGTGATGAAATAAGATTGTCTAATCCTCAATGGGGTGAACAAAGTGTATCTTTTTCTTTGCTTAATAGAGGTAAAAAAAGTTTATCACTTGATTTAAAAGATCCTAAAAATCTTAAAATCTTGATACCAATTTTAAAAGAAGCTGACATTATAATTGAACAATTCAGGCCTGGCGTAATGAAAAGACTCGGATTAGATTATGAAAGTGTAAAAAAAATTAACCAAGATGTAATTTACGTCTCTATCACAGGTTATGGTCAATATGGCCCAAAAAGTCAGGTAGCTGGCCACGATCTAAACTACATAGGAAATGCAGGTCTTCTGAGTATAAGCATGGGTAGAGAAAATGATACCGTTGTACCGCCAGCACTTGTAGCAGATATAGCAGGTGGATCTTATCCGGCTGTAATTAATATCTTATTAGCATTAAGAAAAAGGGACTTAAATAAAGAAGGCTCATATATAGATCTATCTATGACAGAAAATCTTTTTCCTTTTATGTTTTGGGGTTTAGGTTCTGGGTTTGCCCATAACAAATGGCCAGGCAATAGTGATGGAGTTTTATCAGGAGGTTCTCCTAGATATAATATCTACAAAACAAGTGATGGAAGTTATGTAGCTGCAGCCCCTTTAGAGGATAGATTTTGGAATAAGTTTTGTGAGGCAATAGAACTCCCAAAAAAATTTATCAAAATGCAGAATGATCAAGAAAAGGTCATTCAAGAAATTAAAAAAATTATTGGACAAAAAGAAAAAAATTACTGGGTTGATGTATTTAACAAAGCAGATTGTTGCTGCTCAATTGTTAAATCAATTGAAGAAGCAATCAATGATAATCACTTTAAAGTTAGAAAGATTTTTGAAAACAAAATCATAAATAATTTAGGTGAAGAAATTCCTGCTCTTCCTATACCTGTAGATATGCAATTTAGAAAAGACCAAAAAAGAGCTTCTGCTCCAAGTCTTGGAGATATTAATGATCAATTTTTCTAATTAAAAAATCATTAACTTGACGTTATTAATACATGTTGTCAAAGTAGTTAAATAGCGAGTTGTAAGATTTAGCTCTCGGAGATTTATAATGAAAAGATTAAATAATTTAGAATCTTACTGGATGCCATTTACGGCTAATAGGGATTTCAAGAAAGATCCCAGAATGGTTGTTGCTGCTGATGGTATGTATTACAAAAGTGAAACTGGGCAAGATATTTTAGATAGTGCAGCTGGATTATGGTGTGTTAATGCAGGACATAATAGACCAGAAATAACATCTGCTATTTCTGAGCAAGCAGCAACTTTGGATTTTGCTCCAAGTTTTCAATATGGTCATCCAAAATCTTTTGAACTTGCAAGTCGTGTCGCTGATATATTTCCAAAAGGTTTAGACCATGTTTTTTTTACAAATTCTGGTTCTGAAGCTGTTGATAGTACTCTTAAAATAGCTTTAGCTTATCATCGTGCTAGAGGCAAAGGAACTAAGACAAGACTAATTGGTCGTGAAAGAGGCTACCATGGTGTTGGATTTGGTGGAATTTCAGTTGGTGGAATGCCAAGAAACAGACAATATTTTGGATCATTGCTAACGGGGGTAGATCATATATCCCATACATTTCTTCCAGAAAAGAATAGATTTTCTAGAGGTTCACCTGAACATGGTGATTATTTGGCAGATACATTAGAAGACATTATTGCACTTCATGATGCATCCAATATTGCTTCTGTGATTGTAGAGCCTGTAGCAGGTTCTACTGGAGTTTTACCGCCTCCAAAAAATTATTTAAAAAGACTAAGAGAAATATGTGATAAACACGACATTTTATTAATTTTTGATGAAGTTATAACTGGTTTTGGGCGCCTTGGAAAAGCAACAGCTTCTGAGTATTTTGGAGTTACTCCTGATATTATTTCGTGTGCGAAGGCAATCACTAATGGAATTATTCCTATGGGTGCTGCTGTAGTGTCTAAGGAGATATATGATACCATGATGGACGAAGCAGATATGCCCATAGAACTCTTTCATGGATATACATATTCAGGACATCCAATTGCATCTGCCGCTGGTCTTGCTGCACTAGATATTTATAGAGATGAGGACTTGTTCAACAAGGCTGGTAAAACAGCTAAATATTTAGAGAATATCGTTCACCAGCTTAAAAATGATAAAAATGTAATTGATATAAGAAACTTAGGTTTAGTAGCTGCAATAGAAGTTGCTCCAAGGCCAGGAGCTGTAGGCGCTAGAGGATATGAAGCTATGAAAAAAGCTTGGCATAAGGGTTTAATGCTAAGAGTGACAGGAGATACACTTGCATTTTCTCCCCCTTTAATTGCAGAAAATCATGATATAGACAAAATTTTTGAAATTGTTCAATCTGTTTTAAAAGAATTAGACTAAATTTTTCATGCTATTAATTGGCACCTTGATAAAGACATCTCCACTGTCCTCTGCGGGCGGTAGATTACCAGCTCTCATATTTACTTGAATTGATGGTATTATGAGTTTAGGCATATTTAATGTTTTGTCTCTTGCCTCTCTTACTTTAACAAACTCATCTTCTCCAATTGAAGTCTTTACATGAATATTCTTTTTTTTCTGCTCACCCACCGTTGTAACCCACTCTACTTTTCGTGAAGTCGGTGGATAATCATGGCAAACAAAAATTAAGGTATCGTCTGGATAGCTCAATATTTTTTGAATCGATCTATAAAGTTCACGAGCGTCTCCACCAGGAAAATCAGCTCTGGCACTACCAAGATCTGGCATAAATAAGGTGTCTCCTACAAAAATAGAATTTCCAATCACATGTGCGGTACAAGCTGGTGTGTGGCCTGGAGTATTGATTACTTTACATTTTATACATCCAATTTTGTATTCATCATTATCTTTAAATAATCTATCAAACTGACTACCATCCCTTTGAAATTCTGTCCCAGCATTAAATGTTTTACCAAAAATATTTTGTATATCGGAGATTTTTTCAGATATACCAATTTTTCCACCTAGTTTTTTCTGGATATAGGGAGATGCAGACAAGTGATCTGCGTGAACGTGCGTTTCGATAAGCCACTCAAGATCTAATTTCATCTTTTCAATAAAAGAAATAATTTTTTCTGCATTATGATAATCTATTGTACCTGATGAAAAATCAAAATCTAAAACACTATCTATTACGGCGCATTTTTTTGAGGTCATGTCATAAACGACATAACTGATAGTGGATGTTTCCTCATCAAAAAAACCTTTAATTTTGAAATTTTTATCTAATCTTGTCTCAATCATTTTTAAACCTTAAACTATTTGTGGAACTGGCCTTTTAGTAACTTCATTTTTAATTAAAATTGACTCCAAACTTTTTGCAATCTCAGATAAATCTACATCTTTTCCAGCTGGCGCAATTAATTGAATTCCGAAGGGCATTTGTTGATGATCTAATCCACATGGCAATGCCCAAACACAAGGGATTGCCATTGTGGTTGCATAGCTAAGTGATAACCACCTCATATAAGTTGGCATTTTCTCTCCATTAATTTCATCAACAAATAATTGTTCATGCGGATATGGAGAAACTGATGCAGCAGGACAAATCAGAACATCATATTCATTAAAAAAATTACGAAAGTTTCTGTAAATTTTCGTTTGCATCACATGAGCCCATGATACATCTGAAAGAGAGTACTTTAATCCTCTTTCAACATTATCAATTACATTTGGCCCCAACAAATCTTTTGAATTATCAAATCTTTCTTTATGTGATGCAACATAGTTAAATCCTCGTATGATTTCAAAGCAATTATGTACATCTAAAAAATCTGGTTCAGCTTGCTCTGATTTTCGAAAATTACTTTTAAAAGTACTTACCTTATCAAGAAAAATTGATTTAATCTCATTATCTACTGGAGCACATCCAAGATCAGCTGAGTATGCCATTTTTATATTTGATAGGTCAGCCCCAATCAATTCTTGAGGCATTGAAATACTGTCAAAACTTGAGAACGGATCCATTCTATTTAAATTTGCTTGAGCTTGTAATAGTAAATAAGTGTCCGACACACTTCTGCCCATTGGGCCTTGAACTGAAAAAGGGTTCAAACCTACAGCAGCTTCAGTTGCTGGTACCAAACCAGGAGAAGGTCTAAAACCATTAACACCACAAAACCCAGCAGGGGTCCTGAGGCTTCCTCCATAATCACTACCATTAGCCAATGGCATCATGTTACAGGCTAAAGCTGCAGCGCTTCCACCAGAAGAACCTGCAGGAGTTTTTGTTAGATCAAATGGATTAGAAGTAGCACCATAAACAAAATTTTTTGTATTACCACCTGCACCAAATTCTGGTGTGTTTGTCTTACAAAAAATTATTGCACCTTCACTTCTTATATCCTCAACTATAGTGTCATCACTTTCAGGAATTCTATTTTTATAGATTTTAGACCCAGATGTTGAGCGGAGATTTTTAACAATATTTAAATCTTTTATGCCAACGGGTAAACCATGAAGTAAACCTAGTTCTGATCCAGACATTACATCATCTTCAGCTTTTTTTGCCTGTTTTAGAACATCTGCATTATTAATTGCTACAACTGCATTTATAGATGGGTTTAATTTTTCTATTTGCTCAATACAACTCTTTGTTAGCTCTAATGGTGAAAGTTTTTTGTTTCCAATTAACCTTCTTGCTTCAATAGCATCTAGATCACATGGCCTTGACATATTTTCTCCTTTTAATAAGAAAAAGATCACATTTTATTTGACTTACGTAAAGCTTGAATGAACAAAAAGGCTCAATAATACAATAAATTAATTGTTTATTGAGAATTACTATCAATTAGTGTAATAATTATCTCATGAATAATAAAGAAAAATTAAGGAAAGCTGGTCTAAGACCTACTAAACAGAGGATGATAATTGCAGACATCCTTTTAGATGGTATTAATAGGCATTTTACTGCTGAAAATCTGCAGAACGAAATAAATTCTTCAGGTAATTCAATGTCTATAGCTACAATATATAATTGTCTTAAAAAATTTAGAAATTGTGGTCTCATTAAACAGGTTGAATCTTCAAAAGACACCGCTATTTTTGATACAAATATAAATCAGCATCATCATTTTTTAGACGAAGAAACAGGTGAATTAATTGACATTGAAAATGATGAAGTTAACTTACACAAGCTTCCAAAAATTCCTCAAGGTTATCTTAATAACGGCGTTGAGGTATTAATAAAAATTAAGAAGCAAATTTGATTTTTTTACTTTAAAATCGTTCTAAACTACTTGACATAAATAAGCTCACTTCATATTTTCAAATATATACAATTTAATAAGATTTCAGAAAGGATTCCTAATGGATGATATCGGCAAATGTCCAGTAATGCATGGTTCAGTCACAACAAACAGTGGTGTAAGCACAACTAATCGTGATTGGTGGCCTAACCAACTTAACCTAAGTATACTTCATCAAAACGATAAGAGATCAAATCCAATGAGTTTGGATTTTGATTATAGAGAAGAATTCAAAAAACTTGATTATCAGGCTTTAAAAAAAGATTTAAATGATTTGATGACAGACTCTCAGGAATGGTGGCCGGCTGATTATGGTCATTATGGTCCTTTCTTTATTAGAATGACATGGCATGCCGCTGGAACATACAGAACTAGTGACGGCCGAGGAGGCGGAGGAACTGGTGATCAAAGATTTGCCCCACTAAATAGCTGGCCTGACAATGGTAACCTTGATAAGGCAAGAAGGCTATTGTGGCCAATCAAGCAAAAATATGGAAATAAAATTAGTTGGGCTGATCTTTTTATTTTAACTGGAAATGTTGCCATTGAGTCTATGGGCGGAAAAACATTTGGTTTTAGTGGAGGACGAGCAGATATCTGGTCTCCACCCGAAGATATTTACTGGGGACAAGAAAACGAATGGTTAGAAAACAAAAGATATACAGGAGATCGTGAATTAGAAATGCCTCTTGGTGCGGTTCAGATGGGATTAATTTATGTTAATCCTCAAGGACCAGATGGAAATCCTGATCCTTTAGCAAGTGCGAGGGATATTCGTGAGACATTTGCAAGAATGGCAATGAATGACGAAGAAACAGTTGCTCTGACTGCTGGTGGTCATACATTTGGAAAAGCACATGGTGCATCTGATCCAGATAAATATGTTGGTGCTGAGCCAGAAGGTGCACCAATAGAACAAATGGGTTTTGGGTGGCAGAACTCTTATGGTTCAGGATTTGGTAGCGACACTATAACAAGTGGAATTGAAGGTGCTTGGACTGCTAACCCTACAAAATGGGATAATGGTTATTTTGACTTGTTATTTGGATACGAGTGGGAATTAGTAAAAAGTCCTGCAGGAGCCTTTCAATGGCATCCAATAAATCCTAAAGAAGAAGACATGGCGCCAGATGCTCATGATGGGTCAAAAAAAGTTACAACAATGATGACAACTGCTGACATGGCCATGAGGGAAGATCCTGCTTACAAAGTTATTTCAAAGAGATTTCATGAAAATCCAGATCAATTCCAGGATGCATTTGCTAGAGCATGGTTTAAATTACTACATCGTGATATGGGACCAAAGACTCGTTATCTTGGACCTGAAGTTCCCGAAGAAGAGTTGATCTGGCAAGACCCAGTTCCTGCTGGGAACAAAAGCTATGATATCAGCGCAGTAAAATCTCTAATTTCAGATAGTGGATTGTCTACAAAGCAAATGGTTGAGACAGCGTGGGCAAGTGCTTCTACTTTTAGAGGGACAGATATGCGTGGCGGAGCTAATGGTGCTCGTATTCGTCTGGAACCTCAAAGAAGTTGGGAGGTAAATAAACCAAACGAACTATCCAAAGTTCTAGATGTATATACATCAATATCTGAAAAAACTGGTGCATCTATTGCTGATGTAATTGTTCTTGCTGGAAATGTCGGAATTGAAAAAGCATCAGGACAAAGCCTAGATTTCACCCCAGGTAGAGGAGATGCAACCCAGGAAAAAACAGATGTTGACTCATTTGCGGTTCTTGAGCCAGTTGTTGATGGATTTAGAAATTATCAAAAAGAAGATTATGGTATTAGTCCTGAAGAAATGTTGCTTGATAAAGCTCAGATAATGGGTTTAACCGCACCAGAAATGACTGTTCTTATTGGTGGACTAAGATCTCTTGGTATTAGTGCAGATGGTCATGGCGTTTTTTCAAAAGATACAAGTAAATTATCTAATGGTTATTTTGTAAATCTTCTTGACATGGGTATTGAGTGGAAACCAATAAACAGCAATACTTATCAAGGTGTAAGCAGATCCACTTCAGAAAAAATTAATACTGCTACTCGTGTGGATTTAGCTTTTGGTTCAAACTCTCAACTAAGAGCTATTTCTGAAGTATATGCATGTAGTGACTCTCATGAGAAGTTCGTTAATGACTTTATTGCAGCTTGGAATAAGGTTATGAATATGGACAGGTTTGATTTGTTATAATCAGATAGATAATGTTTTCAAGAAGGCGATTTGATTATGTTAAATCGCCTTTTTTTATGAGCGTGGATGTATAGCTTTATGTAATCTCAAAAGTTCTGCTTCGTTTACATCTGTATATCTTTGGGTGGTTGAAAGGCTGGAGTGGCCTAGCAATTGTTGTATAGCTCTTAAATCTGCGCCACCAGATAATAAATGAGTGGCGAATGCATGCCGTAAAGCATGAGGAGTAGTATGGGATGGTAAGCCCAATTCATACCTCAGATTTTCTACTCTTCTTTGAATAATTCTTGGAGATAATTCTCCTCCTCGTTTTCCCAAAAAAAGCGGCTCATCCCCATTAGTATCAAATGGACAATGATCTATATATTCTCTGACTCCTTCACAAATAATTGGTAAAAGAGGTACATCTCGATATTTGTTACCTTTACCTTTTACTCTTAACCACTCCCCATTGGGTGCATCTTTTCTTTTTAATGATAACGCCTCACTTATTCTTAAACCTGAGCCATACAATAGAAGTAAAACTGCCCTATCACGTAAATTAATCCAGTGATCAGACTCATTATTCATAATTGATTCTAAAGCCTGTGCTACTAGATTTGACTCTATGGACTTTGGAAATGATCTTTTAAGTTTTGGGCTTTTAAAAATAGACATATCGAGTGAAGAAATAATTTTATCTCTTATAAGGAATTTATAAAAATTTTTTAAACTTGATACTTTTCTAGCGACTGTTGGTCTAGATAATTGTCTTTCAGATAAAACTGACAAAAATTCTCTAAAAATGTATTTATCTGGTAACAAGAATTCATAATTTTTGTCAGTACAAAAATTTGAAAATTCTAACACGTCTCTTTTATATGCGTCTAAGGTATGTTCCCCATAACCACGAATTGTTTCTAGATATTTTATCCAGGAAAAAATGGTATCATTTTCATTTTTAGAAATACTATCTTTATTCAATTCTTCCACATTTATTACAAAATTGATTGTCCTGTTTTTTTCCAATCGGATAGAAAATCTGATAAGCCTTTATCAGTTAGAGGATGGTTGTACATAGATTTTAAAAATTTTGGTGGTACTGTAGCAACATCTGCACCTAACTTTGCAGAATCCACAATATCTTGAACACTTCTTATTGAGGCTGCAAGAACTTTAGTATCAAATCCATTAATATCGTAGATCTCAGTAATTTCAGAGATTAAATTCATGCCATCAGCACCAATGTCATCTAATCTACCTATAAAAGGAGATATAAAAGTTGCGCCTGCTTTTGCGGCTAATAGGGCCTGAGCCGCACTAAAACATAAGGTGACATTAACCATAATACCATCGTCAGAAAATGCTTTGCACGCTCTTAAGCCGTCAAATGTTAAAGGAACTTTAATTGCAACATTTTGAGCAATTGAAGAGAGTTTTTTACCTTCTAAAATCATATTATCAAAATCTGTTGAGGTGACTTCTGCGCTTACTGGTCCTGACACTTCATTGCAAATTTCTTCAATAGTACTAATTATATTTCTTCCAGATTTAGCAATTAAAGACGGGTTAGTAGTAACACCATCAATTAACCCAGTAATATTTAACGATTTAATTTCCTCAATTTCAGCGGTGTCTATAAATAATTGCATCACTTTTCCTTTTAACTTTTTTGAAGTTTAAACATTTAATTAATTATAATTTATAATACACTATTTAAAAATTATAACTATATTTAGCTTTAAACTTATTTCATAAAGATAGTAAATGAAAAATGTAAACTCAAAAGAAGTGTCTGTCTTAGTT
>OZSS01001465.1_pt1 | contig 10924 bp, 12 predicted proteins | sample 1779911 | NCBI WGS metagenome assembly OZSS01 (sample SAMEA2603589, study PRJEB24840) | metagenome | biome: Water; feature: Photic zone; material: Seawater sample | place: Mediterranean Sea | collected 2013-11-12 | depth 10 m | reverse complement strand
GTGTATACATTGGTAAACATGCTTCTGGCTGCTCTCTTGAAATGCCTCGGTACCTCTGAAGAAGTCAATATGACCCTCGCGGGAGAGACTGGAGGAGGGTCGCGCGGGTCTAATACATTGAAGCGAATTGCCTTTTATAATAAAACTGTTATGCAAGAGACCGAAAGTGAAGCGGAAGGCGGAGGCGGGCAGGGGGTCGAATTGTGGGCCCTTGTATACCACTTGCTGTGCCTCCTTGAAGCCTGCTACATCCACCACCCGCAACATACGGATGAGGCGCTGACAACTCTTGCTTCTCCTGGTTCCTCTGGAGGTGCTGCAGGGAGTGATGTGCCGCCCCGTGGCCATATTGCGTTGGAGCTTATCCAAGAATTGTTACTGTTCCCACATGCTTGGGTGCGGGCAGTGTCCGCGAGAGTACTGGTGTTGTATTTGAATCGCAGAGGTACTAGTCGAGCCAGCCTAGTAGTTGCTCTCACGAGTAGTTCACATCAGAATGTCAACAGCAACTCGAAGGAAGGTGGGAAGAAAAGAGGCCGTTCCATCCAACCCAAGGAACGCCATGAAGCCCTTCTTGTTCCTAATGCACTCTACCATACTTCTCGTCGCCTTTGTGTTGCATTAAATCAACCAAGTTTGGATACTGGACTCCTCGGGAGTATCAGCTCTGGGTTGGTGAAGGTGTGTCGCATGATGATAGAGAACAACGACTTGAATGAATTGAAGGAGGCGAAGCAGGATAGTGATGATGGCGATGATGATGAGGATGATGAGGATAATAATGATGAGGAGGAAGAACGAGAGGAGGAGGAGGAAGTGGAAGGTGTTGGCGACGAGAAGGAGAAGCAGAGGGACGCTCTCTCGTGGACTATGCAGCGCCTGCACATCATAGGTACGGCCAGCACTCCATGGCCCTCCACATTGCTATTACCATGATGATCACACTAACCCTAACCCTAACCCTAACCCTAACCCTAACATTCTCTGCTCTGCTCTACTCTTTTTAACCTCCTACTCCTCATCATCCATTTGCTTCTTCTTTCCTTCACTATACCTCGTTACAGGGAATGACAATCGTGGGAGACGACGCCTGCATGTATTGCAAATACTGCTCCATTTGCTGACTGGCAAGGCCGACCTGGGAAGTGACACCCCAGGCGCTATGAATTCTAAAAGCAGAAGTAGTCGTATTCATGACGATGGGACTGATGCGGGCAGCCTTCCGTCCTCATTCTATTCCCAGCACGCACGACATTTGCTCGAAACTGGAATGCGTGCCAGCCTTCTCACCACCAACCCTGACCCGGAGCTTCTCTCCCAGATCAAGCTATACGGACAGAAGCTACTCGATACCCTAGAAACGCAGCTCGGGGCCAGTGAATTTATTGGTAAGTCCCCTAACCCTTCCATCTCTCTGCTTCTCTCTGTTGTTACTCTCTTACTACGACAGTGACAATGATAATGATGATGATGAGTATACTAACACATTCTCTGCTTCCTGCTCTTTCTATTCATATACCCTTCACTTTCCATCTCCTTCTCCTTCCTTCCTTATCTCACTATACCCTTATTGTAACAGGTCTATATTCTACCATCCAGCGTCAATTGGAAGGCTCCAAAACTCAAAAGCGCAAACGAGAGGCTAATACAGCTGTGACTGATCCTAAACAGTATGCTATGATGAAGAAGGAGAAAGCTCGCAAGAAGAAGGAGAAGAAGGAAGAAAAGAGACGTAGTAGAAAAGGCAGCAAGCGGGGTGGGACCAAACAAAGCAGCTTGATATTTGAAGACATCTAAAGGATCTGCGATCCTATACGAGAAAAGGAAAGAGAAACCAAAAGAATGAGAAGATGATAATGCGTATGATTATGATTGGCGATGTAAATTATTGTTCAAAAGGCACGGAAAGAAACTAACCCTAACCCTAATGACAAGCAGGCACAACTTTTTACTTTATATTACAAACAATCAACATCTCTTCCTCTTCTTCACCTGTTTCTGCAGACCTGCGTAATCTGGCTCTCTCTGCATACGAACATTTACCCACTTCTAACTTCATTCGCTTATTTGTCTCTCCACGTCGTCTCTCCATTTGCCCCTTCCCTTTCCATACTACTGCCATGTGGTTGAGTAGTCTTCTTATGATTTTCATCTCGTGGATACAAATCAGTCGGAGGTGTGATGCTGACAAAGAATCCCCAATTGTTGGCAGCACTATTGGGAGATCGGCTCCCACTACTGCGTCTACCAGTACCATTGTTACTGCCGAGACTGTCGGTGCTGTTGTTGCGTCCACCAGCATTCTGCTGCTGGGTGCGAGCAAGAGAAACTCCATCTGTTTTGTGCGGGGAGTTGTCAGTGGTGCCATCGGCTAGGGGCATGTCCGGACCTTTCACTTCGATGAATTCGTGCCATTCAGCTAGTTTCTCGTCCTATTGAGATGAAGAATTGATGATGATGTTGAGAATGTATTATGGGAGATACAGAGCAGGGCAGAGCAGAAGTATGTGTTTGTTAGTACAACATCATCAACGAAGTAGTAAGGATAAGAATGATATTAAGCGAGAAAAGCGGGAGTAACACTAACCAACATCTCATCTTTCCAACTCAAGGAACGTCTTGCTTCCCTTTCATCGCTATTGTTGCTATTCGATGAACCGTGACTATACTGAGCTGCATGGTACGGACTCACTCCATTGCTTCCTAATTCACCAGTGCTATTACTAGCGGAGATACCTTTCCCTTCATTGCCATTGGAAGGGCTTTCTGATCTTCCAAACATCCAAAACAAAGCATCAATGAGAGGATGAGACAATTGAGGTGGATCAGGAGGTAACGTGTCCTTCCTTTTACCAGACATGATAGTTTCCTTACTTTGTTGACGATTGACAATCGATTTGCACACTACACACGGATTCAAACGTGATCTTTTATCGTTTTGAAACTTGTTCTCTTCGATCCCGGGATCAAGACTACTGACCTTGAAGAATCGTCACTGTGGTTGGTCTGGTATAAATTACAACTATTAGCGATTCCAATCTAACACAAAGCTATCAGAGTGTCCTATGTACGGAGATATTTGGTTCTAGGAATCTGTTGACGTCGTTCCACGTTGGTCTTTTTTTGAGTCGCGGAAGCGCCTGAAGCAAAAACGGGTCGGCCCTCTGTCCTTCTTTCCTTCCTATTTAGAGCAGTTCTTGGCGTGATTGGTTTGTGCATTGTTTTTTTGACCAGATACCATTCGACTGGAGCGATTGAGGATTGAGGTGCATCATGGAGAGCAAAGAATTACAAGTCCATTATACACGACCTCTCATCGAGCATCGCGAATTGGCCGGAACGAAGGAGCATGTGTTAGAGGAGGCTATTGAATCGAAATACCAGGTTCGCTTGCTCTTTAAGCTATTGGGTCAGATGGAGATTTACAAACGGCTACAGGGTGTGTGCGATGACGCTTGGGTGATGCAGCAGTTCACTGAAATGCTTCATGCCCCAAAGTATGCTTTGATCAAGACTTGTCCTCGAGGAGATAATGAGAACTTTCCATTCCATCCGCTCATCCATGCTGGGAATATATACACTAAGCAGGGAAGTAACGTCCGCGTGACGAATCAGTATGATAATAGTATGATTACTACTCTAGAGCATCCTCGAGATATAACTTGTCTCATCATTGGTGACGGTGTAATCTATTCCAGTACTGTATCGGAAGATAACACTATTGTAGCATGGAATATCTTGACCTTTACCTACAAGATACTAGCAGGTCATACTGGTGCTGTATACTGCCTCACTGTGAACGATGGCAAGCTATACTCTGGTGGTGGTTATGGTGATCATAGTATCAAGGTGTGGGACTGCAACTCTCATCATGACCTCATCACTACTCTAGGCGTATCACCTCATGACGAGCATGTACACGACGGCCATACTGGTGCTGTACGCTGCCTTGTTGCCTACAATGGAAAGCTATACTCTGGGAGTGCCGATACAACTATCAAGGTATGGAATTGCAGTACCAATAAGCTCATTACTACCCTTAAAGAGCATGTCACTACCGTAACTAGTCTCGTTGTTCATGGTGGCAAGCTGTACTCTAAGTCCTATGGCGATATAAAAGTTTGGGATTGCAGTGATGATAGTCTTATCACGTCCTTAAAGCATTCATGTGGTATAGATTTACTCGAGTTTCACAATGACAAGCTCTATACTTATAGCCAGCATAGCATCGACGATTTTGAGAGTGCTATTAGAGTGTATGACTGTAGCCATAACGGTCTGGAAGCCACTATTCGAGGTGCTGGTGATGTAAAAGAACTCATTTGTCAGAATGGCAAGTTATACTCAAAGAATAAGGAGGGCCACATCATGGTCTGGCAATTATAAAAGCCTTATCCTCGGACCTTATGTAAGGGCATTTCCTCTATCGATTATTTCAAAAAATAAATATTATTAATAAATTATATTGTGACTGTGAGTATCCGTAAAGAATGTAGTCTTTTGACTTCTACAATACGTATCTAGACAAACGACTCTTAATAAGGTATTTAATGCTTGGTTACAAGTGAAAGGCTATCTATCTAGGAGAGACCCAGCAGGGTTGGTACTTGCTAGCTAGGCAGCTCAGCAACACTACCCTCCTTTTCTAAGGTACTCCCACATTTTAAATAATTATATATATGTGTCTTTATAATATTATCTATATACAGTTAATTCGTCCATTATGTTATACTTGCTAGCTAGGCAGCTCAGCAACAGAAGTCATCTTCACTACATATTCTACACATTTGAATCCAATATCACACAAGGATATAACATCAATGGACACAGTAGTCTACAAAGGTTAAACAAAAGCCACACTCCACCTGATTCCCAGCCTCCGCCAGTCACTCCGAATCCACTTCATCCTCACTTCATCGCCCCCCTACTTTGTGTGAGCCTTCTCCGTCTCCTTTCTCGGTATTCATCTTCCATTGCCAACTTCCTCCGTAAAGCACCGCAGTTATGGATATTCGCCGCCCCTCCCGTCATGTGGTTGTATTCCAAATTCCAGTTCTAAGAACAGAGGCAATGATGATTACAATAATGTATAGTGAGAGATAGAGAAGGGGGATGGAAAGTGAGGAATATATGAATAGAAAGAGCAGGAAGCAGAGAGGAGAGGCAGAGGTTAGTATACTCATCACCACCATCATCGTCACCATCATCATCAACATCATCAACAACAACCTAGAACAGAAGGCAGAGAAGCGCCACGAACCTTGCAATCGTCATCCCAATCTAGCTCATAAGTGAATGTGTCAATATTGGGACCGCGAGTAGGTCTCCGTCTGGTGTCGTACCCGGGTACGTGCATAGGGGCACTCCCACCAACACCAAGATTCGTATGGTTACCATTGCCATTACCAGACCTCATCTGATTAGCATTCTCTTGTATAGCCTTGGCTCCTCTGGGTAGATCACCCTTCCAGTCACGAGGCACATCTGGATACGCATCATCTGTAAGGGCGCCTGTGGTCCAATCATTCAGATCCACGCTGCCCAAAACCTGGTAATCAACGGATTAGATGTTGATAGAGACAGAGATTACAATAAGGTATAGTGAGAGATAGAGAGGGAGATGAAAAGTGAGGAATATATGAATAGAAAGAGCAGAAAGCAGAGGCCATGTTAGTATACTCATCATCACCATCATCATCATCATCATCATCATCATCATCATCACCATCATCACCATCAGAGGTACAGCAGATCAGAGAGTAATGGGCATGAGAAGAAGAAGAAGAAGAAGGTGATTTACCTTGGAAGTGACTGGTCTCAAGCTCTTCATCAAGGCCTTTCTGTTTAGCACCACAACATTGCCTGTCTTCTCATCTTTGCCATAAGTCAGATTCACATAGGTCTCATCTACTAAGAAGCTGACCGGAAAGATGACGATGTCTGTTCTTTTATAGGTAAAATCTGTTGTCCACTCGATTGGCATGATTGGTTCTGGTGACATACGTAGAAGCCGAAATGGTGGATGGGCACTGAAAGTGTAGGCCCCAACAACATAAGTCATGACGCGATGTTGATTCATGTTGACGTTACTGTGAAAGAATGCCAAATATTCATCACCTACTCTCAACGCTGGAGTACCTCCACGGGCTGTTCCAAAATTCCAACAGTAATCAGTAGCACCACTGAAAGAAACTGTATGACCAAAGTTGATTCCAGTCTTTTGGTAGAGTGCCTCGTTGGGGTGGGGAACCGGCACGATCACTCGTAAAGGCTGAATGGAAGTAATGAACAGCAATGTGCCATTGTATTCAAACATAGGCCAGTTTTTTTCATGTTTGGGAGTGTACTCGTGGGACATGTCAATTTTATGGGTCGGATATCGCACCCATAAACTTTCACTATCATCCAGGGGTGCGATCCCGGGTCGGTGGTGGATCTCACCATAATGGAAAGTAATGAGTTTGATGCCATCTTCTTCTCGATTATTGCACCAATTGCCTATGAGGCGTGTACCCTGTGATGATGGTAAGGTCATGATACGCATATCTTCCCCTACAAGGGCCCAATGGCTGTTCGGTTGCACAGTGTCATCCCTAAGCTCGAACCAATCCACACCCTTACTCTATTGTTACAATAAGATATAGTGAGCGACAGGAGAAGGAGATGGAAATGGAAGGTGAGGAGTATATGAATAGAAAAAGCAGGAAGCAGAGAATGTGTTAGTATACTCATCAACCATCACAATCATCACCATCATCACCACCATCATCATCATCACCATCACCATCACCATCACAATCACCATCACCATCATCACCACCACCACCACCAGATGTACAGTAGACTAGAGATTGATGGCATGAGTCTGCAGTGAATTCGTACCTGCTTGTTCCACGGTTTCGCATTATCATGTCTATCGATGTAGCTGAACATCACCTTGTCTAATCTCCTCTGATCCCTTAATCTCCATGTCACCAGAGTGGTGTTCCAAATGTCCACCATGGCAGCATTTTGAAATGAAAAAGAAAATTTGTAGTGACTGTGGACAATGCCAGTGAGTGCTGTCTTGTTCGCCAATATATGCAACGGTGTATTATCGTACTCAGTCGTGGGGCCAAATTTATCCATTGGCTTGCCTAAAGGAAGCTTATCTGCTTCTTTATCGCTAATAGCTTTCACAGGATGCAAACAATATCGTTTCACACTAAAGAGCTCATCATAGCCTATGTCGCCCTGACGTTGCTCAGTAGCTCCATCTCGAAAGGGTCTTCTCTCGAGACGTTGTAACTTATCGTTATAGACGACAGCGAAATACGAGGTGCGTTCTCTCCACCAAATTGCACTGTAGTTTAACAGTATGGAGTCTTGGAAAGAGTAATGATGACGAACACGCTCCTGATGTTGTGAGGTGACTGCAATAATCAACCAAAGTACAGTCACAAGGCGCCCAAAGAAAGCCATATTGTCACACTCGCACGATGACTATTTCTTCACTCGGTAAGTGATTTGAAACTCTCACTGCGGAGTTCTATCGATCCAAACTTGGAGTGCAGAGCGAATGGGGACCAATCCAGAAGTACTCAACCGAAGGCTTCGAAAATGACTATCTATGGAGCACCAATAGCACAATGAGTTATCAATAATCACAATAATGACACTGATAACTGGATATGGCGGCAAAAAAGAGAAGAGAAAGCAAAAAGATGTTGGGAGTGAGTGATTTATTGGTAGGGTCGGTAGGGATTAGCGATTTGGAAATTTGATGGGTCAGATCTCAAAGCTCAGTTGGGTTTGAAAAACATGAACAAAGAATCAATCTCTTTGAGCTCTCTGCTGTCTTCGACTACCTCCAGCAAGACCATCAAGAGTTTGGACACGAGCCGTCAGAAATCCTTGTTAGACTATGATATTCACAACGAAAAGGGCCTAGTACCTAAACGTGAATCTGTGGAAGATTCCTGGAATTCTATAAGAGGAGAGAATGTGGTGAATTCTGCATTCATCAAGGTTACTAATAGACAACAACAGGCCAAAGACAGTCTGGGATGGCGACAAAATTCGGATGGTACGAAGACATATTCTACTTATCGTGGAGGTCAGTTGGTGACTTTGACAGGAGGGGAAGCCTTCAATGCTTTCATGGGGGACAACAAGGCTGCCAAGGGGAAGAAGAAGAGCAATAAGGGCGCCGCTGAGAGCAAGAGTGACAATAGGAAGCGCAAATCTAGTAGGGATGATGATAATGTTGGAGCGAAGGCCCCAGCGCCAGCAGCGAAGACAGCTAAGGGTAACAGTACTAGCAAGAGTAGCAGTGTGCCCCAGAGGAGCCGCTCCCAGAGCCATACTATCATGCTAGCTCCAGCTCCAGCTCCTGTGCGTATTTCACCGAAAGCGTTCGTACCCGGCTTGCCTTCTCAGAGTGGTGAAAGCAACAGTGATGAAGACATAGATTGGGGCTTCTAGAGGGTACCACCTGTGGGGCCTGTTGAATGTATTGTACAGTGTATACAAATGACGAGAATGTATAGCAGATGTAACCAAGATGTATTTCCCAACGCAATTCTCTTGATTATAATAACAGTACAGCAGAACGATTATGAAATATCAGCTAACCCTAACCCTAACCCTAACCCTGTATAATAAAATCATCCAAGTACCGAGGCCTCCTTCTGTGTATATGTTCAATTCATATTTCTTTCTTCTCTAAATGTTCCATTCTACATACATTTCTTCACATTTCCTCATTTCCATCCAATCCCTCCTCCTCCTCATCCTAACCATCTATCCATTGATTACGTCACCATGTATAATAACTTAAGTGAGCACTATTTCCAGCTAACGTGCCATAACTCTCACTTCTTTTGCTCTGTATACATTATTCCAACTATTCCAACTAAAATATGCTTACCATTCAAGTCAACGCGGCTTCAATAGCCTTAACAGCATCCTCGTACTTAGTCTGAAACCCAGCCATACGATCCTGCCACTTCTTGATCTCCTCCGAATTGTCACCTTCATTTTCGGAAATTCGCTTGATGATGATATCGGACCATGCTTTCCTATAGGCATTAATAATTACAATAAGGGTATAGTGAGATAAGACAGGAAGGAGAAGGAGATGGAAAGTGAAGAATATATGAATAGAAAGAGCAGAAAGCAGAGGTTATGTTAGTATACTCATCATCATCACTGTTAGGGTAAGGGAGTGACAGACAGTCGGAGAAAATCGAAAAAGTACTCACCTATTTTCTAAAAGTCCATCTACCAGTGGTCGCAAAGCTGTGGGAAACGCTACAACAGTCGCAAACAAAAACGGTGCAACAATGAAATCTACAAAATTGACTTGGCTTTCATCTTGTTTTGTATTGTCTCGGTCACACAGCATGGAGATGGGCAAATTGTATTGTTTTTCCAAATCACCTTGTTGCCAAAATTCATTAAATACACGATTACTCCACTCTACTGACACTGTCCATGGCTTCGATGGGTTACTAATATCCGCCATATGTAGCACTGCTTCACACAATATGAGCTTCTTCTTCTCTGCTTTAGCTTTATCATCTTCTTCATTATAGGTAGTAGAGCAAACATCCTTCAGATTTGACAATAGAGTGAAATGATGGGCCATGTCAGTGTTGAGTACCATGGGAATCATAAGCTTTCGAAATGCTGTTTGTTCATCTGTTGTCAAGTTAGCTAAGAGGCCACATTCATTAATTATCTTAGTTGCCAATGCACAATGATAATTTTCAAGTACACTGATATCATTATAAGTAATGGCTAGGTCTGTTTTACGATTGACTTCGAACGCATTGTTATTACCTACAGAACAGTGATGATAAGTATATACATATAGAGAGGAGAGGGAAAACAATGGTGTTAATAAAAGTGGTTGTAGTAATGGTGACATGCATGGTACTAAGTGAAATGAAGGAAGGGAAATCAATCTTACCAGGATGATCTAAATCGTGGATAATGGCTGTAATAATACAAGTGAAAACATCCAAGTCGTTAAAGTACTCACTACACTTGGGATCTTGCAAGATGCAACCCACAGTTTGTGCCACATCGTTGACGTGACAGAAATTATGATATGTGTTGGGTCTCATCAATAATCGCACTTTGGAAATAAAACTATTGTACATTTGCGTAGAAATCGAGAACTTGGAATCGCTGCCATGTCTCACCAATGTGCGCCAATTTAAACAGCAGAGCGCATCATCGTTTAAAGGGATGATGTCGAATGAGAGAGTATCACAAGCATCAGCCTTGGTTTCCGAGTCTTTCGAGCTCGAGATAGAGTCGAGTAATGGCTGTAATGTTTCACTCGCCATGATTGAGGAACAATAAATTCGCCACCTACAAAGTGCACTAAGGAGCAGATGCCCTGATCACCACAAAAGGGGCGAGATCTCTCTTGTCACTTCGCGAGCAAATGGGCTCCGACCCCGGCTTGGCACTTCCAAGCATAAAAGCGATTGAATTGGATTTTTGCGAAGAAGAGGATGCTGCGCTGGTGGTAGAGATCTCTCATTGCATTGAATGTTCACTAATGATCATTACGATATCAGCAATTAAAAGCAGTATGCCCAATATATAATTGTTCGGGTGTACTCGTCTCGATCGAAAGAAGGAATATACATCCATTAGCAATAGTTTACATGATCAAACAAATGGCTCCGTCTACATCGATCTTTCTATCTCTATCTCTATTTCTATCTCTACCATACAGTCTCGTGGGCAGTGTTAAGCAATTGTGCACTTCGATGGCTTATTGAAGACACTCATACCTGAATCTTCGAACATTTTCCGCTTATCAGTCACCTTGGACATATTCCATTGCCCTAGAGGTTGGTTGAATGGTAAGCATATTTTAGTTGGAATAGTTGGAATAATGTATACAGAGCAAAAGAAGTGAGAGTTA
>OZSS01001464.1_pt1 | contig 10928 bp, 11 predicted proteins | sample 1779911 | NCBI WGS metagenome assembly OZSS01 (sample SAMEA2603589, study PRJEB24840) | metagenome | biome: Water; feature: Photic zone; material: Seawater sample | place: Mediterranean Sea | collected 2013-11-12 | depth 10 m | reverse complement strand
CTTCTGAGCAGTAGATAAGAGAATCTGATTTGGTTGGGCATGACCGTAGAGTACGGAATTGGTCATTACTCCGGTTTTGGCCTCGATTAGCTGACCACAGAGCCCATGCCAGAGTTCCTTTTGAAGTGAAAAGAGTCTAAACTGATTCCAGAAATTCCCCACTAACCATCCGTCTGCAGAGAGTAAGTCCTGCAGTTGCAGTAAGAGGCTTGTTGAATCGAAGCAACTTGAGGCACCTGAATGATCAAAAGCATCCAGAAAAATTAGGTCGTAGGGGCCGGCTAGATCTTTGACACTTTCGGTCACATCCATTGGCAACACCTTGAGTCTGGAATCATTAGGAAGCCCGAAGTGCTCATACGCGGCATCAATCACCACCGGATTGATTTCAATCGCAGTTTGCTGAATTTTTGGAAAATGATGAAAGAGAAAATTTGCTACAGATCCACCACCCAAGCCAATATGAAGCACATTTTCCAGTTGCGGTACTAAAGCGATTGCCGCCAGCATTTGCCTCGTGTAGCGGAGCAGAAGACAATCCGGTTGAAGGGTGGAATAAGCGCTTTGAACAATCAAATTACCGAAGCGCAGCTCTCTCCTGTCGAGCTTTTCCCAAACTTGTACAGGAACTCCCTTGTATTCCTTATTTAACAACAATTTTTCAGGCAGACTTTCAAACAATTATTGACTCAATAGTAGATTTTTAGTTTATTGATCCGAAAACATTTGTGTCTTGCAAAAAATTTAGTCGCCTATGGTATGTCAATTGTAGTACTAATTAAAGGCCACGAGACAAAGAACCTGTAAAGGTTCAATAAAATCTGGACAGGATGTCCCGATGGAAACTATGGATGGTTGCCAGTCAACCCAAAGTTTCTAGGGACCAAAATGAGACAAAACATTAAATTGCACGTCGACTCAGACCGCAAAATGGCTGTAGAAGACGTGATCTCATTGCTGAAATTGCTTCGCAATGATTTGGAAGTGGAAGTGGTGACGAAGTCAAATCGACCAGTTAAGCGATTATCTGCGGGTGCAGTGCTGTTGAATGAAGTTGCCAAAGCACAACCAAGCAGACCTGATGAAGAATTAGAAGAGTTGAATGAAATCGGCTCTCTGTTGGGCGCTGTCACGCGCAAATCCTCATTTCGAGAGCTTGAAACCGCCTAGCTTTGATGATGGAAGCGTATCCATCTTCGTTTATAGGAAGCAACGGGTTTGGGTTGTAATTCCATTCCCGCCTGTGAGGCTAACTGACAAGCCCCGCTAATGGAAATGCTTGGTTTGGTGGTGAATATCTCCATCAGTAAACCTACCTCCGCTGGGGAAAGAGTTTGATATGGAAGTGGAGGAATCCGTTCCTCCCCATCTATATGAAGTTTATAGGCTTTTGCAATCTCTTCCCAGGTTTCTCCCTCTTCTCTCAAAGACTGTATCTCCCTTTTCTCAGCAGCAGTTAGTTCTGACCAGCATTTGTGCCAGGGAGCTCCCTCTTCTTGTGCCCAACGCTTAAGAACTTTCAAACTGACATCGAAATCTTCAGAAATTTTTTCAGGCAGTTCACCCTTTAACAGCTTTTGAATAATCAACCCTCTGTCTGATTCAGACTTCCTTTTACGATGAACTTTTTGTTTCGAAGATACATCTTTTTCAAGAATAAGTTTGGCAATGTTCTTCAGCTCAGACACTGAAATTGAGAATTTGCGTGCTAATTCTTGATGAGAAACACCTTTGTCCAACTCAATCGCAATTTCAATGCGTTGTAGTTCGTCCAAAGGCATTTCAATCCTTGGTAGATGATATCAGCTGATTTGTACTTCGAAGTGGGATTTGAATGGAACTCTTATTCGGATTTAAGTTCATTGACAAATAATTCTTCTACTTTTTCCAGTTGAAGGGAACTTCTTGTCTCATTCGCTCGACCGTGTTTTGTTGTGGGGCCTCATTAACAAAATAATTCCCTCCACGTTGTAGTTGCTGGGTTTGAGGCACCTCGTAATTGCCAGGTGGCATTGGATATCTTTCACCAGTCAGAGCATCACACCCCATAAGACCAAAACTTATAAAGATTGATATCACACCAAGTAAGTGTTTACTTTTCATTCAATATCCCTATTTCTATATCCAACACTCAGAGTTTGTTTGAAAAATTTTTGCACAACACTATTCAAAGAGAAAAACAAAAGTCTTAAGAATAATTAAGCAATTCAAGGGCCTGCGCATGTACGTCAAGATTCGCAGCTGCTAGCACAGTTCCGTCCCAGCCCATTCGAACTGGATCACCCGACCAATCTGTCACAATCCCACCGGCCTCCTGAATAATTACTACCAACGCAGCAATATCGTAAAATTGTAGGGAGGCTTCTGCTACAAGTTCCACCCAGCCACAAGCAAGAGCTCCATAATTAAAACAATCTCCACCATATCTTTCAACACGTACAGATTTCGCTAAATTCTGAAATTGCTTCAATTCCTCATTTGAAAAAATCGCTGGGGATGTACAAACCAATCTTGATTCCTCAATTTTTTGAGTTGAGGAAGTGGCACATCGTTTACCTTTGTAAAAAGAGCCTCCATCAAGGGTTGCCCACCAGCGCTCCTGGGACATTGGAAGATCCATCAAACCCAATAAAAATTCGTCTTCAGTCACTAAGCTCAACAAAGTGCCAAACAACGGATTACCAGTGATGAAACTTCGTGTTCCATCAATCGGATCAATCACCCATCGATATTTGGAAATCAAGTTCTCATCAGCTTCCTCTTCTCCAATTATTCCATGATCCGGGAATTCTGAACGAATTCTTTCACGAAGCAATGATTCAATCTGTTTATCAGCAACTGTTACCGGTGAAGAATCCTCCTTATCCGTCACTTGCAGATCACTCCTAAAATATTTCCAGGCATGCAACCGAGCTTCGTCTAGCCAATTCTGAGAAGCTTCAATCCACTTTGGATTCATAAACTAGTAAATAAAAATATGAATAAATTCAATTATTAAAGAATATTTTTTCATTAAAAAATACAGTGAAAAATAATCTTTAAAAATTTGTTCTAGTGTCAAGAAAACTGGGTTCTGACTAAACACGGAAATTCTTGGTGGTTTCAGGGCAAGTTTTAGTCGATTCCCCTCCGAAGTCCCCTGAACAAAAAAAAGCGAATTTGATCCCTACCTAATTCTGAACCCTATCAAGCCACAATTTAGTTTTTTATGGAGCTCTCATTTAGATGGTCTACAGAAATCACATTTTTTAAATCCAATAATTGTGTATTCACTAAAACTGTGGCAGAAGGACATCTTCCTTTTAGGAATCTATCGACCAATTTCAAAACCTTGAGGGGACAAAATGGACTGGACAACGATCACGATTGGCCTGCTAGGCGGCCTGGGACTCTTTCTCTATGGTATGGAGAAGATGAGCGACGCACTGAACCAGCTCGCTGGTGATGGGATGAAAAGAGTTTTGACTACACTCGCTGGTGATCGGGTCCGAGGACTACTGACTGGAACCGTTTTTACCGCGGTTACCCAATCCAGCTCAGTCACAACTGTAATGTGTGTAAGTTTTGTGGCGGCTGGTTTGATGAGTTTCCCTCAATCGATGGGACTGATTCTTGGGGCCAATATTGGCACTACCATTACCGCTCAGTTGGTCGCCTTCAAGGTCACTAAATATGCGATGTTTCTTGTCGCAGGTGGTGTACTCCTCCAAATGACCAGTAAGGGTGACAAAACCAAACAATGGGGAAGGGTGCTTCTTGGGCTGGGTTTGCTATTTGTGGGGATGAACACAATGGGTGATGCCATGAAGCCTTTGCGGACCTACGAGCCATTCATCGAATTGATGCAACAGATGGCAAACCCTTTTTTGGGTATGTTGGTCTCAGCTATTTTCACTGCTCTTGTTCAATCGAGTTCAGCTACCATGGGGGTTGTGATTGCTTTAGCCACACAACAGTTAATCTCCTTTCCAGCTGGTTTGGCTTTGATCTTAGGAGCTAACGTAGGAACCTGTGTTACCGCTGGTTTATCTGTCATCGGAAGAAGTACAGAAGCAAAGCGTGTTGCGGGAGCGCATGTTTTTTTCAATCTTGGGGGGCTCTCCTAGTGCTGCCCTTTTTGGGATTAATTGCAAACGCTATTGGACCTGAAAACGTTGAGTCTGCTAATCTGACTAGAGCGATCGCTAATGCTCATACATTCTTCAACATCGGCATGGCAATTTTGTTTCTACCATTTCTGACATTCATAGCGAACATCCTGATCAAAATTATTCCACAGGAAAAAGTCGAAGCGAAGGCTGGGGTTTACGTAACAGCTTTGGAACCTGATCTTTTAAATGCCCCATCTTTGGCGATGAGTGCTGTTACCAAAGAACTTGAGCAACTCGGCAAGTTGGTATTGATGGCCTACCGTGACAGTTTACCAACACTTCTTTCTGATGATCCGAAGAAACTCAAAGTTTTGAAAAGCAGTGATGATGAAATTGATAGGATGCACAACGAGCTGATTGAATACTTAACGGAATTGGGAAGAAAACCGTTATCCTCTGAACAACAGGATGAGCAAATGCGGTTAGTTAAAATGGCAGATGAATTGGAGCACATTGGTGATGTCCTTGAGACAAACATCAGCCGGTTGATTGAACAAAAACAGGAAAGCAAAGTTAATTTTGACGCTGAGTCTACGAAGCTTTTGTCAGAATATCATGCGATGACACTTGATGCCCTTGAGAAAACTGTTGTAGCTCTAGATTCTGAAAAGGGGCAGTCTGCAGAGACTGTCATTGGCATGAAGAAAAAATTGAAGGCTTATGCGGAGAAAGCTCATTCTCAGGAAGCCAAAAGATTGGAAAAAATGGAGGGTGGAGGACTACTGGTTTACCGATTGGAGGTGGATATGATTGAGAAAATGGAACAGGTTTTCAGACACTCTCGCAGGCTTGCTCGCCATATTCTAAAACTTGAGAAATCAGTTTTAGCCACATGATTTGAGTCATCAAAAAACGATTGAACCGCTCATCCGTGGACGGTTCAATTCTAAATTTCTCATCGTTGGGCAATGAGGCCTTTGCTACCTCTGAAGTGAGACTCAAGACCATTTACCATTGCATCAGCGATCTTTTGGCGATTTCTATAATCCAAAACCAATCTGCGATCGTGAGAGTTATTCAAATTTGCCACCTCCACAAGAATAGATGTCGGAATTTTACTGTAACGTAAAATTGCAGGGAGCGACTTTTTACCTCGGCGTATGATGTAGCCACGAACGGTGTTGTTGCGATGAGTCAACCACTTCGCGTCTCGGAAGCTATCGATCATTGTTTTCCCCAACTCTCTACTATATTTCTCAGAAAGTTGATTGTCACCTTTACTGAAAGTGACTCTCCTCGTGTATTCTTTGCGCTTTGTGTAAACGGACTTAACAACACCAAAAGCACGACTTCGTACACGTCGATCTGGGTAATAAATCATAGCGCCACGCAAGGAGTCGTGAAGGGCATCCCCATGCACACTGATCAGGACAATCTGATCAGAGGGCACACCCTGTTTACGTAGTTTCAGGTAAATATGATTCACTAAAAATACCCTCATGTTGACTCCTACTCTCGCACTACCAAGATCGTAGCGTGGATTTACTAGGAGTTCTTCATCACGATCAACTTTTTCGCTTAGGTACTTGACAGGCCCACTTTGGCTTTTGTCCCTAACGGTTTCATGAACAACGAATCCTGACTGCTTTAGTTCTGGCAACATTCGCTGAACGATGTCGTAAACAACATCATCCTCATAAACTCTATCTCCGTTTTTTGGATCCCCTTTTACTGCACCTGGATCAATTCCACCATGTCCTGAATCAAGAATGATGTGGATCTGATCTTTTGTGCGGACAACATTTCTTGCTGATTTACTGCTAGATTTTTTTTTCTCAGCTTTGGTTTTTTTGATTTCTTTCTTTTTTGCTTCATTCGCAGAATTTTTTGCAATTTGGGGCACTACTTTTTTAAGGTGGATATCCGGTGCTGGTGGCGGTACTGGTGGTGGTTTGATTTTTAGTTCCTCTTCATCATCATTAAGATCAACCTCATCATCACTCTCAGCAACCGTAACGGTGCCTCCCCCACTAGATAAGTCCAGATACTCATCACTTACCCACTCGAGTGGAAAGCGAACCAGTTGACCTGTCTGAATCAATCTTGCGTTGGTGATATCGTTTAATTCAAGAAGTTCTTTGGCCATTCGATCTACTTCCTCGTGCAAAAGTCGGCCGGTAAATCTTGCTACTACCGAAGAATATATCGTATCTCCGGACGACATCTTATATGCAGCAAAGCGCCTTCCCTTGGAATCAGCTTTGACCAACAATGGCTCTTTGACTTTTAGGGGCTGTAATTCCAAGCCTTCCCTCAACCAATTCCAAGGAATTTCAACTACATCCCCAATTTTGAGAGAACGACCTTGGTTTCTTAGTTTATTATGTCGAATAAGGTGTCTGGCTCCAATCTCTCGCTTGGCAAACACACCAGAGATCAAACTGACGGTCTCCCACTTGTAGGTGACTCTATGCCGCCATCCCCCAGCCCCACTTGCATCTTCTGGAAACATTGCTTTCAAGGCAGCTCCCTGGAGTGCATCATTTAGAGACCAAAACGGGATCGGAACAAAGCGATGTTGATAAAGTTGCTTGTTCCCATTATATTTTTTGATTTTTTTGTGATTATTACGCCAATCATCAAGAACCCTTTTGCCCATCTTGTAGGTTCCTTCGCCTGATCTGGGCTTGATCAAAACTTCAAAGCTGTTCTTGGCTCTTTTGACACGCATGATGTCTTCATCATTAAAAATAAATTCTTGATAATCCTTTGTTTTTTTTGCCTCTACTGTAATCGGCAAGAGTAGTAAGAAACAGAATGTAAGATGAAAAAGCAAAGCTTTTGGATTCATGAAAACAGGCTTCGTTCAAGTTCGCAAAGTGGGGAGCACATCATGCGCGGTAGGCCATCCAGGCGGAATCTAAATAAGTAACTTTTGACAAGAACTGTGCCAACAAATTAGGGAGAAATTTATGGGCGTGCAGGGCCGTGTTCTCGCACAAAATAGACGTGCGCGGTTTGAGTATGAAATCTTGAAAACTTACGAAGTGGGAATTGAGTTGAAAGGAACCGAAGTCAAAAGTATTCGCGAGGGAAAAATAAACCTGAGTGAGAGCTACTGCCGGGTCACGGAACTAATGGAAGGCTGGTTGATGCAGTGCCATATTTCCCCGTATGATTTTGGAAACCGACACAACCATGATCCAGTTCGTCCAAGAAGACTACTTCTTCACAAAGGTGAACTTCGTAGATTGTATGGTCAAATTCGTGAAGCTGGACTTACGATTGTTCCCCTAAAAGTGTATTTAAAGAAAGGTCTCATCAAATTGGAGATCGCCTTGGTGAAGGGGAAAAAGATTCATGACAAGCGAGAAACCCTTAAAAAGAAGGAAGTGAGTCGAGAAATGGAAAGAGCACTCAAAGCAAGGGACTGAGAATGGTACTTGAGTCACCTGAGAAAGATTGGTTAGCGCTAAGCCTAGTTACCGGGGTTGGCACCCAGACTCTTCAAAAACTTTCGGAGACTTTCGGTAGCCTCTCCAAAATTTGGCAAAAATCCTCCGATCAACTTCTGCAATTGGGCCTTAGAAAAGATGTCATTAAGCTATTGCCGAAAGCAATGGATGTTCGAAGTTTCCAGATGGAAAAAAGGTTAATCGAATCATCTCCCAATCTTCACTTACTTTGTCCAGAAAGTGAGGTCTTCCCAACTAATCTATTACAGATTCATAGTGTCCCTTCAGTACTTTATGTAAAAGGTGAGTTACCCAATGCACACAATTTATGTTTAGGAGTCGTAGGATCAAGGTCCTGTACCAGTTACGGAAGAGAGCAAACCAAAAGACTGGTAAATGAACTTGCTGAGTTGGTTCCAGATGCATTTGTAATCAGTGGGTTGGCTCGAGGAATCGATACCGTAGCGCACGAGGCCGCCTTGGAAGCTGGGTTAAGAACAATTGCTGTTTTGGCTGGGGGGCTCCAGCACATCTACCCTCCTGAAAACGAGAATTTAGCTGATAGAATTTGTCAACAGGGAGCACTTATCAGTGAATTCCCTCTGGCCACCAAACCAGTTTCACACAATTTTCCTATTAGGAATCGCGTCATTAGTGGTATCTCCCAGGGTGTATTGGTGACGGAGGCGAGTGTGAAAAGTGGAGCCTTGATCACCGCGACGTTTGGTCAAGAACAAAACCGTGAGGTTTTTGCCGTACCTGGAAGGATCGATTCGCATCCCAGTAGCGGATGTAATCAACTGATTTCAAGGAACCAGGCAAAATTAATAACCTCTGCTACTGACATCCTTGAGGATTTACTGCCGACTATCTCCAATAAAGCGGGGATTCAACTCTCATTTCCAGACCCATCAAAACAAATTCAGCTGCCCCAAAGCGACTTGTGTGATCAACAGATCATGATTCTCAATTCCCTGAATGAGGGTGCAAAAGATCTGGACAACCTGAGTCTCATTACAGAGGAGGGACCACAGCAACTTTTGCCTTTGTTACTGGAAATGGAATTGCAGGAGTGGATTCGAGTTTTGCCAAGTGGTCATTATGAAATAAACCCATCGATTGAGATTGTTCCATGAAGAGATCATTTTTTTTGTTGGTGCTGATTCTTATCTCATTTTTTTTCGTAAAGCCGATTTCTGCGAAGACTTTCGGGGCCGAAGAAATCTCTATGATTCTAATTACCCATTCAGAGAATCAACTGCGTTTCCGCAGGGATTTCTCAGAAAAAGAACTAGAACTGAGTGGAGATTTTGAACAATTACGACCGCAAGGAAGAGATTGGGCCTTTGAACTAAAAAGCCAAGGTAACTATGTATCTTGTTTAATGAGTGAAAACGAGGCAATGAAATTTGTCGATACCGGGCGTGGAACAAATATTTTTCTTACCGGAAGGATCCAAACGGTGCGTAAAAACGATGTGGATAACAACAAACCGATTCTAGAATTAGATCAATGTCGGATTAGGTTATTGTCCGAAAATCAGATTGCCTCCATCCTGATGGAAGGACGCTGGAAAGGCTGCAACGTACGGATTGGCAAGAAGAAGTATAATGGCAAATCTTGTAGCCTATATGTGACCATTCGGAGGCAAAACGATGGGTACATGATCAGCGATCTGAAGAGAAGTGATGGACGGCCAATTGAGGTTGTAGCAGCTAATTTTGCGGGAGGGACACTTCCAGAATGGTCAACAAAGACATTACAGACAGGAGTGATTACTTCCTATAACTGTCAATTTGAAGAAACGAACCAAGACAGTTTCATATGTGAGTGGGAAGAGCCAAAAAGAGAAGGAACCATTAATTTCCAAAGACTCAGATGATGGGATAGTCAGGTACGGCGATCATTTCGACAACAAATCCTCCAAGGCTGGTTGCAGCTTGGGGTGCTTAAAAGGGAAGTTCATCTCCATCAATCTTTTTGGTTGAACAGCAAGATCGCTGAGCACCGTAGAATCAGCCATCTCACCAAAAACTGTCTCCATCATAAACTTCGGGACTTTAAGAATTGCAGGCCTTTTTAAAACTTTTGCCAAGACTTTGCTGAATTTCAGATTTGAAACCACTTCAGGAGCCACTGCATTATAGTTTCCCTGCCAACTTTCAGAATGAATAGATTGCCAGATCATTTCGACAACATCAGATAGGGTTATCCAACTCATTCTCTGTTCTCCGTCCCCGATTGCTCCCCCCAAGCCCAATCGAAAAACTGGCAGCATTTTGTGTAATGCCCCGCCTTCCTTAGCCAAAACGACTCCCAACCGTAAACGCACAACTCGGATTCCGTGCTCTTGGAGTACTTCACTAGCCTGTTCCCAATCTTCCACAACATCTGCTAAGAATCCTGAGCCAGGTGGACTTTCTTCAGTGACCCAGTCAGCTCTTTTTTGACCGTAGAACCCGATTGCAGATGCAAACACCACTACTTTTGGTGGGGATGGACTGGAGAGGATTTTTTCAACTAGGAACTCAGTGCCTTGTACACGACTTTCATATATCAACTGTTTTTTGAAGCTGGACCAATGGCCATCTACCGTTTCACCCGCCAAATGAACCAGTGCATTGCAATCATCTATTCCACCATCTAAGACCTTCTCTGAATAATTCCAGAAACGCTCACCTTCTTCGGAAGTTGGCTGACGAACTAGTTTTAGGAATGGTTGATTTTCTGATCGAAACCTTTTTATCAGTGCCTTACCGATCAGTCCAGATGCTCCGGTAATTGCTATTAATTTAGGATCTGACATTGGGATCTATTCTTAAAGATTCAAAGTATTTTAGGACATTCACAACTGCCTAGTAGTGCCAATTAAGATACTAAAGGGGCCGAGTTCGACAAATTTTTCATTGGACAAGTCATTGGGCACTCCCATGTAATGATTGGAATTCCATTGCCAAAAGATAGATCTTTTTTCCTTGATTGCAAAAGACAATGGCGCATCATAACTATTGCAGAGGAACCACCAACTCATGCCCTCTTCAAAATTTTCTATTTTCCAAACAAAACTTCTAATATGAGGGGACCAGTCTGCCTCAAATCCTTCCGAATTAAACCAACTGATCTTTAAATAGGAAGAAATCCAACATAATTTACACAATCTTGCTCTCAAAGCGAGCAGCTTTCGAACAAATTCAACCCTTTCAGACTTGGTCTCACTCTCCTGCCAATTAAGCCAGTTTAGTTCATTGTCTTGGCAATAGGCATTATTGTTTCCATATTGTGTTCGACCCCATTCATCACCGGCGACAAACATCATTGGACCACGACTAATGGCCAGAATGGTCCAAGCCATCCTCCATTTCTGTTCACGTAAGCCTAGTAT
>OZSS01001463.1_pt1 | contig 10929 bp, 11 predicted proteins | sample 1779911 | NCBI WGS metagenome assembly OZSS01 (sample SAMEA2603589, study PRJEB24840) | metagenome | biome: Water; feature: Photic zone; material: Seawater sample | place: Mediterranean Sea | collected 2013-11-12 | depth 10 m | reverse complement strand
ATTGAAAAAAGGTGTTGGCATAAGAAGCTAAAAATTATTTTTAAATATAAAATCTATAAAATAAGTTATTATTTCGGGAGAGATGGCAGAGTGGTCGAATGCGCACGCTTGGAAAGCGTGTAAGGGGGAAACTCCTTCAAGGGTTCGAATCCCTTTCTCTCCGCCAATGACGATATGGAATATATAGAATCAAAATATTTCAGTTACGCAGATCCTGATGATCCTATTGTAAGAAAAATTCTTATTCGCTCTATAGAATATTGTTCAGGCCAGCCAACCATTTATAACCTTTATAGAAAATATCAAGAAAATCCGTCGGATTGGAAAAGTTTTTGGGATGGATGTGTAGATTTATTAAATCTTGAAATTGATATCGCGAAGGAAAGTATTAACAATATACCAGAAGGCGGCCCTACAATTGTTGTTGCGAATCATCCTTTTGGGGTTTTGGATGGAACAGTCTTAAGCTGGCTTGTGAGTCAGAGAAGAGACGATTTTAAATTATTAGTACACTCTTTATTGCTTCGTGCACCTGAGACTAAAAAGTATTTGCTACCAATTGATTTTAGTGGCGATAAAAAAGCGCTTTTAACAAATATAGAGACCAGAAAAATTGCAAGAAAACATTTAAGTGATGGCGGTTCAATTATAATTTTTCCATCAGGAGCTGTTTCTACAACCTCAAGAATTAATCAAAGCAAAACTAAAGCTTTCGATCCTGCTTGGAAGAAGTTCACATCTAGATTGATAAAACAAACAGATGCAAAAATTGTGCCAGTTTATTTCTTTGGCTCAAATTCAAGTCTTTTTCAATTCGTTAGTCATTTTAGTCCAATACTAAGAGCATCCTTACTGTTTCACGAAATAAAGAGAAGAATCAATACTAAGGTACCTTTTATTGTTGGCTCTCCTTTTAAGTATTCGGAGTTGAACAAGGACCTCTCGAATGATGAACTAGCTGATTTTTTAAGAACGAAGACCTATTTGCTTAATCCAGAAAATAAAATTTCTCCGCCTTTTGGATACGAACCTCCAGATAATTGAGGTATACATATACGGTTTTTCTGTGGTAAGTTCTTAGAGGGGAGAATTATATTGCTAGTTTTAAGCAGAAAAGAAGGACAGTCTTTAATAATAGGGGAAAATATTAAAGTTACAGTTTTGGAAGTGAAGGGTTCGCAAGTTAGGCTTGGAATTACTGCTCCGGCATCCATTAGCGTGAATAGAGAAGAAATTCATTATAAAGCTGAGCAAAAACTGTAAAATAAAGTCGTTGCGCCCGTAGCTCAGCTGGATAGAGCACGTGGCTACGAACTACGGTGTCGGAGGTTCGAATCCTTCCGGGCGCGCCAGTGTTAATTATTTATTTTTTAGAAAAAAAATGGGATTGGAACTAAATAGCGACAAACAGCCTTACGTAAAAATAGCTGCACCTAAATTTAAAAAAGCCTATGAATTTAATAGGGAGTTTGATTTAACTGATCTGATACTTTTTACAAAAGGCCAACCATACAATCATTTTAAAGATTTAAGGGAAAATGCTCCTGTTTATTTTCACGAAACAGGTCCTGAAGACAGCGAGCCTGGTTTTTGGGTTCTTACCAGTTACAGAGACATTGAACACGTGTCAAAAAATCAACAGACTTTTTCTTCTCAATTAGCTGGGGGCACTTCCTTAACTCATGGTTTTGAGCCTCCTGAAAATGATTTACTTTACAGATCTACTATGGATCATATGTTGAGTCTTGATGGAATGTTGCACTTAAATATCAGAAATCCTCACATGTCTTTCTTCAATCCAAAATATGTAGAAAACTTAAAGAAAAAAGTAGCACTCAAAGTTGATCAATTGTTAGACGATATAGCTCCCTTGGGAAAATGTAATTTAGTTGATTCAGTATCTGCCGAACTACCGCTATTTACGCTTTGCGAGATGCTTGGGGTTCCAGAAAGTGATAGACCAAAAATAATAGAGTGGATGAAACTTTTAGAAATGGCTCAGTTACTAGCAGCAACTCAACAGATGCAAAATCGTGGCGAAGAATTTTCTGAAGAACAACAGGCTCATGCTCCTGATCCGGCACTAATAGAAGCGTTTAATAATATGGTTCAAGAAATGTTTGATTACGGCAGATCGATATTAATGTCTCGAAGAAAAGATCCAAAAGAAGATTTATTATCAGTCATAGCTAATCTAGAAGTTGAAGGAGAAAAATTACCTGGAGAGTATTTAGATGGTTCTTGGCTTTTAATTATATTTGCTGGTAATGATACGACTAGAAATTCTATCAGTGGCACAATGAACTTGCTCTCAGAAAATCCAGCTCAAAAGGAGCTAGTGATGAATAATAAAGATTTATTGCCGAACATGGTCCATGAATCCATAAGAATGGTCTCTCCAGTCATATACATGAGACGTACCACGAAAGAGGAGGTACAAATAAGAGATCAAATAATTGGGCCTAATGAAAAAGTGACCTTATGGTATGGCGCCGCCAACAGGGATCCAGAAATTTTTGAAAATCCTGACGTTTACGACATTACTCGAGAGAATGCAAAAAAACATTTAGCCTTTGGTTATGGCAGACATCTTTGTTTAGGGAAGCATGTGGCCAATATGCAACTAGAAGTTGTGTATCAAAAGATTTTTGAAAGATTTCCTGACATGGTCCAAGACGGAGAGATGGTTTTAACTCCCAATAATTTTGTTAACGCCATTCAAGAAATGCCTGTAAAATTCACTCCACAAAAATAGACACGTAGCTCAGTTGGTTAGAGTATCACCTTGACATGGTGGGGGTCCCCGGTTCGAATCCGGGCGTGTCTACCATTTTTAAAAAGATTATTTGCTATTATCTTATAAGCAACTAAAGTTCTAAAATATATTTTATGAATAAACTGCTAGATGGGTTCTTGCGTTCAGATCATGCCGGCGAAGTTGGCGCCGTTTACATCTATAAAGGAATTTTAACCATTGCAAAAGATCCCGAGTTATTAGAATTTTCAAAAAGACATCTTCGTACTGAACAAGAACATTTAAAAAAAATAGAAGGAGTTTTGCCTAAAGCTAAAAGAAGCAAGCTTGTTTTTCTCTGGAAAATTGCTGGTTATCTTTTAGGATTTCTTCCTGCTTTATTTGGACCCAAGATAGTTTTCGCTACAATTGAAGCCGTTGAGTCTTTTGTTGAAGATCATTACGAAGAACAGCTAATTTATTTAAGATCTCAGAGCAATCCCAATGAGCCTTTAATCAACCTCCTACAATCTTGTCAGGACGATGAAATTGAACACAAAATAGAATCCGGTCATAAAAAAAATCTTTCTGCAGGCTTTTTTCTTAGCCTTTGGGTAAAGCTTGTTGGCGGGGGTTCGGCTTTTGCGGTGAGAGTTGCCAAAGTAATTTAATTTTAGTTGCATTTCTTGAGTGTGATAATATACTGTATATATATACAGTATAAATTATTTACCTTAAATGAAAATTAAAAATTTAGGGGGTTGCCTTGACCCCGATGAAAACACTACAAAAGTTCCAATATTTACTGAAAAAGTCCAGGTAGGCTGGCCAAGTCCGGCAGACGATTACGTAGAGCGATCGATAGATCTAAATGAGTTTTTAATTAGCAATACTGCTGCAACTTACTTAGTTAGAGCAAAAGGAGATTCAATGTTAAATGTTGGTATTAATGACGGCGCGGTGCTAATTGTTGATCGCAGTATAGAGCCTCAACATGGAAAAATCGTAATTGCTTCCATTGATGGCTCTTATGCTTGTAAAAAATTGCAACTATATCCTGAACCAAAGTTACTCTCGGCAAATATTAAGTATCCTCCAATCAAGATTGATAAAGAAGAAGACTTAGAAATTTTAGGAGTAGTGACTGCTGCTATAAATCAATTTTAAAAAATGTTTGCTTTGGTGGATTGCAATAGTTTTTATGCCTCTTGCGAAAGAGTTTTCCGACCAGACCTAAAAGATAAACCTATAGTGGTTTTATCAAACAATGATGGTTGTGTAGTTGCCTTAACCAAGGAAGCTAAAGCAATAGGTGTAAAAATGTGTGATCCTTGGTTTGAAATCGAAAAAGAATATACAAAAAATGGGGGAGTAGTTTTCTCCTCGAATTACGAACTGTACGCAGATATTTCTTCGAGAGTCATGGACGTTTTAGAGCAACTTGCCCCACGTCTAGAAATTTATAGTATTGACGAAGCTTTCTTAGATTTATCGGGAGTAAGCAATTGCGTTGATCTTCAAGACTTTGGAGTTGATTGTCAGCAAAAAATATTTAAATGGATTGGTGTTCCAGTACGAGTTGGAATTGGACCTACTAAAACTTTAGCTAAGATTGCAAGTTATGGCGCTAAAAAGTATCCCGCAACAAATGGTGTGGTAGATTTATCTAGCAAAGAACGACAAGAAAAGCTTTTAAAAATAACACCTATTGGAGAGATTTGGGGAGTTGGAAGAAGATTAGAAAAACATTTGAGCGCCATAGGTATTCAGAATGCATATCAATTAACTCAGTTAGATTTAAGTTATATTCGAAAACGTTTCAACATAGTTTTGGCTAAAACGGTCAGAGAGTTAAAAGGAGAGGCTTGTATAGATTTAGAAGATCAACCAGCAACAAAAAAACAAATTGTGGTGAGTCGTACTTTTAGTCAGAGAGTAACTGATCAAAATTTACTAAATGAAGCGGTTAGTGATTATGCCGCACGAGCTGGAGTTAAACTGCGAAGAGAAAGACAAGCATGTAAATTATTATCAGTTTTTATCAGAACAAATCCGTTTAGAAAACAAGACATTCAGCATAGAGAGACTGTTTCTATACCCTTTATAAATCCAACCAACGATACGAGAGATTTAATGTTTGCAGCAAGAATGGCTATGACAAAAATATTCAGATCGAACTTTCAATACAACAAGGCTGGCATCATGCTAAGCGATTTTTATGATGAAAAAGTTTGCCAATTAGACATGTTTAAACCCAAAGATAGAAACAGCGTTGACAAGAGATTAATGCAAACCATTGATAAAATAAATAAAACAGAAAATGGACCAGTAACATTTCTGGCTCAAGGGATAAAAAAAGAATGGTCAATGAAAAGAGAGCTACAATCCCCTAAATATACGACGAATTGGAATCAATTGCCTCGTGCTAATTAATTTTTGTTGGAATACCAAGAGATGGAAGATGCAGACTCATGTAAGCGATCTGTGATCCCCAAAATTAGAGAAAAAAGAGCCATTCTTATTAGCAAACCATTATCTGTTTGACGATAAATCGCTAGATTGGGGTTTTGATTTAGATCAGAATCTAATTCGTTAGCATCGTTTCTGGAATCTCTGGGAAGGGGATGCATAATTACAGTGTTAGGCTCACAATTCTTAGTATAAATTTTTTCATTGAGAGACATTAACCCTTTGTACCTATTTGCTTCCTCAGCACTTTCAAACCTCTCTTCTTGAATTCTGGTGACGTATAAAATATCTACATCTGAAATTCCTTCTTGAATATTATCTGTTTCAATCAAGGAGACAGATTTTTCTTCAAGTTCACTAACAAATGAATTTGGTAGTTTTAATTTGTCAGGAGAAATAAGTTTTAAAGATATGTTTTTGTAAAGACTGAGAATCTTACACAAGGAATGAACTGCTCGACCGTATTTTAAATCTCCAATTAAAGCAACCCTGGCACTATCAATTGATTTACCTCTAGATTCTAGTTCTTTCTTAATTGTATAAAGATCTAATAAAGCTTGACTTGGATGCTCATTATCACCATCACCTCCATTTATTACGGGAACTCTTGAGGCCTCTGCAAACTCTTCTACTGATCCTGCTAGGGGATGACGCATGACTATAATGTCACTATAACCACTTAAAACTCTTGAGGTGTCATAAAGTGATTCACCCTTTTTTAATGAAGTTGCATCAATCTCTGTTGTCTCTCTTACCGAGCCACCTAGGATATTAAAGGCGCTACCAAAACTAATGCGAGTTCTAGTGCTTGGCTCAAAAAACATATTACTCAAAATGGCACCATCGAGAGCTTTGGTTAACTTTGTTCTATTAGCAAAAGGGATGAGATTGTCAGCTGTTTCGAAAATTAATTCTATATCAACTTTTTCAAATTGATTTATGGAGATGATGTTGCTGCCTAAAAACTCCATGCTTGCGCATAATAACATCAAGGTTTAAACGAACATAGTATTTAATCTTGAAAAAATATAATTTTATTTTTAAAAAAAAATAACTTTCATAGTATTATTTATTAGTGTCTAAGGATTGTTTAATTTTAAATGGAAATGGAAGGCCGTTAAGTTATTTCCCACTTTCGGCTGTAGATTGGAAGACTGCGGTTAAGCTTGTCTTTACAAGAAACGTAATCATCGTTAAAGAACATTCAGACTGGATAGTTAGGTCTCCTTCATTAAATTTCAAAGTTCCTAGTATTGTCATGCTCAGGAAATATCATAAATTTTCTAGCACAATTAAATTTTCCCGTTCAAACGTCTTTTTAAGAGATATGTATACTTGTCAGTACTGTAAAAACGTCTTTGAAAAAAAAGATCTAACGATTGATCACGTCATTCCTAAGAGTAAAGGAGGGACAACTAATTGGGATAATGTAGCTACATCATGCAAATCTTGTAACATTGCTAAAGCAGATAAAATTCTTGAAAACCTGCCAAAAATTTCAAAACCCACCTTTAGAGAACTTTTAAAAGGCCAAGAGCATCTCATTAAAGATAAAATAGTTGAAGATTGGGAAGAATATATCGTCGCCTAATAACTCTTTTCTAGATAATTTTCTAATATAGATTTATTTAAAATTTCGGGAAGAATAACTGGTCCATATTCCTCATATGGGTAGAAAACATAAAGTGGTATGCCGGATCTTCCATAACTTTCTATTAATCTATTAATATCGGAATCTTTATTGGTCCAATCAATTTTTAAATATGAAATATTTTCTGATTCTATAGTCTCCAAAAAGTAATTGGTGTTAAGCGCTATTTGTTCGTTTACCTTGCAAGTTATGCACCAATCGGCTGTAAAATTTATAAATAAAGGCCCTGATCTCGATAATTCTTCGATTTCTTTTAATGAAGATACATCATTAATATTAACTTCATCATTATAATCATAGGGCAGAAAGAAAATTGATCCTAAAATAAAGGCTACAAAAGTGGGCAAAAGTATTTTTTCGGAAAATTTAAAAAAGTTAATAATTTTTTCTGAGTAACATAGAAAAATGATAAATAAAATTCCAATAAGAACTCCTATAAGACTTTCGAATGGTATTTGATTACTTAATATCCAAAATAACCATAATACGGTCAAAAATATTGGGATTGCCATAATTTTTCTAAAGGTTTCCATCCAATTTCCTGGCTTTGGTAGATATTCTAAAACTCTTGGGAACATACTTATGGTTAAGTAAGGCGCACTAAAACCTACACCCAATGAAAAGAAAATTAGAATTGAATAAAAGTTTGGTTGCGTCAAGGCAAGACCTAAAGCCGAACCCATAAACGGAGCCGTGCAGGGGGTTGCAACAGCAACCGCTAAAATGCCTGTTGCAAAAGAATTATTATAAGAGGTTGATTTTGCAGGCATACCAAAATTCCCAAGTAGATTTGGAAAATTAAAAACACCTAGAAAATTTAAAAATAAACCTACAAATAAATACATTAACAGAGTTACAAATATCGGAGATTGTAGTTGAAATCCCCATCCTATCTCTTCACCTAAAATTTTCAGAAACAAAATAAAAATTCCAATAAGAAGAAAAGATAAAGTAGAGCCAAAAGAAAAAGACAATCCGTGTAAAAAAACTTGTCTTTTATTGTTTGCAATTTCAATAAAATTAAATATTTTCAGAGCAATCACTGGAAAAACGCAAGGCATTAAGTTCAATAATAATCCTCCCAAGAAAGCAGAAAATAAAGTAATCATTAGATTCAAGGAATTTAAACTATCAGAAGTTAAAAATGGATTTGTGGAAAAATAATACGACTCTAAAATATTTTCGTCCTTAAATGTGATCACTCCCTTAACGCTTGAATTAGAGTTATTTAATTTAGATTTTTCTACTGAGTGATAAAAAGAATTTTCTTCAAATTTAGTTTTTTGTTCCGCAGTGTGATTTATCAGATTTTGATCATAAGGAAAGAAATAAACCTCTGTATTAATCAACTTAGAGTCTATTTTTCCTGTAAGTAATATTTCTCCTTTTTCTTCCAATACTTTGATTGTAGAGGGAAGTTTCTTTGGTAACTTTTTTTGTTTTTCTAAAAGCTCAGAATTTTTATTACTGAGTTTGTAATCATCGATTTCTAAAAATGTTGTTTCTACAGAAGCAGATTGCGGAAGGCATACATCTTCACAAGCCAACCAATTCGATTTTAAAAAAATCTGATCTGAAGCTAATAAATCTCTTCCTACAGTAAGATTAAATAGTACTGTTACTTCTTCATTGTAGCCATATGTCATTAAGGGCGGATAAGGGATAATTTCTGGAGAGGGCCATTTCGGGTTTGAAATTTTAACTCCTTCTGGTAATTTCCATTCAAAACTTGCCTTTTCTCCTGAATCTCCAGGATTTATCCAATATGTATGCCATCCTGGATCTAATCTGAATTTAACTCCCAAAAGGTAAGTATCTTCTGAAGTTTTGATGATGTCCTCAGCAAGAATCTCTATAGTAGAGTTTGATGCAGCTCCTATTTGACTCCCAAAAATTAAATTTGGAAATAATAGAAAAAATAAAACAAGATTTTTAAGAACTGCCATAGTTTGAACTAACAGTCTGTAGATTAAAACCAGCTAGTTTAGAGACTTTATTTATTTTTTGGTCATTAGGAGTATTAAAAATAATTTCCTTGGACGAAGGGGTAATTAACCAATTTCCAGAGAGGATTTCGGTTTCTAATTGTCCTTCACTCCAACCAGTGAAACCGAAAGATACTAAAAATGTTTCTGGTCCATCATCATTCAGAATTGATTTAATTAATTCTACGTCTTGAGAAACAGAGATTTCATCATTAATCTTTATGAGTGGCTTGAACCTATCGTCATCAGAATAAAGGACGTAAACTGACATGGGTTGGACAGGCCCCCCGAGAACGATTTTTCCAGAATTGAGTTTGGCTTCCAATTTCGAGCTTATTGAAGAAAAAAAATCAGTTAATTTAATTTCCACAGTCCTATTGATTATTAGTCCATAAGATCCTTTATTATCATTTGCACATAGATAAATTAGACTATTGTTAAAATAATCATCATTGCTTTCAGGCGCGCAATAATAAAGAAATTTATCTTTGAGGGAATTATTCATTATTAGTATGTTAGATTTCTAATTATAAATGTCTAATATCTTTTTTAATTGATATTTATATATATGATTTCTTGTAAAATTATCAATATTAAAAAAATTAATGAGAAATATAATCCCTAATCATTTGCTAGAGAAACATCAGGCTAAATTACTAAAGCGTAAAGTCTATGATGCAGATGATTTAAAGCTGTTAAAGAAATCCATCAAGTCATTACTGGATGAAAAAAACGGAGTCTTAATTTCTCATTACTATGTCGATAAAGAAATACAAGAATTAACAGAAGATTTGGGCGGTTGCGTTTCAGATTCGCTACAAATGGCTAAGTTTGGACAAAATAGCGAAGCAGAGTTACTTGTGGTTTCTGGAGTAAAATTTATGGGGGAAACGTCTAAAATTTTAAGTCCAGAGAAAACCATTCTCATGCCTACTCTTGAAGCCACTTGTTCTTTAGATCTAGGATGTCCCGAGGAAGATTTTAAGAAATTTTGTGAAGAACACCCAGACCGCGAAATAGTCGTCTATGCTAATACTTCAGCTGAAGTAAAAGCATTGGCAGATTGGGTAGTTACATCTAGCATTGCATTAGAAGTCGTCGAACACTTGCATAGCCAAGGAAAAAAAATCATATGGGCGCCTGATAAGCATTTAGGAAAGTACATCGAAGATTATACAGGTGCAGATATGGTTTTGTGGGATGCATCTTGCATAGTTCATGATGAGTTTAAGTATCAAGGGTTATCAGACATGAAGAAATTACATCCCGATGCCGGAGTATTAGTTCATCCAGAATCACCGATGGAAGTCATAAAGTTAGCAGATGCAGTTGGCTCTACTTCTCAAATTTTACAAGCCGCAAAAACCTTAGATTTTAATAAATTTATTGTTGCCACTGACAAAGGTATTTTTTATCAATTAGAAAAAAATAATCCTGAAAAAGTTTTTTTTGAGGCACCTACCGCAGGAAATGGCGCTCAATGTAAGAGTTGTTCTCAATGCCCTTGGATGGGTCTTAATTCACTAGAAAATCTAGAGAAAACTCTTCTTGATATGAAAAACATTATTAATGTTTCAGAAGAAACAATTCAAAAAGCACAAATATCTTTAAATAGAATGACTTCTTTTAAGTTATGAATTTTGATGCAGTAAAAAAGAACGTAAGAGTTGCGCTCAAAGAAGATAGTGTTAGACAAGATCTATCTATAAAAGCAATAACAAAGTTTTCAAAAAAGATTGTTTCAGCAGAACTTATCATCAGAGAAAAGGCGATTATTTCTGGAAAGGCTTGGCTCGAAGAAAGCTTTAAACAAATAGACCCAGCAATAAAGGTTTCCTGGAGATTTAAAGAGGGTAAAGAAGTTCCAAAAAATTCTATAGTCGCTAAGATAACTGGAAATCCTAAAGCGATACTCTCAGCAGAAAGAACCGCGCTCAATTTTTTACAGTTTATGTCAGGAATATCGACAAAAACTGCTTTAGTTAAATCTAAAATAAAAAATAAAAAAATCAAATTATTAGATACAAGAAAAACTATCCCAGGGATGAGAGCAGAACAAAAATATGCTACTAAAATTGGCGGCGCAACAA
>OZSS01001462.1_pt1 | contig 10930 bp, 9 predicted proteins | sample 1779911 | NCBI WGS metagenome assembly OZSS01 (sample SAMEA2603589, study PRJEB24840) | metagenome | biome: Water; feature: Photic zone; material: Seawater sample | place: Mediterranean Sea | collected 2013-11-12 | depth 10 m | reverse complement strand
AATATTTTGTATAATTGGTAATACATTTAAAGCAAAACCCATTGCAGGAACATTCAGTCCATAATTCGAGAGAAGATTGTTATATCTACCCCCAGACATAATATGATCTTTAATTTCAGGAACACTTATATCAAAAGTAACATTTGAATAGTAATTAAAATCTCTTACATCTAGCAAGTCCAGCACACATTCAATCTCTGGATTAATATTTTCCAATTCTTGTTTTAAAAAACTAATATCTTCTATTTCTTTTTGTATGACCTTGGGTAAAGACCCTAATTTAATTTTTTTGTTCAATGCAAAAGGCATAACAATTTTCTTTATAAATTCTTTCTCTCTTTTTGGTACTAATTTGGATTTTGATAAAATATTTATTGAATCAAAATCTTTTTTATAAAACAATGTTTTAATTTGATCTTTAGAAAATTCTAATTTAGAAAGTATGTAATTTACCAATAGTGAAGAATTAAGTGTAACAACCTGCCTAGGGAAGCCTAATTTTTTTAAAATCTGGGATCCAAGCTGGATTAATTCCAAATCATTTGCTACACCTTCTGTTCCTATTGATTCACAACCTATTTGAAAAATTTCTCTTGGATCTTTATTAGAATCAAGGTTGTTTCTTATTATTCTTTCAGAATAACTAAGCCTTATAGGTAAATCTTCCTTTGAAAAATTTGATGTAACATATCTAGCAATTTGAGGTGTTGTATCAGACCTTAAGCCCAAAACATCTCCAGATAAAGGATCGATCATTTTCATTATTTTCCTTGTATCATCATCTTTTGATCCTACGGAAATAGAGTCAATATTTTCGAATAGAGGAGTTATAACTTTTTCATATCCATTTGTTTCAACTTCCATGAAAAAAATCTCTTTGACATAATCAAGCTTTTTTATTGTATCTAATGAATAGTCCTTAATACCTAATGGTAATGAAATATTGTTTATCATTTGAAAATCACTTGTTCTATACTTTTAACTTCATCCATATTGGCAATGAATTCAAGTGTCTCTTCATCAACGGGAGAATCTACAGAAATAAAAGCTAATGCGAAACCAGTGTTGTCATCCAATTGGTTACTTAAATAAAGCCTATTAATATTAATTTTCTTTTTTCCTAAAGCATTACCAAGCAATCCAATAACACCAGGTTTATCATCATTTTCAATCATTAAAATATTGCCTTCAGGAATAATATCTAAACTATAATTATTGAATCTGGTAAATCTAGACTCTTTCTTGCCAAAAGTAGATCCAGATATCGAAAATTCAGTATTATCTGTTTTAACAATAACCCTTATAAGGCTTGAAAAATCACTTGAAGTAGAAAGCTTTGTCTCAGTTAACTTTATACCTCTTTCTTCAGCAATTAAGGGAGCATTAACAAATGTTACTGGTGCACTCATTATAGGGCTCAAGTAACCCTTCAAAACTGATATAGTTAAAGGTGCAACATTAGATTCTGTGATCAAGCCACTGTATTCAACTGTAATATGTTCAACTCCAGACTTACAAATTTGACCCATGAAGTTGCCCAACCTTTCTGACAATTCAAGAAAAGGGTGTATTTTAGACAAAACCTCTAAATTCATAGATGGCATATTAACAGCATTAATAACAACTTCGTTATTAATATATTCGACAACTTGTTCAGCCATAGCAATTCCTACTTTAGTCTGGGCCTCTTGTGTAGATGCTCCAAGGTGGGGAGTGAAAACAATATTTTTTTCTTTATCAAAAATGGGCGATTTAAAATCAGGAGGCTCTTCTTCATAAACATCAATAGCAAAGCCACCAACCTTTCCTGAATCTAAAGCTTCTGCTATATCTTCTTCATTAACTATGCCTCCTCGGGCACAATTAATAATTATTACACCGTCCTTCATTAAGTTTATTGAACCTTTAGAGATTAAATTTTTTGTTCCAGATGTGAGTGGTGTATGAACCGTAATAATATCAGCATCTTTAAAAACTTCTTCCATATCAACCAAATCTACAGGCATATTTAAATTTGTGTCTTTTGAGATAAACGGATCATGTGCAATTACTTTCATGCCGATACCTAAAGCACGCTCTGCTACCAATCGTCCAATGTTCCCGAGTCCAATAACACCAAAAGTCTTACCGTATAATTCTTTACCTTGAAAACTTGATCTTTCCCACTTTTTGGCTTTCATTGAAGCAAAAGCCTGGGGAATATTACGAACTAAAGAAAAAAGAAGAGCAATAGTGTGCTCAGCAGTAGTTATAGCATTAGCTGAAGGAGTATTCATTACTATGATACCTTTTTTAGATGCTGCAGAAACATCTACATTGTCCACTCCTATCCCTGCTCTACCAATTAATTTAAAATTATCATCTAAAATATCAATTATCTCGGAATCCATTTTAGTAGCACTTCTTATAATTACAGCTTGATAGTTATTAATTATTGACTTTAACTCTTCTCTGTCAGTTTTTTTTCTAACATCAACTTCGATTTCAGGATATTTTGCAAATAATTCAAGTCCTTCCTTTGAAAGACCATCAGTAACTAAAATTTTCAATTAAATTCCTCCAAGTGTACGAAATAAAAAATATTTCAGTGATAAGTATATATCAAACTTTAACCAAATTGATAAAATATTTTACAAGGTATAAGATTAAATGGTGGATAACGAAAAAAAGCTTACCTTTATCGAACACTTTGGAGTGTTAAGAAAAAGTTTTATAAGAATAGTAATTTTTCTTATTGTCTTTTTCATTCCATGCTTCTACTTTAGGGATATTCTAATGGATCTCTCATTGCATCCAATTTTAGAAACACTTCCCAAAGATTCTAAAATAATATTTTCAAAGCCAACTGAAGGTCTTGCTACTAACATCAAACTAGCCTTCTTGACTAGCATTGTACTAACAACTCCCCTAATAATTTATGAAATTTGGTCTTTCATAAAACCTGCTCTTTATGAAAATGAAAGATATTTTTCAGCAATAATAATTTTCTTAGGAACATCACTTTTCTTGCTTGGATCTTTTTTTTGTTTTTTATTTGTTGCTCCAGTGGCATTCAACATATTGCTTAATGAATATACAACTGAAGTGATTACAGCTTTCCCAAATATTTCAGAAACCATTGGATTCCTATCATCATTAATTTTAAGTTTTGGAATCATATTTGAATACCCTTTGATAATTTATCTTTTGTCCAAATTAGGCTTAACTTCTGCAAACTTCCTTGCTTCAAAGAGGAAATATGCTGTGCTTATTTGTACTATTTGTTCTGCTATTTTAACTCCAACGACAGATGTTATATCAATGATGTTCATGCTGATACCTCTTTTGTTTTTTTATGAAATAGGAGTCCTAATAGCTAAAGTAACAAGAAAGAGAAATTGATATGGGTAAGTATTTATGTAAGATTTATATTTAGAATTTGTGGGGGTTACTTATGGAATATGAAAAATTAGTTTCATCTAAATATATAGAAGAATTTGTTATTGGTGAGGAACTTCATCACGGATGTGTTCAGATTACTCCATACAGAAACAAGGAATATATAAAAAAATTTAAAAAATCATTCCTATATGGTTTGAACTCAGAATACCAAAGCAACCTTGGATATAATGATCCAGAAAACACAGCAAAGAAAGAAAAATTTAATATTGGATATCCTGGCTTAGTAAGCCAAGGCTACATATTTAATGTCGGTTTCGGTTTAAGCGTTCATGATATTTCTTATAATGCAATCGCAAACTTATCTTATAAGAATCTTACATATGGTGAGCCTGTATATGAAGGAGACATTCTATTTGGAAAGTCTAAAGTTATTGGAATAGAAGTAAAAAAAGATGGAGCTTCTAATGGCTCAGTTCAGGTTAAAACAACTATTACAAATCAAAACAATGAAATGGTTCTTGAATATGTAAGGCAAGTTTTGCTTAGGACATCACCGGGTACAAAAATGAATGCAAAATCAGAACTTGAAACTCAACCAGATACAATTGATATAAATACTGTGAAGCTTCCAAAAGTATTTACAAATCTTAACAATCAAAGTCTTGGTGAACATGGGAAAAAATTTGAAGATTTAAAAGTTGGAGAATTATATAAAGGTACATTTGAAAAATCAATAAGCTTAGTAGATTTCTCATGGCTTCAAATTTCAACACTTAATGATGCCAGTGTTCATCATACTCCTAGCTCTAATTTTATTGGTTATGGTGGGGCAATAAAATCTACTGTAGAAGGATCAATCAGTGAGCATATTCCTCATGCATATTTTATAGGAATGAACAGTGGATCTCATGATGCTCCAACTTACCCTGGAGATATTGTTCAAAATATGTTCGCCTCTGAAGATGCTGATGATGAAAAAATTAGCGGTAGCTTTAAAATAATCGAAAAACTTGATCATGAATCAAGAGAAGATTTCGGTATTATAAAAATTGAATTAATCGGAGAGAAAACAATAACTGAAGCCAGTATGAAAGCATATGAGAAAAGTGGTTTTAAAGGAGTAGGGAATATTAAAGATGGAAAAATTCGAGTTTTAACTATGGAAATGTTGCTTGCAGTTCCAAAAGGAGTGGCTTTTCAATAATGTCAAAAAAATACGAAAAAAAAGATTTACAACATCCAGTTGATTATAATTGGAAGACAAAATTTGATTATTTTTGGAATACAAAAAACGATCAGAAAGATTGGATTTTGCCTAAGGTACTAAAAGATCAAGCAATAAAAAATCCAGATAAAGAATTCTTACAATTTAGCTATCAAAAACCACTTACTTTTTCAGAAGTTAATACTAAAGCAAATCAAATTGCTAACTCGCTATCAAAATTAGGTGTAAACAAAGGAGATAAGGTTTCAGTTTATATGCCTAATTCTTTAGAAATCTGCTTAGCATGGTTTGGAATTCTTAAAAATGGTTCTGTTATGGTTCCGATAAATACAGCATATGTCATGGATTTCCTTCAATATATAATCGAAAGTTCAGATTCAAAAGTAATTATCATTGCAGAAGAATTTATGGACAGATTGAAAAATATTCAAGATAGAATTCCTTTAATTGAAAATGTGATTGTATGGCCAAGAGAGAGCAAGGATAAGCTTGAATTAATGGGATATGAAGGCTCCAAAGTCCAATCCTGGAATGATTTTGTTGAAAATGGTGGACAAGAAGAGCCAAATGTTGAGTTAACCCATTTAGATCATGCAAGACTCATGTACACATCTGGAACAACTGGTAGATCAAAAGGAGTTGTTAGACCCTGTGCAGCTGATTATTCATCGGCGATGAATTATTCACTAGTTATGGATTTAACTGAAGATGATACTGTTTTTACTTGCCTACCTCTCTTCCATTCAAATGGGATGGTTATGGGGGTTTACCCTGCTATGATTCAAGGATGTAAAGTTGTTGTTGAAGAAAAATATTCCGCCAGTAATTTCTGGAAATGGATGAAAGATTTTAAAATTACAAAATTTAATCTTGTCGGTGTGATGTCATATTTTATGTGGAATGCTCCTGTAGTGCCTGAAGAAAAAGATCATAATGTAGAGATAGTATTAGGAAGCCCTGCTCCTCACGATATTATTGAAGAATTCATGGAAAGGTTCAATATTAAATTTATGGAAGGTTACGGACTTACTGAAGTAGGACAGTGTACATTTATGAGACCTGGAGAACCCTTTAGGGTTGGATCATGTGGTAAAGAATCCCCTGGTTATGAAATTAAAATTGTTAATCCAGAGACTGATGAAGAGCTACCACCAAATACTCCTGGCGAATTAGTTCTTAGGCCAAGGATTCCGAATATTTGTCTTCATTATTATCATAAAATGCCAGAAAAAACTGTTTCTGATTTTAGAAATTTTTGGTTTCACACTGGTGATTTATGTAGAAAAGATGAAGATGGATACATATTTTTCATGGATAGAGTAAAAGATTATATAAGGAGAAGAGGCGAAAATATCAGTTCATTTGAAGTTGAAAATATGGTTTCTTCTCATCCTAATATTTCCGAAGCTGCAGCTATTGCAGTTAAAGTTAGCGAAGAGGGTAGATATTCTGAAGATGAAGTAATGATTGTAGTAGTTCTTGAAGAGGGAAAAGACATGGTACCTGAAGAAATAATTGAGTTTCTTAAACCTATTATGCCAAAATTTATGATTCCAAGATTTATTAAATTTAGAGATAACTTACCAAAGACTCCAACAAATAGGGTGCAAAAAGTTAAATTAAGAGAGGAAGGTGTCACAAGTGACACCTGGGACTCTCTTAAAAATAAAAACTAATCCTTGTCCCAAGAATATTTCTTTATTGGTTTTTGTGTATAAGGATTTTTCTTTTCAGGTTGAAAATATTTGAATGTATTAACATGCTGATCTGTATATGAACCAGGTGGATAATACTTATCATAAAAGTCTAAATCTAAATGCTGAGCTTGGAAAACTAGTCTCATGTACATTGGATCAACATTTGCTGGGAAAGAGCCATATGTATCATAAATATATTGTGCAACTGATTTAACTATTTCAATAGTAGTTTCAGTTGGTTTTGGAGCTTGCATTAAATGCTTATCAGGCTCTTCATAAGGGAATGGCTTATCTGACTGCCATGCTGCCATTTTATGTTCTAACATTTTATCAAATGCATCACTCATGTTATCAAAATAAGGCGGACAATATGCCTCAAATACTCCATCCTTTCCAACAGGTCTAGTTGGACCTGTTTTTGGTTGTTCAAATCTAAAGCCCAAACCTTTAAAGAGCTCAGGATTAGAGCCAAGAGTAAATCTAGGAATCAAACCAGTAAATGTCCATCCCCCAAGACCTAGTGCTTGTAATGCTAAATTCATATTTTGACAAATAAATGCTTGTTCAACATTTAGTCCAGTTAAAATACGAACTTCTAAATCATAAAGTGATAATTTAACTTCTTCTTTTATTCGGCCAGTTTTAATCCATTTGTCTTGACCGCATGATTTATTATTTATTGGATCCCAAATATTAAAAGCATATGTGCTACTACAATATAGAAGCAATAAGTTTAAATATTCTTCTGTTATATCAGTTACTGGTATAAATGTTGTTGTACCAGCTTTATTAGTATTCCATTGATTAAAATCAAAAAGTCCTGGCATTTTATCCGGTAGATCAGCCCTTCCATCTTCAAGCTTTACTAAACTTTCTCTATAAAGCTCAAGCAACCTATCAACCTTATCATCTCTATCCATCCTAAAGAACATGTCTAATTCTTTATCCTTAGGAACCATATGTTTTACATCTATAAAATAAAGTCCGGAATCATTGGTAAAAAATAATTCTGTTCCGTGATTGTTACAAGCTGATGGCCAAGTTCGACTAGTCCATTGACATAACAAGTCAATTCCATTTTCAGGAGGTAGGTCAGCCAAGCATAGCCCAGTTAATCCTGTTCCTGCCCACACTAGCATAGCTTCTTGAAATTCTGTTAGTGGTTCTGGAGGGATAGATGATTTATGGGACAGTGTACTATCTGGTAGCTCCATACCTGTACCAAATCTTCTTGATCTTCTGTTAAATATGGCTTCAAACAACGGATAGTTGAATGCAGCATCATAGTTAACTTTTCCATTTCCATTTTTCTTTGACATATTAACACCTCTAAGTTGAATTTAATATTATAAATAAGTAAGTAGGTTTTGGAAATATCTAATCTAAATTATTAGCTCTTTTTAATTCTTGTCTATTTAACTCAGTAATAGCTAATTTAACAGTAGAAAGTCCTAAAGTAGAACATTTTGGCCTAGATAAGGTAAGCTCCTCTCCTAAAATCTCTGTCATTGTTTCAGGTCCCATTTTAGAAACCTCATCCAAAGATTTCCCAATCACTAATTCAGAAATTATCGAGGTGCCGGCCTGACTAACTATGCATCCCTCACCTTCAAATTTAAAGTCTTTGATAATTCCATCTTCAACTTTAAGACAAATTGTTACTATGTCGCCACATCCAGGATTACCGCCATTCTGACATACACTATTTTGAACTTTATCAGCATCGGTAATTGTCCCAGAATTCCTTGGATCTTCATAGTGATCGAGAATATAATCCATTAATTCTTGCTTATCTTGTGCCATAAAAATAAAAAACTACTTTTCAATCGGTGCTTGAACTAAATTCCCCCACTCAGTCCATGATCCATCATAATTTTTAACATTTTTATACCCTAATAAATAAGTTAAAACAAACCATGTATGAGAAGATCTTTCACCTATTCTGCAATATGCTATTACATCTTCACCTGGCTTGAGGCCGGCTCCATCTTGATAAATTTTAATTAATTCATCTGCGGATTTAAAAGTTCCATCCTCATTTGCTGCAGTTGCCCATGGAACACTTTGTGCATTAGGTATATGACCACCTCTCAAAGCACCTTCTTGCGGATATGCTTCCATATGAAGAAGTTCTCCAGAATACTCCTTTGGAGATCTTACATCAATAAGAGCACCTTTTGAATCACTATGTTTTCTTACATCGTCTCTAAAAGCTCTTATTTCAGAATTAACATTTGTAACCTTATAATTAGTTTGCGGATAATCAACTATATCCTTTGTCACCGCTCTGTTTTCATCAACCCACTTTTGTCTTCCACCATTCATTATAAGGCAATTTTCATGGCCATATATTTTAAAGGTCCACAATGCATAGCATGCCCACCAGTTACTTTTATCTCCATAAAAGACTACTGTATCATCGGGGCTAATTCCCTTGGATGACATTAGTTTTTCAAAATTTTCTTTATTTATATAATCTCGAACTAAATTATCTTGAAGCTCAGTCTCCCAATCAAGCTTTATAGCCCCCTCAATATGCCCGATGTCATATAAAAGAATATCCTCATTTGATTCAACTATTTTGATACCTGGTTTCCCGATATTGTCTTGAACCCAATCTGTTGATACAAGGACTTCAGGATTTGTATAATCTGCCATTTTTTTCCTCCAATTTGATAACATTAAACATCATCAATTCAAAAATTACAAAAGTAAAAGATACAACATAAAATTATCAAAGGCCAGTAATTTCAGTAATTTATAGTTCCCATCTTGTAACCTTTAGGTTATCATATTGCTATTATGACCGATGAAATAAAAAATGAAACTATTGAAGAAGAAGTTGAAGATGAAGTTAAACATGAAGTATTAGGATATCCTGATAGGATCCCGAACTGCCATAAAGGTTCTAATTATAAGCATTCTTATATAATGCTTTGGTTTATCTTGTTTTTTATCATTTTCAGCATACTTGTATCTTTCTTGACTAATCCCTTATAATCTCAAGAGAACTTCTTCATATACTGCTGTAAATAATTTGATGTTTCTCCACTTTTTGATGAAGCAAATTTTTTTATTGAACCCATATACTGTAAAAACCCTCCATTTTCTCCACCTTCGGGACCAAGATCTATAATATAATCAGCTCTAGAGATAACATCTAAGTTGTGCTCAACAATTAAAATGCTACTACCGCTGTTTCGAAGCTTATACAGAACATTCATTAGATTATTAACATCATGGTAGTGAAGACCAATAGTTGGTTCATCCAGTATATATAAAGTTTTTTCTGTATTTTTCTTTAATAATTCTTTTGAAAGCTTAATCCTTTGAGCTTCTCCACCGGACAAAGTGGTTGCTGATTGACCTAATTTTAGATATCCAAGACCAATAGAATTTATTACTTCTATTTTGGCTTTCAAAATTGGGAACCCACTAAAAAAGCTATCCGCTTCCTCAAAACTCATGTCTAATACATCAGCGATAGTTTTACCTTTATAAGAGATACTCAATGTTTCCAAATCAAATCTTTTCCCTTGGCATTCATCACAAACGACTACCACATCAGGCAAAAAGCTCATTTCAATTTTTATATTTCCTGCACCCGAACAAGTTGGACAACTGCCATCCTTTACATTAAAACTAAATCTACCGGGACCATATCCTTTCATTTTCGATATTTGAAGTGATGAAAAAATTTCACGAATAGTAGAAAAAATGCCAGTATATGTAACTGGGTTGGATCGTGATGTTCTTCCTATTGGAGATTGGTCAATATTAATAACTTTATCTAGATGTTGACAATCGGAAAACTTTTCAAGCAAAAACTTTGATTTTTTAGAATTTCGAACTATTGCATCTATACCAGGAGCAAGAGTCTCGGTTACCAAAGAACTTTTTCCTGACCCGGAAACTCCAGTGACGCATGTAATATGACTTAAAGGTAATTTGATGTCTAAATTTTTTAGATTATTTTTTTTAATACCTGAAACTGTTAAAAACTTTGTCGATGAATTTACCTCTTTAAGATCCTTGCATATTTCTTTCTTTCCAAGTAAATACTGCATTGTAAGTGAATTTTTAGCTTTTTTAATTTTAGATAAGCTCCCAGAAAAGACGATATTGCCACCATTAATTCCTGCTAGTGGTCCAACATCTACAATATTATCTGCAGATCGAATTGTATCATCATCATGTTCAACTACTAAAACTGTATTTCCCCTATTTTTCAAAAGTTTTAAAGAATCTATTAACTTTGAATTATCTCTAGGGTGCAACCCAATTGTTGGCTCATCAAGAACATATGTTACTCCAGTTAAATTTGCACCTAGTTGTGAAGCCAGTCTAATTCTCTGTGCCTCACCACCTGATAAAGTTGGGGCAGATCTATTAAGTGTTAGATAGGATAGCCCAACATTATCTAAAAACTCTAACCTTGTTAACACCTCAGCACTTATTTTTTCCCAAATAGTTTTATTTAGTCCTTCAAAGGCCACATCTTTAATAAACAACATAGCCTCTTTAATATTCAAAGAGCAAAAGTCATGAATATTTTTTTTATTAATTAAAATATTTAATGCTTCTATTCTTATCCTACTACCCTTACATTCATGACAACTATTAAGGG
>OZSS01001461.1_pt1 | contig 10935 bp, 6 predicted proteins | sample 1779911 | NCBI WGS metagenome assembly OZSS01 (sample SAMEA2603589, study PRJEB24840) | metagenome | biome: Water; feature: Photic zone; material: Seawater sample | place: Mediterranean Sea | collected 2013-11-12 | depth 10 m | reverse complement strand
GGGGGGTGAGCGATGGGGAGGGGGAGGGGAGATGGATGATGTGAGAGAGAGAGAGAGAAGAGGAAGAGAGACAGAGAGAGAGAGAGAAGAGAGGGGAAGAAGGGAAAAGAAGGGAAAAGAAAGAAAAGGAAGAAGAGAGAGGAGACGAAGGGAGGGAGGGAGGGAAAAGGAAGGCGAAGAAGAAGAAAAAAGTTAAGGAAAAAGCAATTCCAAGAATTGAATTAAATATACTTTTCATAATTATAAAATGTAAAAATGTCATGAAGAAGAATTGCAATTTCCTGAAAGTTGGTGTGCAAAAATTAATCGCGAACAATGCGACACAGAATCATGGAATCTTCACAATACGGCACACAATCATTAGCAGGTCACAATTCCATCCTGACCCTAGAAAGATGCTGTCCGTTGCTGGCAATTTTTTTTGCTCTTTCTGTCTCACTGTCTCTCCTCTCGAACGGGAGACAGCTACGTTTAATTCTTGCCGAGTAACGGACTGACTGACTGACTGACTGACTGTCTGTGACGGAGCCTGCAAAAGGGAAGGGAAGGGGGAGGTGCAACAAAAATAGCGAAGAGATACAGGCCGATCGAGGCAAATATATCGGGAAATAAAGAGGAGGAGAGAAAGACAAATGGCTGAGGGCCAACCACAGTGGCTGAAAGATGGGCTACAGGGGCTAGAGAGGGATCCTCTCAGTGGACAGCTTGCATTTCGTGAGCTCGATGCGCGGGAGAAAGGCATTGACGACATCAGCTGTCTTCGTAGCCTTCCACTTCTTCGCAAGGTGCAGCTTTCGAATAATGCGATATCTACGCTCGCGGAACTTCAACACTTGCCACTGCTTCAAGAGGTAGATTGCCATCATAACGAGCTCGTCGCTGTCTTAGATTTTGATACGAGGAGATGCGCGCGGGACAGGGAGATGTGGGCGGAGGGCAGCCAGAGCATCGGCCCGGTTGTCGAGAGGGCTAATCTCTCATTCAACAAAATTGTCGAAATCCGGGACCTCAAGAGCCACAGGTTTCTCAGGGAGCTAGATATTTCGCACAACCAGATTCAAACCCTGGGCAAGGGCCTCCTCAAGCTGCGATCGCTGAAAAAACTGAACCTGTCCTACAACAAATTACGCGCAATCCAAGGTCTGCCGGTTTCCCTGAAAAAATTGGACGTCTCGCACAATGCCTTAATAGACTGTGAATATCTTGCACGGTGCTATGAGCTAGAGGAGCTAGCCGTAGACACGAACAAGATGGCGTCCCTGAGCGGGGTCAACGCATGCGCGCAGCTGCGCAGGCTGTCGATTTCCAACAATGGGATTTCCGAATTGGAGGGCGAAAATGGCGTGGAATCTCTCCATGAAATAGAAACGCTTGTCAGCGTCTCACTCTCTGGCAACCCCATATCCAATATCCCGTACTACAGAGAACGCATCATTCTCCGTCTCCCGCGCTTAGAACAATTTGATGGTATTAGCGTCACTCCACAGGACAAGGTAAAGTGCGGAGTTCTCGTGGGCCGGGAAGTACCCTCAAGGAAAGAGGTCTGGAAAGCATGCGTACCACCTGCGATTGCCTTCACAAATTCGATTCCAACCTTCCAGGAAGACTCTGCAGAAGATGCGAGGGCTATGCAAGCCGCTAGTGACGTTAAGGTGGTGGTGAAAGCATCTGGCATCCTGGAGCCAAGCGAGCCAGAGACGTAGATGTGGAGGCTGATCTTAGATGCTAGATGCTAACCCTGACCCTTCTCTGTTTGATTCTTCCATTTCTTGAATATCTGTGTATTAAAAGATGTGATTTTTAAGTATTATTTGAAAGCTGTTCGTAAATTTTTTTCCACAACGCTAGAGTATCAACCCCTTCTTCTTCAAGCCTCTTTGCGAGCTCCATCATCGCCTTTTGCTTCACTAGCTTCTCGGTACTCATACTTCCGTGTACTTCTGCCTTCATGAAATCGTAACGACAATGTGGACATTTGGTCACCCCTCCCCTGTGGTTTTCGTTAGCCATTGCAAAAATGCAAACTTCACACATCTCGTAACCGCACCGAGGGCACATGGACCTCGAGTACATTGGATCCAAGCATAGTGGGCATTTTCCCGGCACTTTGTTTGCAGATAGGATCATGCTTCGGAACGTATTGACACATGCGCGCATCCCATTCTGGAGTGTCAAATTACCAAAACAATAACTGTCTTGATGAAGGCAGTAGAACTGTGTGGAAAGCATCGAATAATCATGTCGAAGAGCGTTCACATTAAAATGCATGACAATCCATGTCTTGTGTGGTTTCTTCCACCAATCTACGTTGATAGCGAGTACATGCTTCGGATGTGATGGCGCGAACTTTGTAGCATAGTATGTGAAATGCTCGTAGTTCCTTGGATTTATCTTGAAGAGCCGCAACCCTCTAGCTTTGCACATCTCAGTGACCTTTTTGTAGAACTCTTTCCTTAAAGCTTTGATGTTGTCAATTTCTTCAAGGGTAAACTCCGGGGAGGGCTCGCCGCCGATCAGATTCGGATTCTTCTTCTTCGACTGCTTGATATAGTCATCTACAAGAGATTCGTTTGTCACAAAACGGTTGATGTACTTCTGGTCCCTCGGTATATTCAGCATTTCTTGTGGCGGATTTTGCACAATCTGCCTCAAGGCTGGGAAGATGTACTTCTGAAAGGCAAAGCTCCATATTGAATACTTCCTCTCTATATATTTGTCCATATCACCTGACAAAAGTTGGACCATGCTGCGCCTCATAGCCTCATCGTGTAAAGCATTGAGAAACTCCGCCGTGAAATCTTTCTCTTGGATAGCAAGAGGCTGCCCATCCTTGTTGTTTACATACTTACTCCCCAACTTTTCAACCAAGTGATCCACCAGATTTTCAAGAATGCTTCTCCCTTCACTCGCTGTAAACGAAGCCATTGTTGGGTTTGTTATTATCATCGTGGTGTTATTATCATCGTGGGTGTCCATCATGAAAAAAATGAATGACACAAAAAATAATGACAATACGAACGATACTTGATTCAATATAATCTACAAAATATGTAGCGAAAGTTGAAAATTTTCATTCTGAATTGAGCGACACAAAATTTTTCTCATGGCAACAACACAGCACAAGAGATCGCAAACCAACACCACCACAACCACCATCACCACCACAACCACAACCACCACCACCACCACCAACACCACCACCACAACCACCACCGAATCAGAGACAACAAATGAAATCGGTTGAGAAATCACCTACACTAAGATTACGAGAAAGGGTATCCATGACGTCGTTGCTTATCGAACAGCTTTGCGACATTCCCCGGCAGGATATTTGCGCATTGTCACCCTCAGCGGGGTCGCCTTTCTTCGTGTTTGCTCCAGAATTGCTACTGCAGAACGATCTGCAGCAGGCTATTGAGGCGGCCGATTATGACACGGTTTCGCGCATGTGCAAAACATACGGAAGCAACGCCGACATCATCACTGTGGAACACCTGCAGCACGCCGCAGAAAAGGGACACGTTGCATCCGTTGTCCATATCGCGTGCACGGAGGCTCTCCTCTTTCAGGATGCAGCCATCGAAGCGGCTGCGCAAACGCTTGATCGACAATGTTCCTGTGAATCGATACCATCTGCATTTCAAAGGAGATGTGCACAGTGCAACAGGATGCAAGAGTGTGCGCAATTTCTCCGGTTCAGCCGGACATTTCCATCGCAGCTTCATTTTGCCACAGCTGCACGTGACTACTCTAGGATGCTTCGGCTCCTTCGTGGCGGGGCTAACCCAAATGGCTTTGTTCTACAAACTTGCTCTCCAATCGATTTGTGCCAAGAAATATGGCTACCACAAAGCATCCAGTGTACGAGTCTCCTCCTTGCAGCAACAAAGACACCCTGGCTCACTGCCAAAAACTGCTATACATACTCACGAAGAATTAGGAGTCTTGTCATGACTCTGCTACTTTGCCTTCATCGACGGAACATTCCAGCGTGCGTCACGAGGAGGTATATAGTGGAATACATTGGGCGAGAGTTTTGAAAAATAAAGTAAAGTATGTATGATAAAAAAATTACAAGTTACGAAAGAAAGCAATCGTCCTCGGTGATGCACATGTCATCAACACCTTCAGGATGTTCCCACTGGACTGCCCCCGTTCCTTCATTATAGTAGTATGCTGAACCGTCATGCTCTATGGATTTTCGTTTACACCGTAGAGCATGACGGTGCAGTATACTACTATAAAGAAGGCACGGGGTAACAGAGTAATATCTCAATGATTGTCCTGTCTTCAAGGCTTTTTATGTCAACGTTGCATTCACAACATCTATCTGTTCGCGAAGGAAATGCTGACGCCTCTGAGGAGGCTAAGGATGATTGTTGAAGTATGTTTACCGCTAATCGTTCCGGCAAAGGCGGCCGAGCTTCAGAGCTATTACAGACCACAGGGTTGAGTATGTCGCGATAATGATTCCGGGAGTTTCAGACATGGAGTAAAGAGGTGAAAGTATGTCTCCAGCACGGCGCATCCAACCATCATTGAAACCTTTCCATGCATACTTCGTTGCCCCATTCGGGACACGGGTCCAGCATAGTTCTCGAAGCGGTTTTGCAAAGCCAAAATTTAAAGTTTTCATGACTATCGTGTACATGCCTGCAGTTCCCATGGACGGCTCAAAGAGAAGGAGGAGCATTAGAATAAAATGCAAACATGGAACGCTGGCCAGGACCAACGGCATGCTGAGCATTTGTGACACTTTGTGAGTGCCCAAAAAGACCTGCGTCAAAAGCGTTGCAGCAGCACTCATGGCATTTAGGCGCCCGATTGCGGCAAACCTTTCTGTCTCAGAATAAACAGCGAAAAAATTGGACCTCTCTATCCGTGCCACCGCCAGAGAGATAGAGTACATGCATGAGTACGCGGCACATAATGATGGTATCGCAGCTGCCCCTGACAAAGATTGCCGGGCATGAGACCAATTCCAGAAAGACACAGGCTTGTCGTCTTGGCGGTGCCTCCTCGCAGGCCTCGCACGACCATGCATCTTGATGATTGGCACGGCCCAGAGAAGCAAAAGAGCACACGTCACAGCCATGAGTACAGCACATACTGGGCTCCACAGTTCTAGCCCATGCGTGCTAACGCTTGCAGAACCAACGCCGCTCCCGACGTTTGCAGCGAGAGCCCAGCGGAAAAATGTTGGCTTTAAGTGCGTTCTATCTCTATGCGATACGCTCTGTAGACAATCGCCTGCTAGCCCCCACAGCAAAGAGACCGACAGCAATGTGTAGTTATTTGACCATATCGTAAATGCTACGGCAGTATGCGCAGTCATGTTTCCGCCCGACATGGCAAAGCCAAATAGGACCACTGTTAATGCAGAGGCCAAAAAGAAAACTCTGGCGTATAGCTGAAGCCTCTCCCACGGCGCTTTTTCTGCAGCAAAAACGAAGTACGGCAATCCCATGGCCACAACAGCAGAGACGATTCCCGAGGCAAAAATTGTAGGAGCGACGCAAGCTTTCCCGCAGGCAGTCGTGAGGACTGTTTCTCTCACCACAGCCTGTACGCTGTTGCACCATAATACAGTAGCGAAGACGATACTAAAGCAAAACTCCAGGCGTCCCGCGCCGACATTCGCCGGTGCCCACAAGACTCTGGTTCCGCCATCGTCCCCCTTGCTTCTCTCTCGAGTCTGGTCCTCATCCCACTCCCCTTTCTCCTCGCTCCTGCTCTTCTTCTCCTTCTTCTCCTTTACCCTGCTCTTGATCCTGCCCTTGCTCTCGATCTCGATCTTGTTCTTGTTCTTGTTCTTGTTCTTGCTCCGGCTCTTACTCCTGCTCTTGCTCTTTCTCCTGATCCTCCTCATCCTCTTCTTCCCTCGCCTGCCGATGCCTTCTTTCCCCACTTGCCATTGACCAAAAACCTAATTACACGGAAATTTTCAAACTGAAAAGCAGCAAATTTCTTCAGAAGCAAAAAGCATCATCAAATGGCTGCCCATGAGCTCCAGGTGCGCGCATCTCTCGCGTACTGCGCGAGGGTGCTGGTGAAGCAGGAGAGGAAAGGTGACGAAGGATTCGAGGCGAAGATGCTTTCCAGGAGGGTCTGCTACAAGTGTGGCAAGGAGGGACACCTTGCGTTCGAGTGCACCGAGGTTTCGTGGGAAAAGTATGAGGCGAGGAGGTACAGGTATGGGCCTGATTATGCCAGCGAAGGCAAGCAGGTGCCGAGGGAGGCGGGGGATCCGTTCGACAGTGATGAAGAGCCACCACAGAAGAAGCTTCCAGTGAAGATTGTGCCAAAGCTGCCCAGTGCGCGAGGCGCGCCGCGTGGTCCCCCGAGGCCGCCTCCGCGCCCACCCCCACCAATGATGAAAAAGCCCCCGGCTCCTGCTGGCATGCAAAAGAAGAAGAAGAAAGTGCTCAGCGCTAGCGCCAAGAAAAAAGCGCTGGAACGCGACGCAGAGCGCATGCGCAAATTTGCAAAGCTTGCAAACGATAACAGCAAAGTAGACCTTGAGGCTATCAACAAGGTACCGGAGAAGATTCATGTGGAGTATATCCTCTGCAAGAGGACGGGGAAAAAAATCAGAAAAGACATGTGGGAATCGCACGTGACCGCGCTTTCCGCCGAGCTTACTCCGTACCTCTATCTTGGCGGAGAAAGGAACGCTCGAAATCACAAGGAATTAACATACCGTACACGCATTGGATACGTGTTGAACTGCGCCTGGGAAGTGCCAAATTTTTACCCCGAGGAATTGGTGTACCTCAAGATGACCCTTAGCGACGTCCAAGAAGAGGCGGAGGCGCTTGCTGCAGAGTTTGACAGGGCCGTCGCCTTCATCGACGAAGCGCGCTCGAAAGGCTCGCGCGTCCTTGTGCACTGCGTCGCAGGGATATCCAGATCTACGAGTATTTGCCTCGTGTATTTGATGAAGCGTGAAGGCTACACCCTTCGCCAGGCATATGATCATGTAAAGGCGAAGCGGTCTATCATGCGCCCCAATAAGGGATTCCTGAAGCAGCTCATGAAAATGGACAGAGAAATCCATGGCTCGGATAGCGTCGTCTACGAGGAGCTGTATCCACCTGATGAAAAGTTTTTGCTCTGATGGACTGACAAGAGGACGAAAAAAACAAAAACAAAAAAAATTGTTGTTTTTTTTCAAATCATAAATTGCTCCTCACAGCTGCTGCTCATCATGCCTGTGAGTGCCTGCTCCACTCCCATGATGAAACGTCTCTTTCATCCTACTCAGTTGGAGCTGTAGTTCACTGACACCAGCTTTGACATCTCTCAGCTCGCGCTGAATGATTTCGGGCAAAATTCTCTCCATCGTCTCTTGGCGAGTCTCTCCCTGAGACATCTTCGCCTGCGTCTGTTGGAGAGATCTGGAGCTGAATGGCCGCAGAGACAAGGACATTGCCTCGAGCATGGTCATATTTGGCGTCAAAGTCAAGGCTTCCACTTCCTGCATCATGAGACCATCTGTCTGCAGCGCAAATTCCCTGGAGCTGGTTTCCTCGCACTCTGCATAGACGTCTGAAACGACAGCGATAAAGATGTTGGCAAGTACGAGCGTTAGAAACATGATAACGATCGACATTGCGATCATAAAATACTGAAAGTTTTCCCTTCGCATTTCGGCGAGCTCGACATCCAAATCTCCTAAGAACATATGGAGGATGTGTTCGGTGCTGAGGAGCGGGCTCGAATAGGAGTAGATCCTGTGTCCAAACATGAACTGGAAACCGCTACTGAAAATGAATATCACAAAGATGAGCACAATGTAAAATGGTAGCACACCATGGTGACGCATTGTTGACGTTATCGCACGGACACGGATGCCAATCTTCAAAATCGGCACCTTATGTAACACCTTGAGGAAATGCATGCCTGACAAAATGTAGAGGAGAGCCAAATCGTCCTGAAGCCGGTGCTGGGTTGCTGCCATGCTGTGAAAATCAACCTCCGCACCAATTTTGCCACGGTTCATCTGAAGCACCTCTTCCCGAAGACTATCCTGCTCAGAGCAAAACGCAATGTATTCCGCCAGCCAGGTGCCAAAGAGAATAATCAGCAAGACTTCGAAGACGTTGAAAATATCCCTTAAGTACGCATTGTTTAAGGTACCGCGGATGTAGTCTCCAAAGTGCAAGGTGTACGAAATGCTCCCTCCTCCAGAACCCGACTCTGTTAAGTCAACCTGCTGATCTGCATAGAACCAACCCGCTATCACGGTAAGAAACATATTCTTTGCCCTCCCGAGAACTCTTGTCTCCGATCCAATGTCATTATTTACCTTTTCTTCATCCCCATCGTACAGTTCCATAAGCACACTGCGCGTGCAGCCGGCAGTAAACTCACCAAACTCGCGCAGGAAAGCATAGATCAACGAAAGCAAAAGTGGAAGAATAATGATATTTCTGCTATAAAGATCTTCCGGGGAAAGCCATTCGAGGATGCGCACGTTCAAAGAAGGGACGACAAGGCCATGGCTGAAAAATTCAATCGCGACTTTTACAGTCACGATAGCTTCGGAACTCGGCTCATACTCCGAGTAGGTGATAAAAACAGCTGCCGTACCATTATCTGGCTGCAGAAATTCCTCGTTTTGAAGCCAGGTAATACGCTCGATGAAATTTTCCTTCGTCGTATTCATAATTGGAAATGTCTGGATGTAGCCAGAGTGAGCAGGATATCGAACGCCCGTATCGTAGCTGCTGAAGTCTCTTACTGCGTCTTCCTTACTCTTGTCTGAGTACTTGAAAAGACCGCTTCTGCCAAAGTTTGACCGATCCCATTGATCTGCATCACGATTGCGCCTTCTATCAGCGAGGCATGTCTTCTTTGCGCTGAGCATTTCCAGCTCAGGAGCAATTCTGTGCCGCCCTTTTATGTTTTCACACGGTAGATGCCGAAGCCTCACTTGTCTGATTTCAAGAGAGCCAAGAGGAGTTGCCATATCCAGCTGCTCTTCTCGTTCAAACCATGGAACGGCATCCGCAAAGGGACCTTGAAGCCATGCGACTAAATCATCGTGGTTCTCAAGGTCTCCAAATGCTTTCAGCTCCAAAGAATCATCCTCGGTAAAGACCTGTCCGCGTATCATTCCATCATAAAATTGATGAAGATCTAGTGACTGCCTACTTACGCACATGATCGATGCGATCCAGCTGAACAGCAGGAGGAAGGTTCCATAGCATATTGCAGGTGGGAGCATTCGCCAGCAGCTGAGTTTATTACGGTAAACGGGGGCACTGCCATGCTCAAGCATAATGTTTAGCATTTGCTGCGCTGAACTCTTCCGGATGTCGGACTCTTCTCTTTCACGCGTCGTTGAAGCCCTTCGTCGGTGTTCTTCCTGCGCGCTCCGTGCAGCAAGCGCAATGTGATAAGGTGTCGCTTCGATTTGTCTCACAAAACAAATCTGTGTGGAGCAGAGGTGGAAGCTGTGCAAGCGTGACCACAAGCTAACTTTTGAAGTAAAATTTTGATCGTCATCTAGATCAATGCGATAAACAACGCCCTGCACAAAAGGGTCCGCCCCATTTGCGACAAGGATCGATACGCATTCCACCATCCCCGACCGCACGGCATGCGCGAGCGGAGAGATGAGCGCCGGCATTTGAGGAAAGGCTTTGCGTCGGTGGTTGAGTCCACGCGCCATTTCGCGCGACCAGGAGTCGTCATTGCAGAGTTTCATGACAAATTCAGCGCTGCTCAATTCCTTCAGGTGACGGGATTTTTTAAATTGCCATTTTGAAGGATCGGCATGTATCTTGTCATCTTGCGAAAGAGTGTGCGAATCGTAGAACTTGGCGGCCTGTGCGAGCCGCAATACATTATCTCGAACATCAAAATATTTCGGAGACATTTCCTCCTGCAAAAGGCAGTCCATTTCCCGTAGAAGCAACGCATAGATCGCAAGAAGCAGCCGCTCATGATAGATTGGCCAAGACGAGGGCACACTATTTATCCTGTGCGCAATTTTTTTGCAACATTTTATACTGTTGTTGACAGCCTCGGCACCACGCCTCAACACTGTGCTAAAGCCAAGATCGTTACTCTTGTGATGGTATGCACCCCCATAGAAATGTGCATCCCTCATGGCCACGCCATCGCTTTCCAACGATGGATGATCCGTTTGATGAATATATGACAACTGCTGTCCTGGGACGATGCTCCTTGAGCTGGTGCCTCCCAGAGCTGAAACCGGCAGCACCTTTGCTTCTTGGCCACTTTCATCTGCAAATATTTGCCTTCTCTGGCAAAAGTCTCCCTTGTATAACTTTTCACAGCAACCGGCAGCCTGAGCCTTTGAGTCCGCTACTTTTTTATTAAAGCGGGCATTGAGATCCTTCATATTCAACTTCTTGCGTTGGGCATGTGCGACAGAAGGGCAATGAAGGAGGAGTTCGCGAAGCTCTGCTACACTTCTTTCAAGACCCAGCTTTGTCGACCTCGCCGTGGAAGACGACTGAGCACTCTTGCTCCGAAGATGGCCGAGTATATCACTCAGTGCTCCTTGGATAGGAAGCTTTAAATTGACGAGCATGCTTCTCCAAGTCTTATTTCTTTGCCATAACAGCTCACTTGGAGTACATCTATCATCGTCATGGGTGGCCATCAAACCCCATGCATTTTTCTCTGAATAACGAAAGTATATGTTCAGGGACTGGATGATATCTTCTACGTTTGAGTTGGCACACAAGTAATGCAATGGGTATCGCAAATATGCATCCTTTGCTCTGCACAAACTTGCAACGTCTTTCGAGACACTAAGATATCCCTCTAGGATGGGATGGAGAGTTATTGGCTCCATGGCATGGCATAACAGGTGTAGAGGATTTGGAGAAGCTGTCGAACTGCCAAATGTTGGGCAGAAGGCGAGGATATCTGGAAAGCATCTCCTCCCATTTTCGCCAG
>OZSS01001460.1_pt1 | contig 10938 bp, 6 predicted proteins | sample 1779911 | NCBI WGS metagenome assembly OZSS01 (sample SAMEA2603589, study PRJEB24840) | metagenome | biome: Water; feature: Photic zone; material: Seawater sample | place: Mediterranean Sea | collected 2013-11-12 | depth 10 m | reverse complement strand
CAAAAAGGGGGTTGGGGGGCGGGGGAGGAGCGAAGGCAAATGGCGGAGAGGGCGGGGAGGACGACTTGTCGAGGAAGCCGGTGTCGCAGGCGCAGCTGCTCAGTCATGAGCGTAAGAAAGCGGCCATCCTGGAGGAACGGCGTCTGCGCGAGAAGGCGCAGTTTTCGGAACGACAGGCACAGGAGCTGCTACGGGACTCGCGCGCCGAGTCAGCGGAGCTCGAACGCGCAGCGCTCCGGGCGCAACAGCAGGCGGCGGAGTTGCGGCGGTCTTTGGCGGCGAGTAAAGAGGAGGCTAAAGCGATTCCGCGGCTCCAGGCCGACCTTGCGCGCGCGCAGGAGCTGGCAAAACGCCTGCGCGAGAAGCTGGGGCGGGAAGAGGAGAACACACGCGCAGCGTTTCGGGAGTGCGCAGGCGTGCGGCTTCAGGTGACGGAACTGGAAAGGTCGCTGGCGGCGGAGAAGACGCGTGCGAAGGAGGAGGTGCGGCGACTGCACGCGGAGGCGTTGAGTGGCTCTAAGGCGGACTCGGCGACGCACGCGATCCTTAAGGAGCGTCTGCAGGCCAAAACGGAGGACGTGAACAAGCTGATGCTGACGCAGTCCAAGCTCAAGACGCGCATGGCGCGCGCGACGGAGGAGACCAAGACGGCGGGATCCGAGGTGAAGCGCGTAGAGGCCGCGGTGGAACGGTTGCAGGCGGCGCTTGAGCAGCAGCAGAAGGAGACGGCAGAGGCCCGCGCATCTCTTGAGAATACCCGGGCGGAGGTGCAGCTGGTGGAGCTCAAGTGTCGGCGTCAGGAAGAGCGCGCCAACCGGTACCGGTCGGAGGTGCGCGACCTGACGGAAGAGTTCAAAGCCAGGGAGGCGAGCGTGGCGGCGGCGGCGGAAGAGAAGGCGGAGAAAGCTATCGCGCGCATGAAGTCGGAGACCGAATTCGACGCGAAGCAGATGCGCGAGCAGCTGCGCATGCAGGGCGAGGCCAGCCGGGAACAGGTTATCTCCACCCGGAACAAGTACCTGGCCGAGGCGGAGAAGTGTCGGCAGCAAGCCCTGGAGCTTGCTGCCATGAGCACGGAGGTGGAGAAGGAGCGGTCGCTCAACGCCGTGCTGCGTCCGGAGCTCGAGCGCCTCGAAGCGCGCCTGCGACAGGCCACGCGCGCGTGCGAAGACGCGCTCGAGCGCGGACGCACGGCCGAGCAGGAGGCCAAGGCGACTATTCGCGGCCTGACGCACCGTGCCGACTCGCTGGAGGACGATCTGGCGGACTGCCAGCGGGCGATGAACGCGCTGGAGGCGTCACGGCTCGCGGAGGAAGAGAAAATGAGCGAGAGAACCGAGATGTTGGAGGATCAGCTGCGTCGCGCGGAAGCGGAGGCAAGCCGATGGCGGCTCAAGGCCAAGGGCGGAGGCGACATGGGCGGGATCGGCGGTGCGGGTGGGCAGAAGCAGCTCAAGGCGCTACAGGAGGAGGTGCGCTCGCTAAGGCGCCGGCTCGCCGAGCTCGGCGTCGTCCTTCCGAAGCCGCACCCTCTGCTCGGGCTCGGTGGTGGCGGCGGCGGCGGGGATGGGAAGGGGATGATGAACATGAACTTGAACCAGGACGCCGGTTCGTCTTCGTTTCGGCGCTTGGGCATCGGCGCGGTCGGGCCCGGAGCAAGTCGCAACGGGCAGCTGGAACCCGAGGAGAAGCTCTCCTCTCGCGCGCTCGCCCTTGCCCTGGCTACCGAGACCGCCGCTGCGCCCCGACGCAGCAAGGCTACTGTAGCGAGCGCGAAGGGCGGCGGTGGCGGCAAGCGGAAGACGCGTGCTCGCGACCGCAGCCGGAGCCGGAGCCCGAAGAATAGCCCGCGGAGCCCGCACAACCCAAACGCGCAGCGCATGGAAGCTGTCGGCGCCAGGGGTGATGTGGGCGGCGGCGGCGGCGACGGGCGGGCGAAGAAGCTCACACCGCACGAGAAGCAGCTGTTTGTGGATTCACTCATCGCGTCGGCAAAGAAAGGTAACGTGCGCGGCATCGAGCGCTGCCTAAAGAAAGGCATTGACCCCAACTCGCGCGACAGCGGCAGTTTCGCGGCGCTTCACTGGGCGGCGGACGGCGGCCACGCGGCGGCTGTGGAGGCGTTGCTCGCGAACCGCCGGACGAACGTGGACGCCCTGACAAACGCGAAGACGTCGGCGCTGCACAAGGCCTGCTGGAACGGCCACCTCGCAGTCGCGCGCATGCTGATGCAGGCCGGGTGCGAGGTAGACCACGGCGATCAGCGCAAACACACGCCGCTGCACTGGGCCATCCACAAGGGCCACCTGGCGCTCGTGCGCGCGCTGCTGGATGCTGGCGCCAACAGCAGCGTGCGGGACCACGCCGGACGCACGCCGCTCCACTGGGCAGCCAAGCACGGCAGAGGGCCTGAGGCTCGCACGCTGCTGGACGCGGGCGCCGACAAGGAAGGGCGCGACAACGACGGGGACACCGCCGCCGACGTCGCTCGTCGCGAAGGCTTCATCGAGTTAGTGGAGATGCTCCAGGCGGCGTACGATCCTTCCGGGCGGAGGAGGACGGGGAAGGAGAGGGCGAGCGCATGACTGCGAATGGGGGAAATGGGGGGAAATTGTAAATGAAAACGTCCTGTGTATCATTTTATGGTAAATTCTGTAGCTGCAGGGGGGCCAAAGATGCGTGGTCAGAGACATGCGAAGAAGTTAATTCCGAACACAGGGCAGCCTTCCCTTCCCCCTTTCCGCCCTCCTCAAAGTTCACCAACCACATCTACCCGTTCCTTTAATCCGCACCATTACTCCTGACTCTTCCTTTCCTGCCTCCCAGAACCTTTCCTCCTTCGGCTCAGCTGGCGAATTCCGCTCCCATCATCCAAATAAATAATAAATCAGCCGAAGAGAAGGTCGACCTCATTCCTCGGAGCCGATGCCGCCTTCTCCGCCAAATCCAAATCGATGCCCAAGTCCTTCAGCTCTTTGACGCCGGTGCCTCCGTCTGCGAAGAGCGAATCAAGATCGCTGCTCTCTGCAAAAGACATTTCGTTTCGAAATGTTTCCCCTTCTCCTTCTCTTTCCCCTTCGCCTCCACATCTCTCTTCAGAATGTCTTTCTCTTATTCCCTCTTCGCCTTCTTCCCGTTCTGCGAAACGACTCCCGATGATACCACCTTCCACATTCTCCACAACCGCTCGCTCCTCCTCCTCCTTCTTCTTCTCATTCTCCCCCTTCACCTCTTCCTCCTCCTCTTTCTGCTGCTGTTTGAGATCCTCCCAACGCGTCTTCAAAGCCTTCCACTCCACCTCGCGATTCCTTGCTTCAATCCGATCCCACTCGCCGAAGCTGTCCATCTCCTTCTTCTGCGCGTCTACAATGTCCTTCATTCGCGCCCTTGCCTCCTCCGCCTTTCTTCGCATTCGCTTCTCCTGCTGTAGACTTGCTTCCAAAGCCATCATGGCCGAATCCTTTTCCGCCAAAGATGCCTGCAGTCGAGCCAGCTCCTCCCTGAGACGCCGCGCATCTGCGCGCGAGTCTTCCAAAGCCACACGAGAGGCTTCCAAAGATGCATGCGAGTCGTCCGAAGTCGCATGCGTGCCTTTTCGCCTCTCCTTCTCCTTCCCCAGCTCCCTCTGTCTCTCCCTTTCGAATCCCAACACCTGCTTCTTCCCCTTCGAATCCTTCTCAGTCTCCGCCTCTTCGCTTCGACGCCCATTCCTCGCACCGTTCCCTGGCGCTTCCCTATCCTTTCTTTCTTCGCTCTTCTCCGAACCAGCACAGCAGCTGCTGCCGCCGCGTCTTGCGTCGGCGCCAGCCTTGAACGATACACCGGCAAGCTCAGGGTCCATTACATCGACGTCAATGAAAACCGTCGGAGCGAACTCGTCGGCTTCTTCAAACTCGGCGCGGTGAATCATCTCTTGCACACGTTTCCTTTCCGCCTTGGCTTCGCGCGCCGCCAACGCCGCTGCCGACTGGTCGCCGCTGCTGCCACGCAGAACTTTCACGTCCGCATCGTCAGCGCTGCTGAAGCTGCCGTCCAGCCGCCGGTGGTCTTCCGACGGATTAGCAGAAAGCGGGCGCTGCTTTTGGCTCTGGCTCTGGCTCTGATTCTGGCTCTGGTTCGGTTGGCTGCGGCTGGGAGACAGCTTTCTCCACCGGGAGAACCAACCCCCGCCACTGCCACCAGACGACCCCGCTGCGCTGCCCCGTGCCCCCTGCCCGGCTGCCACCGCTTTCGCATCCTTCGCACCCGTCGCATCTGCCTCCGTGGCTCCCTTTGCGAGCTCGTCTTGCCGATATCTATGGCGACGCTGCCGCTGCGCCCGGGAAATGAACAGGCTCCCGGCTTTTTCTCCAGGCCCCGCGACCCCGACGCTACCGGCGGCGTCCGCGCTGTGGTCTCGGAACCGGAACTGCCTGTCGGAGAGCAGCATCGCGCGGAACTCATCCAAGTTCGCGTCAAAATCGCACAGCTGTTGCTGCGCCGCCTGGACCAGTGGCAAACCCCGCTCATCTTCGAAGGTGGCCGCGGCCACGAGCTGACGCATCTGCCTCTCCACCTTCTCCGCCGCGACCAACTTGGGGTGCGTGTCCGGCGACGCCACGTCGCCTCCGCTCACCGCGGCGGCGGTGGCAGCAGCTGCAGCGGCGGCCGCCGCGTGGACCGGGGACACCGAATGCGATACGTCGCCGCCAGCGACTGCCGATGCCGCGGCCGCTGCGGCGATGCTCGCCTCGTCGAGCCTCTGCTTGTCCAGAGCTTCCTGCTCCGACCGCTTCGCCGCCCCCATAGCGTACGCGTCGCGTAGCCCCAGCGCCGTCCCACCCGCCCCGCCTTCCTCCACGAAACCGTGCAGCAAGCACACCAGCAGGCCCGCGGCCGCGCCCGCTGTATCGCAGTCGAAGCCTAAATTTTTCGTCGCGCGCTCCAGCTTGTCGGCAGCGACGGTCGACGACCCGCCCTTCGCCAGCGTCGAGGTGGCGATGCGGGTCAGCTTGTTCGCGACGCTGCTCATCGAGATGGCAACCGATAGCCGGTCGTTGCCCGCGGCGGTCAGCAGCTCCTCAAGCAGGTCGCTGAATTCGGGGGCCTCGACAAAAGGCGATGTCGGCCGCGGCCGAGGCGAGCGAGACATGCTGGAGATGGGCGTAGAAAAAGCGGACGACCGACCACGAGCGAGTGGTGCAGAAGAACGTGAAAGTAGATGTGATGGTGCAGAAAAATAGTATTCGAAAACTATTAATGCTACTAGTTTTAAGTACGTGTAGTAGATTAATACTAACTCCTCGTACGGCGGTACCCAGAATAATACAAAACAATTACGTTTATACACACACACACACACACACACAAGTTCGTTTTTCATCATTCAAGCCCATCAACGCTCCGCCTCCCGCCACCTTTATATATTTCGGTACCAGGGGCACTGCACTCGTATGTACACACACTTTACCGACCTTACCACCAACCCAATATATCCGCTCTCAACACCACCTTTCTTACTATTCACCAGCAGTTGAAGATTCGGGAAGACAGCAGTTGAAGAAAATATTTGAGACGTCCGCTCCTTTCCTTTCCCGTCCTTCCCTCCCTCCCTTCCCTCCTTCCTTCCCACTGCCCTTGCACAAACAATATTATCATTGTTACGAAGGATCCCTTCCCTTTCGTTGTTGTTTTCGTCGTTTTTGTTGTCATCACTGCTTCACCATCATGGCCTGTGGCGGCGCAGCCTGTACGACGGAAGCCTGGTAGACCTGCGGTTGCCCGAGGCTGGTCTGCGTCTGCATCGGCTGTAGCGACTGGACTTGGCCCATCGGCGCTTGCACGACCTGAGCATGCATCATAGGCACCGGTGCAGGTGCGGTCTGGTGCATGGCGACGGCGCCGTGCTGCTGGTGCGCTCCATTCTGGTTCACGACTACCGCGACGGCCGGCGTTGCGGCGCGCTTCTGGTTGCCGCAGCAGTCGCACATGGCACTCGCGCCGCAGATAATACTGACGATGCCCAGGATGAGCGCGAGCCATCCGAAGCACGCAAGATACGACTGCCAAAAGGCATCGGAGGTGCAATCGTCTATTCTCTCCTTGAGGTAGGCCTCGCCTTGTTCGCCGCACCGCTTGCGCACCGCATCCTCACACCCGCCGCCGCTACCGGTAATGGCCGGGATAATTGAAGCAAGGGTCCCGATGCCGATACCTATTCCTCCCAAGATCTTGGGTTGGTTGCCTTCCAAGCAGCAGTCGCAGCAGACGGAGAGGGAGCCCAGGACGATTCCGACAATGGCGATAACCACGAAGGTTAAGTTGACCCCAAGCATGCCGCCACGCAGGTCGTCCCAGACCTTGTCCCTCTCAAAGTCGCAAGCCTCATACCCGAAGGAAGTCGCGGAGTCCGCGCACAAGCAAGCCGCGGCGAACGCAAAGACGAGCCCATCGCGCAGAGTGGCGCGGCGGCTAATTGGGAGAAACGCGCTCATGTTTTTGCTTCGTTTTTTGCGTGTGTGTATGCTGTACGGCGAGGGAAGGGGTGTGTGTGCCGGGGGGGCCGAAAAAAAGAAATGACCAGCTGGTGGAAGTTGGGAGAGAAAAAAAAGAGTTGCAAGAAAAAAGAAGAGGTGTGTTCCGTTTTATGAATTCGAAACGGCTGCTGTACTGGGGTCCACCCGTTAATTCCAGAAAAAACCAAGGTAGTCCTTTTTTGGGAGAGAGAGTCCACTCCGTCCGCTCCTCCAGAGTCCTCTCCCGCCGTTTCCTCCTTTGAAGCTGCGAAGTCGTCGGGCGCGAAGGTCCAAGTCTACTACGTTTCCCACCTGATGTCTGTTCTTCTGTGTCAAGCAAGAAACAAGTACAGTTTGCGAAAAGCTTTTGAAAAAAACTCGAAATGCTCCCCCATAAAAGTGCAACAGCAACAACAAAAACGACAACAAAAATAACGGAATCAACGACAACGTCGAAGAGCGATCGGCGGCGGCTATGGGCGTCTGTGTGCGCGGCGCGATGCGTCTCCTCGGAGGACCACGCGCTGGTCTCCGCGGTGATGAAGGCGATGGGTGAGGACCTGGGCATCTCGCCAACGTCACTGGGCGTCTTCGTCCTGTGCGAGAAGATGGCCTACTCCTTCTCGGCGCCCGCATGGGCAGTCGCTGCGAGGATCTACTCCCGGCCGCACCTCGTGGCCTTCTCGTGCCTCGTATGGGGGCTGGTCACAATCGCAACAGGGTTCACCGACTCCTTCGACGGTGTGGTCGCGCTCCGCGTCCTGAACGGCCTCGCCGTCGCTTCCCTGGTGCCCATCGCTGGGTCTGTTTCGGCGGACCTTTTCCCGGCCTCCTCTCGCGGACGCGCTTTCGGGATGCTGGGGGCAGTGGGCGCCATGGGAAGCGCGGCGGGACATGTCTTCTCAACGTCCATCTCCCACTGGGAAGGATCGTGCTTCGGCTGGCGCGTGTCCGGCTGGCGTGTTGCCTTCTTCGTGATCGGCTCCCTCTCTGTCCTCCTCTTTGTGGTCATTCGGGGCTGCCAGGTCCGCGACGTCCCCTTCGGCCTCGCAGACGAGGAGGAAGCTATACTTGAAGGAGGAGGGCAAAGTAGCGCCGCGGTGGAAAGAGAAGAAGTAGGAGGAGAAGAAAACGACAGCGACAGCGAAAGCGATGATGGTAACGTCGGCATATCGGATGAAAGAGAGTTGCTCCTGCCAACAACTTCGAGAACAACGACACCAACAACGTCAACACGAATTACAACCAACAGAGAGGAAGGCTCGTTCAAAGAGGCAATATCCGAAATTGTTAGCAGCCGGACTTTCTTCGTCATCGTCCTCCAGGGCTTCTTTGGAGCGGTCCCGGCGTCTGCGTTTGCCTTCCTCACCTTCTGGCTGCAGCTCACAGGTTACTCCGACTTCCAAAGCTCCGTCCTGCACTCCGTGTACAACGCTGGCCGTTTCGCGGGTGTGCTTTGTGGGGGCTGGGCTGGCGACTGGGCAGCGGTGCAACTTCCGGATCACGGTCGGATCTTCGTCGCTCAATTCTCCAACGTGCTCAGGATCCCAGCCGTCACTTTTCTCTTTTATCTCCTTCCCGCCGACACTTCCTTGTGGCACTGGCACGCCGCCTCGCTCGCCATCGTGGGCTTCCTCTCGCCTTGGGTTGCTGTAGGCGCCAACCGGCCGATCCTCAGCGAAGTTGTCTCCCCTGAGGCCCGCGGGCAGATTTTTTCCGTGCAAAAGTGCGTGGAAGGGCTTTCCGCCGCTCTCTTTGGCGCACCCATGGTCGGATACCTCAGCGAGCACGTCTTCGGCTTCGTCTCCGTCCCTGTCTCCTCCGTCGACGCCGCCAACCTCGCCTACGACAGCAGCGACGCAAGCGACGACGACGGCACCGGCGTCGTGGATGCGGACGACGTTTCCGCATCCATCCCCGCTAATGCGGTCTCCGTGGCGGGCCTGTTCGGCGGCGACGACGCCGGCGGTAGTGGGTCGTTGGCACAGAAAGCTGCCAACGCCAAGGCGATGGGCAGCAGCATCTGCGCCATCACGGTGGTGTGCTGGGGCATGTGCCTCTTGCTCTACACCGTCCTCCACTTCACCTACCCCTTAGAGAGGGGGGGGGGAATTAGGCAGAGGCAGGCGCGGAAGCGGGAGGATGCAGCGACGCGTACGACGATGCTCCAACCTTTGTTGCACGCTAATGACGAAGACTTGACTGTGCAGAATTCAGTAAATAAACGGAAACTGTGACGGTGGGCGGGGAGAGAAGGAGAAAGGAAAAGAGATAAATCTGACGAAAATTTACGAACAATTTTAACCCACATAGTGTTGTACAGTACCAACTACAGGGACACCGTTTCCACGGGCTTACCCATACCCACGGAATTATCATCGCTGTCGTCGTCGACGTCACCTTCACCGCCGCCCTGGATGTCATCTCCACCGATTCGCCGCCGCGAATTTTCGCTGCCTCCGGGCAGCCTACCGTACCGCTGCCGCCCGTTGAAGAACTGCCCGTGCAGCACCGACGCAGTCGCGATCCCGGCGACGGACACGATAACAGCAAGGAAAATTTTGAGCGTACTCTGCAGCGACGGGTTGCCGCCGGCCACCCACTCGAAACCTTCCCTTTTGGGTATCTCGGTGCCTCGCAAAGCCAGCTGCGCCACGCGCGCCCACACTCATTGTTCCCACCATACATTGTTCCCTTCTACGCACGCTTTCTTCGGCTGCTCATTTTCATCACCTTAACCATACAACGCAGAAAGAAACAGAAAATGACCCTCCTCCCTTCAATCTTTCTCCTCCTCCTCCTCCTTCTCTTCACATCGAGCCTCCTTGCCCCCCGCGCCACCACCGCTGCCCACACTATGCCCACTAGACAGAGCACCCAGGCAACGGACGCATGTCACAGGGACGGTGACATCGGGGACTACGATTTCTGCACAGTGGACTGCCCGTGCGACGTAGGAGAGGGCGACTGCGACACCAACGCGGAGTGCAAGGGCAACCTCATCTGCGGCGACAGAAATGGCTACATGTTCGGGGGCGCCCTCGGAGGCTTCGACGGCAACGACGACGTCTGCGCCACGCCGTACTCGTGCCACGGCGTGTATGTATCGGGCGAAGAGCATTACTGCAGCGTCAATTGTCCGTGCGACACGGGCGAGGGAGACTGCGACGTGGACGACGAGTGCCTCGGGGACCTCGTCTGTGGCAACGATAACAAGGCGCGCTTCCCCGACGCCGCGCAGATGCCTCTGACGACCGACTTCTGCGAGCCGAATGACTCTACGCACCGGCAGACGAGCGCTATTTCGGCTTCATCCAGCAATTGGCAAGACTGGTTTGACGAGCACGCCGACGGCAACACATCCGCGGGCGACGCACCCGCGGGCGGCGGCCTGCGGTCCCTCACTATGGGCGGGTGCCACTGCGCGGTGCTGACGACTTTCGCCAGCGAAGATTGCTCCGGCCGCAGCCTGTGGGGCTGCTCGGACCGGCCCTGCAAGCGCGACGACGATGAAAACTGGTCCATCGGGCGGTCTTGGTGCCGCATCAGCGATCCAGAGTCTCCATCGTGTAACCCAGTGACCGGTGAAGGCCCCGCAGCGGGGTGGGACTACTGCGAACCGCTCGCGAGCGCTGTGTCCTGCCCGCACGACACCAACGTGTGCACGCCAGAGTGCCCGTGCAACGAGGGCGAGGGCGTCTGCACCGAAAACGTACAATGCGTCGACGATTTAATCTGCCTCGTGCCTACGCGCGGCTCTTCCAGCGTCGGGGGCGTCATCCCGCAACACTTTGGGGGCCTGTCCAACACGTGCCGCAGGCCCTTCGATTGCCACGGCAGCCTGCCCAACGGGGACGGAGACTTCTGCAGCCGCAGCTGTCCCTGCGGCCTCGGCCAGGGCGACTGCGACTCCAATAAGCAGTGCGCCGTCGGACTCGTCTGCGGCGAGGACAACGCTTCCCAGTACAGTGAAGACCTCCCGGCCTCTACGGACGTTTGCGCAAAGCCGGACAGCCCGGGCGAGGCCACAGGCGCGAACGGCGCGCGGGCGTGCCACCATGGAATCAACGGTGACGACGAGTACTGCACAACCGCATGCCCGTGCCTCGAAGGAGAGGGGGACTGCGATATGAACGATGAGTGCGACGGCGGCCTGGTCTGCGGTTACCGCAACGGCAACCGCCACGGTGGGTGGGCCGCAGGCTTCGACCCTTTCGACTCCGTTTGCGAGCGGGGCTACACGTGCCACGGCGACCGCGTCAACGGCGACGCGTCGTTCTGCACCGCCGCGTGCCCCTGCTCTGTCGGCTTCGGCGACTGCGACACCGATGCAGACTGCCTCGACGAGCTCGTTTGCGGGAATAAAAACTCGGAAAACTTTGGTGGCGCTTCCCGCGGCTTCGACCCCACAGACGACGTCTGCACTGACCGCACCAGCCAGAAT
>OZSS01001459.1_pt1 | contig 10940 bp, 10 predicted proteins | sample 1779911 | NCBI WGS metagenome assembly OZSS01 (sample SAMEA2603589, study PRJEB24840) | metagenome | biome: Water; feature: Photic zone; material: Seawater sample | place: Mediterranean Sea | collected 2013-11-12 | depth 10 m | reverse complement strand
ATTCTATTATGCATCAGCTCAAGTTGATGATATTTTTATTGATTCATTAATTAAAAATGAAGACGTTAGATTTTTTCAAAATTTAGAATATGGAGATAGTAAAAGAAATAAACTAGATCTTCTTATACCAAAATCAAAAATAAAAACACCACTTGTTGTTTTTTTGCATGGTGGGGGTTATAAGGGTGGAAACAAAGAAAGCTCTTATAAAAAAAATAATGTAATTAGAGTTAGACGTATTTTGAGAAATAAAATTGCATTTGCTACAATTAATTATAGCTTTTTAAATAACAATGATGGCCTATTATCATCCTTAAATGATGCAAAGTTGGCTTTGCAGTTTTTAAAGTACAATCATTTAAATTATAATATAGATAGAGATAAAGTCATTATTTGGGGAGTTTCATCAGGGGCAAATTCTGTTCTATGGTTGGGTTTGTCCGATGATATGGCTGAAGATGAAAGTGAAAATAGAGTTTTAAGAGAATCAACTAGTGTAAAAGGAATAATTGCTATAAATGGTGCCCATTCATTTAATAGTGAAAACTGGAAAAAAATGATAAATATGCCAGATAAAATGTTTGACATTATGATCAAAAGATTTTTAAAATACCCTGGAATGGATGTAGAAAAGTGGTTATTTAACTATAAACTAGAAAAATATCAACAGTCGATTGATTATTTTAATTTTATGGATTCATCTGACCCCGCACTATTTATTGGTAATTATGGCGACATGGCACCCAAAACAATTTCCAGTTTTAATCATCATCCAATGCATGCAAAGTATTTGAAGCAAAGGGCTGACTCCTTATCTATAACAAACTATGTTTTCGCTCCCCAGTTAGGAATTAAAAGTGAAGAGGTTAACGATATTGTAAATTTTATACTTAATCAAGTTTCTGATTAATAAGTAATTAAAAAAAAAATTCGGATATTTGAATTATGGTTGTGAGCTGTAATAATGGGACCTTATCTACCTTTGTTCCTAGTGATGAAAATCCTTGGGATATTTCAAAAATTTTGCTTGTCAATAGACGACTAGGATTTGGAATAAAACACTCAGATATACAACCTAAATTATCTCTTAGTCCTGAAGAACTAATAGATCAGTTAATTGATAATGCTAAAAATTTACCTTTAACACCTGATCCCGGTTGGGCAAATTGGACCAATACGGATTTCAGAAATGCAGGTGGAAACAGAGGCCCTTTCTTTAGAAATCACCAAAGAATTATGTTTGATGATTTTTTAAAAAATGGTATGCGTGATCGACTTACATTATTTTGGAGTAATCATTTTGTGACTGAGTACTATATGTATAACAATCCTGCATATACTTTCAGATATTATAACAATTTACAAGCTAATGTTTTTGGTAATTTTAAAAATTTTGTTTCGATAATTGGCCTTGATGATGCGATGCTTATGTATTTGAATGGCTATGAAAATAGAAATAATGCTCCCAATGAAAATTATGCAAGAGAGCTTTATGAATTGTTTACATTAGGTGAAGGCAATGGTTATACCCAAGATGATATCACGGAAACTGCTAGAGCTTTAACTGGTTACAATAACAGACAGGACGGTGGGCCAATATATTTTAATCCAAATAGGTTTGATGGTGGAGAAAAAACCATTTTTGGAAGAACTGGTAACTGGAATTATGACGATGTAATTAATATTTTGTTTGAAGAAAAAAGTGATTTAATTTCAGAATTCATTGTTAGAAAAATATATAAACATTTTGTTAGTCCTGATGTTAATAATGATATCATCAATGAGCTATCAAATTATTTCAAAGACAATAATTTTGAATTAGAACCACTTTACAGAAAACTATTCAAAAGTGAGCACTTTTTTAATTCTTTTGCAAGTAATGTATTAATTAAAAGCCCTGTTGATCTAATGGTCCAAATTGAAAAGGAGTTTAATTTTGAAAAGCCTGATAACTTCAATGATAATTTATTTAATTATTTAAGAGCCAGATGTAGTGATATGGGTCAAGAAATTCTTAACCCAGTTGATGTTGCAGGTTGGCAAGAAAACCATGATTGGATCTCCACAGGGACACTTCCAATGAGATGGGAATTTTCGGATTATTTGTTATCAAGATACTGGATTAAAAATAAAGAACAGTTTAGAGATTATGCGATAAGTATAGTTGGAATTGATGAAACTAATCCGATTGAAATAGTTAAAAAAATCAATAAATATATGTTTTGCAGCTATAAAATGATGGATGACGAGTTGAATGATGCTTTAGCGGCTTTTAAAGGTGATGTCCCCGATGATTATTTTAATGGTGGAGGATGGACTTTAAATGAAACTTATGCACCCAATCAAGTTTACGCATTGATATTATTTTTTGTCAAACTTCCTGAATATCAACTAAAATGAGTAAAAAGAACTATTTAGATTCAAAAAAGCATAGGGAAGAGCATTCCAGATGGGACAGAAGAGGGTTTCTCAAAGTCTTAGGGATTGCTGGTGCAGGTTCTATTTCACTTGGAAATACTAATATTTCTGTTCTTAACTCCAATTTTTTGACTAACGCTTTGTCTGACTCTTTATCGGACAGAGTTTTGGTTTTAATTAGACTTAAAGGAGGTAATGATGGGTTAAACACTATTATCCCAGTTTATGATTATGACACATATGTTTCCAAAAGACCATCAATTCATATTCCTAAAAATAATTTAATTAGATTAAGTGATGATTTTTCAATGCCTGATCATATGGGTAATTTATCTAGTTTTTGGGAAAATGGCAAAATGAGAGTGGTTAATGGTGTAGGTTACGAGGGGCAAAATTTATCGCATTTTACTTCGTCTGATTATTGGGCAACTGGATCAACTAACAAAAGCGATATGGTATCCTCCGGCTGGCTTGGTAGATATTATGATGAAAAATACTTTGATTATACAACAAATCCACCTGAAAAACCAGTTGCTATTCAAATTGGAAGTAATGCAAACCTGATTTTTAATGGAGCTTCTAGAAATTATGCTTTTGCTGTTGCTAACGAGTCTAGGTTAGAAAGAGTCGCTGAGAGAGGTGAATTTTATTCAACTCAAAATCTTCCTGATTGTACTCATGGTGACCAATTGGAATTTTTAAGAAGAGTTAGTAATACAACTTACGATTATGCAAAGGTTATCAATGATGCATTCAAATCTTCAACTGATTTTAATGGGTATGAGACTCAAGAAGGCTTAGATAAACAACTTAGGCTTGTTGCTAAACTGATTAAAGGTGGTTTAGGTTCAAAAATTTATATGGTTTCCATTGGTGGTTTTGACACTCATGGAAATCAAGCTTTAACTCATCAACTCCTATTATCTAGTTTATCATCTGCTGTGAAATCATTTTATGATGATTTGGCAGAAGATGGTTTTGACTCAAAAGTATTATCAATGACCTTCTCAGAATTTGGAAGAAGAGTTGGTGAAAATGGTTCTGAAGGAACAGATCATGGATCTGCTGCTCCAGTAATGCTTTTTGGCTCTCCATTAAAAGGAAGTGGTTTTATTGGTAGCCACCCAAGCTTATCAAACCTGAACAGAAGAGGAAATATGTATAATACTGTTGATTTTAGATCAATTTACCAAACTGTATTAACTGATTGGTTGTGTGGTGATTCAAATTTCATCAATGCAGCTATGCTTGGAAATGAGTATGACTTATTAGGCCTTGGATTTGGATGTCAGGATACAGATGTTGTTGATTATGATAATTTATTGAATTATCATGCTCCAATATATGCAAACTATGATCAAAGAGTTAGCCTAAATTTAAGAATTCAACAAACTCACAAAGTAAATATTAAAACTTTTGATATTTTAGGTAGGCATGTAAATACCATTTTTAGTGGAGATTTAATTAGGGGTGAACATGAATTTTCTATAAGTCATGATAAAAATGGTAAACTATCAGCAGGACAATATTTTTATAGAATAAATTTAGTAGGTGGACCAACGCTAAGCAAAGCGTTTGTTGTTAGATAGAGCTAAAAATCTTCTCCATTTTTTTCTCTTCATCATCAGCCAAATCTTTATCGACTAGTATTCTTCCGCTATACTCATCAGTTATGAATTTTTTCCTTGATGCTATATCTAACTGAACTTGAGGAGGAATCACAAAGAATGAACCAGCAGACGCCCCCCTTTCGACAGGGACAATTGCAAGACCATTTTTCACACTTGAGCGAATTTTTTTATATGAGACAAGTAGGGCATCGTCGATTTTTTTCTCAAATTCTTCAGATTTTTTAATTAATGCACTTTCCTCTTTTTCAGTTTCTTTCATAATGCTATTTAATTCCTCTTTTTTGTGATCTAAATGAGTTTTTCTCTCATCCTTGAGGTTAGATGTTTCATTCAATTTTTCTTTTTTCTCTTCAATTTCAGACTTTGACGCATTGATCTGCTTTTCACAGTATTGAATTTCTAATTCTTGATATTCTATTTCTTTACTAAGAGACTCAAAAGCCCTATTATTTCTAACATTTTTTTGTTGATCATTGTATTTACTTATCATTCCTCTCGCTTCTTCGATTTTATTTAATTTTTCTTTAATAACATTTTCAATCTCAGTTAATTCTTCATTTATCTTATTGATTCTGAAGTCTAAACCTTCCACTTCATCTTCTAAATCTTCAACTTCGAGTGGAAGTTCACCTCTTACACTTTTGATTTTATCTATGCGTGAATCAATTAATTGCAAATCATACATTGCTCTTAATTTCTCTTCGACTGAATACTCAACTTTTTTAGCCATATTAAAAATAATTTACAGGATTTGTTTTACTTTTTGCAATAATGCACGCAAACTTAGGAATTTTTTTGTTAAGATAATTTAAAATAGTCTCTTTTATATGTCTTTCACTTTCATAGTGTCCAATGTCGATTATTAATATTTTTTTATTAGGCTTAAAAAAATCGTGGTATTTAAAGTCAGCGGAAATGAAACAATCAGCTTTTTTAAAAATTGCATTGTTAATTGCAAAACTCCCAGAGCCTGCAAGTATAGCTACTTTTTTAATTTTTTTATCTAATAATTGGGAGTGTCTCAAATATTTCAAATTTAATTTATCTTTTAAAAATTCCAAAAAATTGTAGTCATTTATCGAATTTCTCATTGAACCAATACTTCCCATCCCCCTTAAATTATTATTTTCGTTATTAACCAGTATTTCTTGATTTTTTAAGCACAGAATTTTACCAAGTTGATAACTAGTTCCTAATGGATTATTATCCAAGTTAGTATGTATGCAGTAAACATTAATGTTATTTGTTAAACACCTAATTATATACTTATTTATTCTTTCATCCGTTTCGTTGGTTTTTGGATCTGTTATGAATAAAGGATGAAAACTTATAATTAAGTTTGCTCTATTTGAAATACATTCATCAATGACATCATCACTTATATCTAGTGTTATTACAGCTTTGGTAATTTCAGATTTTAATTCACCAACCAAAAGCCCAACATTGTCAAACTCCTCGGCATCAGAAGGTGGGCACCAATCATCAAATATTTTTATAATTTTTGAAAGTAACATCAAATTTTTTATCAAATATAAAATTTATATTTTCGCCTTTAGATGTTACTTAGAAAAATACTCTTCCCAGTTGCAATATTAAATTTTCTATTTCAACTAATAAGAGGTTTTTTATATTCTACTAATTTCCTAAAGGTTCATGAAACTAATATAAATACAATTTGTATTGGAAATTTGTCAATGGGTGGAACAGGCAAAACACCATTAGTAAAATTTTTAATTGAGAGACTTCCAAAAAAAACAAATATCTCAGTGCTGAGCAGAGGATACAAAAGAAAGACAAAAGGTCTAGTGGAGGTTTTGGAAGGCTCTGATGTCAATGATGTTGGAGATGAAAATTTTATGATAAAAAAAGCATTTAAAAATGTAAATGTTTTTGCTTGCGAAGATCGTTTAATTGCAATTGATAAAATTTCAAAAAATTTTAGTGCTGATGATATTCTGATACTTGATGATGCGATGCAGCACAGAAGAATTAAGTGTAAGCTTAATATACTTTTAACAAAGTTTGAAGAACCATTTTACAATGATTATATTTTTCCTTTCGGTAATTTAAGGGAACCAAGAAATGGTTTTAAAAGAGCAAATCTCATTGTAATTACCAAATGCCCCAATAATTTAACATCATTACAGAAGGAAAATATTGTAAAAAAAATTAAACCCTTGAGTAATCAAAGAGTCTTATTTAGTAAAATTATTTATAAAGATATTTTAAAAGGGAAAAAAAATATTCATATTTCAGACTTAAATTCTGATTTCCTATTAATAACAGGAATTGCAGATAGTAAACCATTAACAAGACATTTAAAATCAAAAAAATTAAAATTCAAACACTTAATATATAACGATCATCACAATTATAATCAAAATGATATTAAAGAAATCTTAAATTATAGTGGAGATAAAATAATATTAACAACTGAGAAGGATTACTTTAAAATTATGTCAATTTATGATTTTAAAAATTTGTTTTATTTAGAAATTAAGATAGATTTCTTTGGAAAATCAAATGATTTAGTAAATCTAATCTCCAATAAATTAAATTTCAATTGACGTGTTTTTTTGCTTTGTAAGATGATCTTACAAGTGGCCCACTTTCTACATGTATAAAGCCTAGATCTTTTGCAAAATCCTTGTAAAAATTAAATTTTGTTGGTTCAATAAACTCTTTGACGGGCAAATGCTTTTTACTGGGCTGTAAATATTGTCCAATAGTAACCACATCTACATTAGCTCTTCGCAGGTCACGTAGCGTTTCCATAACTTCAAATTCTTTCTCCCCCAATCCAAGCATAATTCCAGATTTAGTTCTTTTCGCACCATTATTTTTTAGGTATTTGAGTACGGCCATACTTCTATCGTATTTAGCTTGAATTCTAACTTCACGAGTTAGTCTTCTAACTGTTTCAATATTGTGAGAAATAACTTCAGGATTTGCTTCAATAATTCTGTCTATATGTCTCTCAACACCTTGGAAGTCTGGAATTAAGGTCTCCATGGTTGTATAAGGGTTGAGTCTCCTAACGCTTTTTACTGTCTCAGCCCAAATTATTGAACCCTGATCATGTAAATCATCACGATCAACAGACGTTATTACAGCATGTTTAATTTTCATGACAGAAATCGATTTTGCAACTTTTTCAGGTTCCTCCCAGTCAACTGTTTCTGGCTTTCCAGTTTTGACTCCACAAAAGCCACAAGACCTCGTGCAAATGTTACCTAAAATCATAAATGTAGCTGTACCTTCTCCCCAGCACTCGCCCATGTTTGGACAACTACCTGATGAGCATATAGTATTTAATTTATACTTATCAACTAAACCTCTAATTTCAGAATATTTTTTACCTGTGGGTAATTTTACTCTTATCCAGTCAGGTTTTTTTTTGAAATCTGATCTCTGTTTTGAAATAATTTTATTAGTTTTCTTTAAATCGATACGACTCCAACTTTCTTCTACTTTTTTATCTAAAATTTTTGTGCTCAATCTACCTTTATTTAAGAGTTTACAAATATATAATTATATAATCAAAATTTATACTAAAGTTATATACCAAATTGAAAAGATTGTTAAAAAAACTATTCCTGAAAACGAATATAGTTTCATTGATTTCGAAAGTTTATACTTTTCTGGCATAAATTTACTATTCACAAGAGAATAATTCATAATTGCATAAATGGGTGCAGTTACAAATGACAGTATAGTTGCTATTTTGATCAAGTTGCCCATTTCTGATTCGAAAAACACAAAAATTATCATTGTCATTGATGCAATAATTAAAATCCATCTATTGTATCCACTAAATTTCTTAAAGTTCAGTAATCTTAATGTTTGACTCATAGCTCTTGGGGAGGCATCTAAACAAGTTATAGTGGTGCTAAGCATTGTTGTGAATGCGGCAACTGAAATCAAAATTTTAACATTATCTCCTAAGTTGATTGTATATAGTTGTATCAATTGATTAGCAAACTCAGATCCATTATTTGAAAATGTTTGTCCTGACCCAAACATAACAAAAGCACCTAGTAAAATAAAGCATAAACCGATTAATACAGTTGTAGTATAACCTACATTGAAATCAAATAATGCTGATTTGTGGTCCATTGTATTGTTCAATTTTACTTTCTCTTTGGTCCAGATGGATTGCCAAATTGAAATATCCAAAGGAGCAGGCATCCAGCCCAGAAAAGCAGCCAAAAAAACTATTCCTGAAACTTCGATTGGAAATATTTGAGTGGTTGTTATTTCTGCGGGATTATTATTAATTGCAAAACCTAATGCAAGTAATGTTGATAGGACTAAAATTACAATAACTAATTTTATAAAATTATCTAGTAATTTATATTTTCCAACTGTAAGAATTACAATACAAAGAATTAAAATGAACAATGACATTATGCTTATATTTTTTGTAAAACCAAAAAGTTCAACTGCCAATCCTGCAGTTACTATTGTTACAGCCGCTTGGATTGTAAAAACTGTAACAATTGATAGCATTAAATAGATGTATAGTACGTAGTTACCAATTTTTTTATACCCTTCTAATAAGGTTTCACCTGTTGAAATAGCATATTTAGTCCCAAATAAAAAAAATGGATATTTAAAAAAATTACATAACAATAATGCCCAAATTAACCCAAAACCAAATTCTGCACCTGCCTTGGTTGATTGAACAAGATGGGAAACCCCTATGGCAGCCCCTGCAAATAATAAACCAGGCCCCAGTTTCTTAACTTTATCAATCATTATTTTTGATTTTTTCTATCAAAAGTTTTTTTGCTCTAAAAATTTTAATCTTAATTGTATTGACAGGTTGGTTGAGCTTATCAGAAATTTCCTTAATTGATAGGTCATCAAAATACCTATATTTTAAAACTTCTTTGTAATTAGGTTTTAATTGATTTATTTTTTCCTTTAGCTCGTCAAAGCTCTCTTTTTCAATAAAATCTTCTTCTGGACTTCTTGACAAATTATGTTTTTCAATATTTTCATAATCATCAATTATTGTTTTCTTTTTTCTTAATTGGTCAGAATAAGTATTTTTTGCAATTGAAATCAACCATGTTTTAAATAAAAACTTTTTGTCATAAAGTTTTATTTTTTGAAATGCTTTTGAAAATGTTTGAATGGTAATTTCCTCAGAAACGTACTCATTTGAAGTTTTTTTCAGTATGTAATTGTAAACATAATCCCAGTTTTCATTCAACAACTTATTAAAAGGAGTTTTTTTTTCATCAAAATTTGAATTCATTTATATCAATTCAAATTAAAATTGGATTTCTTGCAATCATTTTCCTCTGGAAGTTTTCCGCACAAACTACAGGGCTTACCCTCTTTATTTAAAAATGGATTATTTGAAGCACATGTTCCTGAAAACTTACCGTCTTTTTTAAAAATTATTTTGATTGAAATTCCTGCAAAAGCAATAGTTAAAAGGATAATTGATATAAAAAATAGTTCCATGAATTAAATGATGTTAACCTCTTCCTCAAGCAAGATATCAAATTTTTCTAAAACCTTAGATTTTATTTTTTGTGAAAATGAATATATTTCTCTGCCAGTTGCATTACCAAGGTTTGTGATTACCAATGCTTGATTCTTATACACACTAACATTTTTTTCTTTGATTTTTTTAAAACCACAATTTTCAATGAGCCATGCTGCTGATAATTTATATTTTATCCCATTTTCCTTGTAAAAAACTAATTCTGAAAACCTTTCCTTAAGTTTTGTCAATGTATCCTTAGATACAATTGGGTTTTTGAAAAAACTACCTGAATTACCTATTATTGATGGGTCCGGTAATTTATCTTTTCTAATATTACTTACTATTTCTGCAATATCTTTAATTGTAGGGTCTTTTACTTTTTTACTTTTTATGACATCATTTAAGCTTTTATAGGATTTATTAATCTTATGATTATTTTTTGATAATTGGAGAACAACCTCTGTTATAATGAACTTATTTTTTAACGATTTTTTAAAAATTGAGGATCGATAAGAAAATTGACAATCATTTATTTTGAACTCCTTTTTTTCTAATGTATCAATAAAATTCCCTGAACATGAGAGAAAAAACATTTTTAATTTCTACTCCATAAGCACCAATGTTTTGAATTGGAGCACCGCCTACATATCCAGGAATTGATATCAAATTTTCGACTCCACCAAGGTTTTTTGATATTGCCCATTTCACAAAATCGTCCCATATTTCCCCAGCTCCAATTGAAACACTAACATGATTATTGTTTTCTGAAATAATTTTTATTCCCTTGATTTTTACATTAATTACAGGGATTTGGACATTATTAGTAAACAAAATATTCGAACCTCCACCAAGAATAAAAACCTTTCTATCTTTCAATGACTTCAGTGTTTTCAACACCTCATTTTCAGAATAAACTTCATAAAACTCTTTGGAAATCACATCAACTCCAAAGGAATTATATGATTTTAAAGAAATATTTTTTTTCAAAAATTATGATTAAAATTGGAGTTTTACTAATTCATTTGTCCATCATCTTCCTCTTCTTCTAAAACTTCACCCATAATTCTTAAAATCACGGTTGGGGTTTTTGCATTTGAATTTACAGTCACAGCTTTTCGAAAAATTCCAACTCTCTTGGTATCGTAATTAACTTCAATTTGACCCTCAGCAACAAAAGAAAACAAACCCAATATGTAATTTTTGTTTGAGCGTCTTTGCATTTTTAAAACTAATTTCGGCACATGTAATAAAACTCAAAATTTTCAACGAATTTGCTAATTTATAATGCATTTTATCAACGATTGATTTTGTTTCATTGCTGTTGCCATTTGTTTCTGGTCTTGGTTGTATTGAAAATGAGGTGATTTTATTGTTGTTACTACCATCTTCAG
>OZSS01001457.1_pt1 | contig 10952 bp, 11 predicted proteins | sample 1779911 | NCBI WGS metagenome assembly OZSS01 (sample SAMEA2603589, study PRJEB24840) | metagenome | biome: Water; feature: Photic zone; material: Seawater sample | place: Mediterranean Sea | collected 2013-11-12 | depth 10 m | reverse complement strand
ATTCAAATTCATGAACGAATCATATAAAGTTATTTCTTCATCAATTCTATTCTGGTTTTCTCAAAAAAAATGGTTTGTTTACAGTGTACTCATTTCAATATTTCTTTTAAATTTATCTACGCCAGTTGGACTTACAGTTCCAGCCTATCACAGCTTAATTATACTTCTGCTCGTTTTTATGCTTGTAACATTTGAACCTATACCATTTCCAGCTATCGCATTACTTACATTAGTTTTACAAGTTGTTCTTGGAGTTGCACCTCCAGATGTTGTAGCCTCTTCTTTTATGAATGATGCAGTATTATTTGTGATGGGCTCATTAATGTTCGCTATTGCAATTGTACATCAAGGACTTGATATACGATTAGCAAAATTGATTATTAAAATTTTTGGGAAAAGTAAAAGAATGTTTTTAGCAGGACTTATGACTATCTCTGCTATTCTATCTTCTTTCCTGGGGGAGCATACAGTTATTGCAATTATGCTACCGATTGGCTTATCTGTAATAAAAAATATTGACACCCAACAAGCAGATGGAAAAAATGCTGTACTGCTCACTTTATTTTCTATCGCTTATGGTACAATTATTGGATCAATTGGAACGCCATCTGGTGGAGCTAGAAATGTAATAATGATTAACTATCTTCAAGAATTTAGTAATGTCAGTATTGATTATTGGAAATGGATGAAGCACGCATATCCGATTTTAATGATACAGTTAGTTGTGGCTTATTTTGTGCTTCAATTTACTTTTCCATCTTCATTGAACAATATTAAAATGCGAGGATTCAAAAAAAATGTTGGTAAAACAGATGTGAAAAAAAATATAAACCATCTTTTTTCATGTTTAATCATCATTGGTATTGTTTCAAGCTGGTTTGCTTTTAATGATATTTATGGGTTAGGAATAATTGCACTTGCCGGAGCGTTAACGTTTATGATTTTTGGAATGATTTCATGGGAAGAAATAAATAAAAATACAAACTGGGGAGTCATTCTTCTTTTTGCAGCCACAATTTCCCTAGGGTTTCAAATAAATGAAACAGGCGCATCATCATGGCTAGTTTTAAAATTCAATGAATTGTTAGCAACTTTGCCTTCAAATTCAATGAATGTAAGTTGGTCAATTATGGCGGTTTTATCAGGACTTACTGCCAACTTTTTTACTAGCTCAGCTACTGTATCTTTAATTGGACCAATGGCTATTGAACTGCATCCAACAGATATTTCCTTTGCTCTTTCTTCAGCAATAGCCTCAGGGTTTTCATTCCTAACAGTAATTTCATCTCCAACAGCAATGATTATTTACTCTACTGGACTAGTTTCGACTAAAATGTTTTTTAGAGTTGGAATATTGATGTTTAGTATTTCGATTATTATTTTGTATTTAATGTCACAATTTTATTGGGTAACGCTATGAAAATTTTAATTGCTATTGGTGGAAGAGAATTCTCAAAACCTACTTTAGATCTTGGAATGAAAATTGCAAATTCGTTTAAGTCGTCAACAACAATTGCATATGTTGGTAAAAAAATAAGTCAATTTTCAGAAAAAGATGTAAGCGTAGTACATCAAAATTTGGATGATAGAGAACTTTATAGGCCTGGAATTAGAACGCTTGAGTGGGCATACGATTTTTTGATATCAAAAAAATATATTGAAGAAAAAGACTCGAATAAATTTGATGATTACCTTCTAGTTGATGAAGAAAATTCGAGAATGAAAGTATTACTAAAAGGACAACAGTCAGATAAAATTGATTTAATCATGCGCACAGGTGAAATAATTGAACAACTAAAAGATGAAGTAGAAACAAATAAGCATGATATAACCATAATTGGTGGCAGTGGAAATAAAGGGATTCATCAAAAATTGGTTCAATTTATCGATAGTTCAGTTTTTGTTGTCAAAAATTATTCTGTTAATAAAAAGTATAAAATACTCCTACCGGTAAATGATTCTAAGGGTTCAGATATGGCTATAGAAACTGCTATAAATTTTGCAAAATCTTATAAACTCAATGTTGAAATAGTTTCGGTTCCAGAAGGGAAAAAATCGATTGAAGAAGTAGAAAAAATACTGAAGAAAACAAAAGAAAAGTTTTCAAAAAATAGAATTCAAACTACAACAAAATTAATTGACGGCTCTGCGGTAAATTCAATTGTGAATTACGCAAAAGATAATAGTATTGTAATTCTTGGAGTTTCTCCAAAAAATCCAATTATGAAATACTTTTTTGGAAGTAAGCCTTTAAGTATTGCGCAAAAATGTAATTGTCCCGTTCTTATTACTAAGTAAGTAATTCAACCACATTATCATAATCAGGCTCATGCCCTGTCTGTTCAACAAGCTGTGTATGAACAATCTCATGATTAGAGTCTGTAACAATTACTGATCTAGCAAGTAGCCCTTGAAATTTTCCGTTTGTATGAAGAATCCCAAAATTATTAGCAAAATCTTCATTTCTCATGTCTGATAAAAAGACTATATCATTTAGATTATGATTAATACAAAACTGTTTATGGCTAAATCCTAAATCTCTAGAAATACATAAAATAACTGTATTTTCAAACTGGCTTGCTAAAGCATTAAATTTTACTGCTGCAGCTGAACACACTGGAGTACTCATGCTTGGAAAAATATTTAAAACTAATCTTTTTCCTTTAAACTGTTTTAAGCCAACATTCTTTAAATCACCATCTGCTAATAAAAAATCTGGTAATTGACTACCTACCTCTGGTAATTCACCATTTAATGTTACTTCAAAGTCACCTAATTTTACTTTTGCCATATTTTTCCCTATTTATGTTTATTATATCAATTAAATTGGAATTAAATTTATGAATTAAAATTTGATTAAAAGGAGTTTTTTATGAACGATGCAAAAAAATTTAATCTTCCTCCATTACCTTTTGGAGAAAATAACTTGTCTCCAGTCATATCATCTGATACCATTCAGCTGCATTATGGTAAACATCATCAAGCATACTTTAATATGTTGAATACCTTAGCTGAGGGAACCAAATATAATGATATGAGCCTTGAAGATGTAGTTGTTGAAAGTTTTAAGGATAAAGAACAGAAGATTTTTAACAATGCTGGACAAGCATGGAACCATATCCTTTACTGGGATCAAATGAAACCAGGAGGCGAAACTGCTCCTAGCGGTAGGCTTCATACAATGATTGAAAGCTCATTTGGAGATTTTGATTCTTTCAAAGATCAATTCGTTCAACAGTCAGTTGGAGTTTTTGGAAGTGGTTGGTGCTGGTTAGTTCAAAATGATTCATCTTTGGAAATCATGGGAACACCAAATGGTGAGAATCCTCTAGCCCATGGAAAACATGCTCTAATGGGAATTGATGTTTGGGAACATGCATACTATTTAGATTATAAAAATGTTCGCCCAGATTATGTTAAAGCAATTCTAGACAATTCTATAAATTGGAGTTTTGTTTCAGATAAATTAAAGTAAAAAAAGGCGAATGAAATATTCGCCTTTTTTTATTATCAATTCCTTATCCTGGAGGACAATCAGGTGTTACAGTATTAGCTACTGCACTCACTACTAGACTTAATTCAGAGTTTTCTGCACTAAAAGTAAAAGGTACTGCATCAGCATAAAAAGCTTGAATGCTTCCACTGTGTGTTCCCCATACTGCTTGATTGCAAGCAGGATTAGAGTTATTTGGATCTAACCATGATACTGATAATAATTTATAAGTATCAAAGTCTAAATCTTCAAATACTAAAGAAATTTGTCCATTTTGCACCTGTGCACTCTGTAAAACAACAGATTTATACGGTGCTCCAGATGGAGGCCATGTCTTATCTAAAGAACAAAATACTGTTCCCTCAGCAGGCCATGAATCAGGATTTGTAACATTAATTGTAATATTCAATGTTCCTGAGGTTGCTGGATCATTTGAATCATCCTCGCAAGAAACCAGAAATAACATTGAACAAACAATGGTAAATAATGATAGTTTTTTTATGATATTCATTTTTTCCCCTTTATAAGTTAAGCGAATTATAATAACGAAAAGAATTTAGGTCAAGCAAATTTATTGAGATTAAGTCTCAAAAGACTAAAATGTTTTATCGTACATCAAACTAATCGTTCTACCCGGCATTGGGAAATCTTGAATTAATTCATATTGCTTATTAAATAAGTTGGATATTTTAAGAGATATCTTATCTCTATTATTTAACTCATAGCTACCTATGTAATTAAATAAAATTAGGGAATCAAGTTGTTCAATTGGAAATTTTATTTCACTCCCCTCATACTCCCTTTCATCGCTTAAGAAATCTTGATAATCTTGATCAGACTGATATCTCATAGAAATAATATGTCTTATATTATTTGACTTATACTTTATGCTTGATATAAGCTTGTGATTTGGTCTATAAAGAATAGGATCAATATCATTTATATCATTCACTCTAAGATATGTATAACCCAAATCTAGATTAAAATTTGTATTTAGTTGATACGATATATTAGATTCCAAGCCGCATGAACTTATATCAGATCTATTAAGTGCTAATACAGGCAAACCATAGACAAAATCAATCATGTCTTCATATTTATAATAAAATGTACTTACGGAATAGGTAAGATTAGATTTATTTGAACGATCAAAGGATATATCTAGTCCATAAAGTTGCTCAGGTTTAAGATTTGGATTTCCTTGTGTATTTAATCCATAATCAGATTCATATTGTAAAAATAGTTCAGATAAAGAAGGAGATCTAAAGCCCTTACTTAATGCAAAATTCCATGTTGAAAAATTATCTCTTTTAAAGGTTAAATTAATTTTTGGTGAAACATCGCTAAATGACTTGTAGCTAAATTCATTTCCCCTATCAACATTTCTATAATCAAATCTTAATCCTAATCCTAAAAGCAATCTTTCGTTTAATTGAATTCTATTTTGTGCAAAAAATCCACCTGTAACTTGTTTTAAGTCATCATAAATATTTTTATAAATTGAGATATCAGATTGTTCCAAAATAAGATCAGAACCAAAGATCAAATATAATTTATTATTAATTAATTTTTGGTATTCTGCTCTAAGATTTAAGCTTATATCATTGTAAAATGTTTGTTCTTGAATTTCTTCTATAGGAGTATCGTCTTTATCAAAATAATTTGTGTAGAAATGATTCATACTAAGTGAATAAACAATATTATTATTATCATCCAAAGTTTGTTTTTTAAATAATTGTAAATAAACTGAATCTCTATTGGAAATCCTATAAGAATTCAAGCTAGGTCTGTCTTCAATGTAAAAACCAGGTTGACCATTTACAGATTTATTTGCTATTAATGATACCGATAAATCCTGTTTCTTATTAAATATTTTTGTATAAAAATTGTTTTGTTCATATTGAGCATTAAATCTATGACCATTTCCTTTTTTATGTTGCAGCAGTGCTGTGTAAGAAATATTATCAGTTATATTGCTCATGGTAAGGTTTACATCTTTAGAATCAAAGCTTCCAACAGTAGCTTTGACATTGTAAAATTCATCAGAATAGTTTTTAGTAACTAAATTAATTATTCCACCCATTGAATTTTGACCATAAAGCGAAGAAACTGGACCTTTGACTACTTCAACACGTTCTAAAAAATCAAGCGGCATTGCATTCCAATCGATAGAACCGGAGTATGGCATACTTATTTGAAATCCATCAAGAAGAACTAAAACTCTATTATTATATCCTCCTGGCTTATAATCAGATGATCCGCGAATGGAAAAATTTGCATTTCTACCATTATCATGTGCAGTTTGAACGTCTACTCCTCCAATATTTCTAAAGAGTTCAGACATAGTTTGATAATTATTATCCGAAATTTTTTCATTAGATATATTTTGAGTAAAATAAGGAAGATGTTTTGAGGGGAATCTTCCAACTACGTTAAGGGCGCTTGATAGTATTGGTTCAGGAATTAATTCAAAAACATAGCTATCCTGATTAATCAAATTTATTGAAACTATGATATCTTTGTATCCAATTGCAGATATTAAAATTTCAAATTCTTGCTTTTGAAGATTTGTAACAGAAAAATTTCCATTTGAATCAGATACAGATCCAAAATCGCTTTCTATGAAAACTATATTAGCATCAATTATAGGTTCGTTTGTTTCAGTATCTAAAATCGTTCCAAAAAATTTGATATCTTGAGAAAAAGAAATACTGAGTAATAAAATTAATAAATAAAATTTTTTCATTTTTAGTTGTCAATAATATTAATCAAGGACAATATTTACAATTCTTTTCGTAAACTTTAATATGAATGAGAAAAAAAATGTGTCAGTGATTTTGAATGGTCAAATGCCCACTGATGACGCTATAATTAATCAAATAACTAATTCCGATTATATTATCGCTGTAGATGGATCAGCAAATAAACTTTTTGATTTAGAAATTATCCCAGATGTAATTGTAGGAGACCTGGATTCATTTGAAAATATTAACAATAAAAATATAGAGTTAGTTGAAACCCCAGATCAAAACAAAACTGACTTTCGCAAAACCTTGGAATGGTGTATTGAAAAAAATATTTTAAATATTTCTATTTTTGGAATATCTGGTGAGAGTGAAGATCATTTTCTTGGAAACTATTATACATTAAGTGATTTTGGTGAGAAAATTTCTTGGAAAGCTTTTACAGATTTTTCAGTAATTAGCCCTTGCATAGATAAAAAAAATTTTGAATCATTTACTGGTCAAAAAGTGAGTCTTTTCTGTATGAAAGGGAGCTCAATTGTAAATTCAGAAAATTTGGAATATCCTTTACTGTCTTATCATTTAAAACCTTCAGATGATGCAGTTAGAAATTTATCACTTGAAGATAATTTTATAATTGATTCAACAAATACTATTCTTGTTTTTCAAAGTAGAATCTAAATTATAATCCTGCAACTGTAGCTAGGCTATTAGCTTTAGCTCTTTCAATAAATATCTCTTGTGCAATAGCAACCTTTTCTATTTTGCCGGACCAAGCGTTTAATGCTGGCTGTTGAAGAGCTCTGCCATATGAAAAGGTTAAATTCCAATCTGTTTCATATTTGTTCATTTCATTTAGATGCAATGTAGCATCTTCATCAGATTGACCCCCTGATAAAAAAGCTATTCCAGGGACCTCTGATGGTACATGTGCTGACAAGCAATCAACTGTTTTTTCAGCAACTTCTTCAATACTAGCCTGATAAGAACATGCATAACCAGAAAGAATCATATTTGGTTTAAGTACAATGCCTTGCAAGCTTACATTATGCTTATCAAGCTGATCAAAAACCATATTTAGTGTTCTTGAAGTAATATTAAAAGAATCATCAATGGTGTGACCTCCGTCCATTAATACTTCTGGTTCAACAATTGGTACGATATTCGCTTGATGACATTCCTGTGCATACTTAGCAAGATTTTTTGCATTTGCTAGTATACAATCATCTGTTGGTAAACTATCTCCAGGTGTGATTACAGCTCGCCATTTTGCAAATCGTGCTCCTAGCGCATAGTATTTCACAAGCCTTTCTGACAAACCATCTAAGCCTTTAGTTAGTTTCTCATAAGGACTAAAATCTTCCAAGCCCTGATCTACTTTAATACCAGGTAATATATTTTTAGATGTCAAATATTCTGGAAATTTTAATCCTGAAGATAGCTCTGATTGATGAAAAGTCTCGTCAAATAAAATGACACCGCTTATGTATTTTTCAATATCTTCAGTTGTAAAAAGCATATTTCTGTAAAAATTTCTGCTTTCTGCGGTTGAATCTGTATTAATACTTTCAAAACGTTTAGTGCAAGTTGGCGTGCTTTCATCAGCAGCTAAAATTCCTTTACCTTTTTCAATCATTTTATTTGCAACTGCGTGCAATTCTGACATTTTATTCTCCTAAAATATATTCGTTTGTTATTATTTGTGTTTTACTTGAATCGCCAAAAATAATTTTTGAGGTTACTTCAGCCTTATTGCCATCAAATTTAACACCAGGGATCCATCCTGAGCAAACTCCACTTGCAATAAAAAAAGAATCACTGGATCTACAAAGATCATCAGCTGACCATAAATTATTTATATCACTACCTAACATTTCCAAGGCCCTTTTCTTAAATGAGTCATCTATAAAATGAAGTCTTCCTTCAAAAAAACCACCCATAGCTTTTACAGCAGTAGCTGTAATAACTCCCTCTGGAGCTGCGCCTATTCCATACAACAAATCAACCGACCCTTCAGCTGCTTTTAACCCCCCTGAAACATCACCATCTCCAATCAGGATTGGTTGAATACCTAAATCTTTTAAGGTAGATATTAAATTAATGTGTCTATTTCTATCCATTACTATAATTTTTAATTCAGAAATATTTTTTTGTAATGCTTTTGCTGTTAAAGATACATTGTCTTCAACTGAATTATCAAGAGCAATGTGACCTATTAATTTTGATGAGCCACACAACTTGTTCATATATGTATCAGGAGCATTCAATAAAGCTCCTCTTGGTGCAGCAGCTAAGACAGATAATGCATCAGGTAAATCTTTAGCACAATGATTGGTACATTCTAAAGGATCAACTGCAATATCAATTTTTAGATCACTTTCAGGATTACCCATCTCTTCGCCTATATAAAGCATTGGTGCATCATCTCTTTCTCCTTCACCAATCACTACTCTTGTGTGTACTTCTGAATCTTGAAGAACTTTTCTCATAGCTTCAGTTGCAACCTTATCTGCAGCTTTTCCATCACCATTTCCCCTGAGTTTTGCAGCAGCTATGGCAGCAGATTCTGTTGCCTTTAAGTAAAGCTCGAAATTTTCAGTTACCTTACTCATTTAATGAATCGATTAGATTAAACATTTCTTCTAAACTCTCTTTAGTGGCAAAGCCATTAAAACGATTTTTTATCATTCCATCTTTATCAAGAACATACATGTAACAATCCCCTTTTGATGATATTCCCAATGATTTATAGTAAGATCGTAAAGGACCATAGTACGTTGCAGTATAATCGTGCAAAGGTTTGGGAACTCCGCCACGCATTCCACCATCAATCCAATTTCTTGCCATAGTCCACTGGCCTCCTAACATTGGAATTTCGTAATAATGCACATCCTTATTAATACCATATTTAGGGAAAAATACATCTGCCCAAGAGTTAATACATAATTGAGCTTTTTGTTTAAATGCAACTGCCAAAACAGATGGTTTTCCAATTAAAACATCTGGAAACTTAACATCATTACCTGAAAGAGATATTCCCTCTATACTTGGAAATTTTTTGTCTAAAAAATTATCGCTCGCATTCACAACATTGAAAAATATTGAAAAAACTAATATTACTTTAATCATTATTCTTCTCCTTAAATTTATATGGTAAATACAAAAGGTAGAAAACAAACATAACGATTGGAAAAAGTGGTATAACATGTAAAGGTGGGCTTGGAAAAAAGCTCATTAAAGATTCTCCGGTAGGCGCTTTCATCAAATACCATAAATTAGCTTCAAAGCCAGGTTCGCCTCCAACCAATACATTTATTACGTATACTACTGGAAGTATATAAAGAGAAAATTTTATAGCATTTTTATAAGATTCAAATGTGATATTCTGCTTCATTCCAATTGCAATGTATAATAGTGCAAAAAATAATAGACCATGTCCAGAAAATAATGTAATAAAATCTAAGTCAGGAAAAGTGAACTCAATATCTGGAGTGAAAAGAGCCATTGTTCCTCCTCCAAGACCCCAGAAATATGCAAAATCGAAAAACTTCTGATTTCGTGTTAATAAAAAGAGTCCTGTAGCATAAGATGAAAAATGGCACGCATGTAAGGGAATAGTGTTTGTCCAATTATAATCTTCTGGACCAAAATAATTCAAATAAAATGGTTTCAACAATTCATTAAAAATTAAAAGGTAAGCCAAAATCTTTTCAAACATAGCATATCTAATTTCATCATAATCATTTTTAACATAAAAAGAGAAAGCAAATGAAGCTCCAAAAATTATTAATAGAGTTAACAAATGAGTTGAACCAAATAATATGAATTCGTTTGATGTCATGAAGTAAATCTAAATAAAATAATTAAATTTTCATGCAATTAAATCAAATCCATTGCAAATGCTAGAAACAAAATCATCAAAATTGATCTTAATGTCCATAATATGGTTCTAATCCAGTTTGTACAAATTAACTTAGATAATTTTTCTGTATTTTTATCTTTAGATAATGCATTATGTAAAGGCACTTGAATTAAAAATGTAGACAACCAAATCAATACAACTATAATTAAGTTTATAAGAAATACAGTTTGAATAGCGTTGTTGAAATTTTGATACCAAAGCATTATCGAAGTGACAAGCTCAGCAAACATTAATGGCATTGCCAAAATAGAAATTCTCATAGAATGAAAATTATGATATACTGGAAACTTATCTTTGGAAATGTACCTCATTGATGGATAGTGCACCAACTGTATAGTCCAAATTAAACCTACAGCAACAAATGATAATGCAAGATTAAATAGAAAAATAAATGACATCTAAACAAAAGTATAGTTAGTTAACATTGATATAGCCATTGCGATCATAATAATATTCTCAATGAATGTGGCTTCAGTCATTGGAAGTTTTAAAGTTGTACCTAAACACGCACATCTTATTGATTTCTTGTTTAATAATGTTTTTGTTACCCCAATCGTTGTGATTCCTAAAATAATTAGAGTAATAATTAGAGCAATTTTAATCTCGAATCGCATCAACAACATTAACCCCAATCCTGTCTCAATAAATGGATAAATCCATCCATATATTGGCAATCTTTTTGCCAATGGATCATACATTCTGAAGGATTCAGGAAAGCCTTTAAGATCTAACATTTTAAAAAAACTAAAAACTATGTAAAACAATCCCATGAAATCCAACATGACTTCAGAAG
>OZSS01001456.1_pt1 | contig 10953 bp, 17 predicted proteins | sample 1779911 | NCBI WGS metagenome assembly OZSS01 (sample SAMEA2603589, study PRJEB24840) | metagenome | biome: Water; feature: Photic zone; material: Seawater sample | place: Mediterranean Sea | collected 2013-11-12 | depth 10 m | reverse complement strand
CTTGCCGTAATTTTTTTATAATTTCAGCAAGTGGAAGAGAATGTTCTGTCGGATCAATCCCGGTTCGTTCCATAGTCTCTCAAAACCTGGGTTTCCAAATATTTCCTGTTTTCCTCTCTTTTAGAAAAACTATTGAGTGGGGACAGATCCTCCATTTCAACCTTAGCCGTCAAACCGGAAGGCCTTCGGGCCAGTTTGACCCGAGAATCATCGATGGTGATCTCCGATCTTTCAAGAATCTTCCTCGATTCTTCACGATAACGGACGCCCAGCGTGGTGGTCTCATTGAAAACCTTCTCCATCACCGTTTCGGAAGCTTCAGGGCGGGCCAGGATCTGCACCGAAAATACGATCCGCCCCTTCTTTCCATAAACCGGCCATTGGGTCACATCCAAAACTCCTTCGGAATCACGGAGATGTTCAAGAGCCACTGCCAGGTCTTCCGAAGTCTGGTCATCCACTTCAAACCGGAGGACCGTAATCCGGTCTTCTTCCGGAGACGTTTCTTCAGGTCCAAAAACAAGAACCCGCAAAAGGTTGCTTTTGGTTTTCAGTTTCCTGCTTCCGAACCCCTGACCTGATGAAAGAAGTTTTCTTTTTATGGCCTCGGGCTTCTGGCTCAATCCACGGTTTTCTGTTAAGAATCTCAGGATTGCCGCACCCGTCGGAGTCACCCGTTCTCCGGTTTCACCATCATCATGAAAATCGAAGCCTTTCAGCAGTTCTACCACTGCGGGTGCAGGAAGCGGGAGTTTCCCGTGAGCGGTTTGGACTTCACCCCTGCCGAGGGGGAGGCTTCCCAAAAACCAGTTGGCCTCATGATATGCATCCAGAATCACCGAGGCTGCCAGCACATCGACCATCGAATCCACCGCACCCACTTCATGAAAAACCACCTCTTCCACATCAATTCCATGAACCAGTGCTTCCGCTTCGGCCAAACATTTGAAAATCCCTAAGGCATTTTCACGAATCTCCTGCTTGATCCCTGACTGGATAAGCCTTTCACGAATTACTTTCCAGGGGGTATGATTCGAGGATTCTGAAGCCCCTTCTTCAACCAGAAAGCGCTGTCCTTTGAGAACCCCATCGCTGAAAGCCTTATTTTCTAGACGAAGTTCATCACCCAGCCCTACTTCATCCACGGATTCTTTGATTGCAACCATCAACTCCGGATTGAGATCCAGAAACGCGGAAGCAAACATGTCTCCGGAAATTCCGCCAACCGCATCCAAATGGATGCTGAGACGATTTCCCTGAGACTGATCAGATTTCAATGATATGGATTCCATAGTATTTTTTGGAATAGCTTAAATCGGCATCCTTAGATGAAAAGACGAAACTTTGCCTTCCCGATTTGAAAATAAACTTCGGTGCCTTATCATTTCCAGAATTCTTCAAAACTTGAATAGAGAATCCTCATGAAAGAATTTCTCATCAAAAAAATCGAATTCACCCTTTTCGAAGTCTGCATTCCCAACATCGGTGCAGATCCATCGGGTTTCGGGGTTTGGTATGAACCCGGCCCTGGAACTCCACAGAAACGGTTTGCCGTGAGGATTTTCACCAATGATGGCCCCCTCGGCGTTTACGTCCCTCCCCGTTCCCGTGCAACCGTGATCATGCCTGCCGCCATCGCTCTCGCACATTTTCTGATCCGGAAACCGGCTCTGGAACGTGAACGTCATTACCAGACCATGCGCCGTATCACCAAACACGTTGGTGAAGCAGGAATCGGTGCCTTGGATATCGCACTCTGGGATCTGGGCGGAAAGATCACTGGACAACCCATTTCCCAAATGCTTGGAGGACATCGTAGGAAACTTCCTTCCTACGCGAGCACCATTCCGGGAGATGAACACCCCAAGGGGTTGAGCAGTCCGGAGGCTTATGCGGATTTTGCCCAGCAATGCCTTGAAATGGGTTACAAGGGCTACAAGATGCACGGTTGGAAAGAAGGAAATCCTCAAAGGGAATCCAAGATGATCCGGGCTGTGGCAAAGCAGGTCGGAGGATCGATGGACATCATGTATGATGCTGCATGCCATCTCAAAACCCTCACCGACGCCATCCGTGTAGGCCATGTCTGCGATGAGCATCAACTGCTCTGGTATGAGGATCCCTATGCCGACGGGGGACTCACCATTCGGGGGCATCGGGCCTTGAAAGAAAAAGTCCGGACCCCGGTCATGATTGGGGAACATGTCAGAAATCCGGAAATCCATACCGAACTGCTCGTTTCCGGGGCAACCGATTTCGGCCGGGTTGACCCTGATTACGATGGAGGCATCACCGGAAGCTACAAAGCCGCCATGGTTGCAGGATCGCTTGGTTATGATGTTGAGGTCCATTCATGCGGACCGGCGATGCGCCAGTTGATGGCAGCCCTCTCCAGAAGCAACTACTACGAGATCAATCTCGTCCATCCTGTCGGCCCGAATCCCTGGCAATTGCCGGTTTACCTCAATGGCTACTCCGACGAACTGGACTGCATCGACCGCGAAGGGATGGTTGACGTTTCCCAATCCCCTGGACTGGGAGTGGACTATGACTGGGAGTGGATTGAGAAAAATAGTTTGGAAAAAACAATCATAAATTAAAAAAGGATTTCAAAGATTTTGAATTATGATCTCAATGGACGCTCGCACCGCCGTCGACAGGGAGGACCTGCCCAGTGATCTAATTGGAATCTTCGGATGCGAAGAAAAGGGCCACGGTTGCCACCTGCTGCGGATGCCCCAAACCAAGCAGATGTTTTTCGATCATATCCTGAGTGGGACCTGAATCGTTGTCCTGTTCCATCAGTTTTTTGACCCTTTCAGTAAGGACTGCTCCCGGTGCAATGGCATTCACCCGGATACCCTGGGCAGCGCACTGCAGGGCCAGGGCACGGGTGAGAGTGACGACTCCGCCTTTGGCCGCAGTGTAGGCATCGGCTCCAGGAGTACCGATCATGGAGCGGATGGATGCGGTGTTGATGATCGAGCCTCCGCCACGTTGATTCATATAAGGAATCGCAAGACGGCAGCCCAGCAGGGGCCCGAATAGATTCAAGCCGATGGCATGATCGAACTCATCCAGAGGCATCTTGAGGATATAATCATCCCGGGGCGTTGCTCCTCCCGCATTGTTGTATAGCACATCGATCCCTCCATAGGTATCCGCCACCGCCTCAAAGGCACCTTCCATCGCTTCCGGATTGCTGACGTCGATCCCGAAAAATTCCGCTTTTCCTCCATTCTTTCTGATTTCCTCACAGACTTCTTTTCCTCCGTCCAGATTGATGTCGATCAAGCCCAGCGACGCTCCTTCGCTGGCAAAAAGCAAAGCACTGGCTTTCCCGATTCCGGCAGAGGCTCCGGTGATGATCGCAATTTTGCCTTCAAGCCTTTTCATGGAATACTCCTTTTTTTAAGAGAAATTATGAATGCGTCCTGTTATAAACCAATGGAAGCGATAGGTAAATCCATTGATGGAAGTTTCATCGAACAAGAATGCATTGAATCTCAAAAACCCATCATCTTGGAAAACTTACTGAAAACATGAATCCTCCGCTCAATCCGGACTTCAGCACTCCAATCAACCTTCCTGATTTTTCAGGGCTTGATCTCAATTTTGAAATCATTGACGCCCACCATCATCTTTTTGATCTGGACGAAGTGTATTATCCCTGGTTGACCGATGAACCGGAAAAACATTTTCTGTTGGGGAATTATGACGCTCTGAAAAGAAATTACTCCTGTGAGGATTACCGTAATGACACAGAGAAACTGAAGATCGTCAAAACCGTCCATGTCGAGGCGGAAAGTGACCATCAGGATCCGCTGCGGGAAACGGAATGGCTGAACCAGGTGATGGAACGTGAAGGAATGCCAAACGCGATCGTCGCCCACTCGTGGCTGCATCTGCCGGATTCCGAAAAAAACCTGGAACGCCAGGCGGGCTTTCATTACGTCAAGTGCATCCGCAGCAAGCCCGTTACCTCTTCAACTGCGGAAACCCGCGACTCGGTTCGTCAGCTTCCGGGAAGCATTCATGATCCTGCATGGAGAAAAGGATTGGGGCTCTTGAGGAAATTCGGATTTTCCTGGGATCTGAGGGTTCCTTTCTGGCATCTGGATGAAATCTCCGAAGTCTGTCGGCTGTATCCCGATCTGCCGATCGTGGTCGAGCATACCGGGCTTACATGGGATCGCACTGAAGGCGGGCTGGAAGAATGGCGCAAGGGAATGAAAAAACTCGCCTCCCTGCCACACCTTTTTCTCAAGATTTCGGAACTCGGACTGGCAGGTTCTGCCTGGGATTACGATCTGAACCGAGTCATAGTCCGGGAAGCCCTGGAACTTTTCGGATTTGAACGGTCGATGTTCGGTTCAAACTTCCCCGTTGCTGGATTGAGAATCGGCTACTTTCAGCAGGTCTGCGCCATCACCCACATGATTCAGGACTGTTCCAAAAATGAGCGTGATTTGCTCTTTCACGATACGGCAAAACAATTCTACCGTTTGTAAATCGAAACCGATGCAGGCATGGTAGAAACAAAACCAACCTCAACCTAGGAGAGCTGTATGGCATGGATTCCCATGATTCCTGAAGATGAAGCCGAGGGAGAACTGAAAGAATGGTATGACCGGTTAAGAGACCCCTGGGGCGGTGTGGACGACATCATGCGCATCCACAGCATCAGTCTGCCCACCATGAAAGGGCATTACGAACTCTATAAGTCGGCGATGACAGGCAATCCTGATTTATCGAGAAAAGAACGCGAGATGATCGCCATCGTGGTGTCCTCGATCAATCAATGCCATTACTGAATGGTGCATCACGGAGCGGGACTCCGTCAGATCACCAGAGATGGCGAATTCGTGAAAAAATTCATAGAGGATTACCAGTCTGTTTCACTCAGTTTAAGGGAAAGAGCGATGCTCGACTATGCTGCCAAACTGACCCGGGAGCCATGGAACATGGTGGAGGATGATGTGAAAGCACTGAAGAAGGAGGGATTCACCGATGTGGGCATCCTTCATGTGAACCAGGTGGCAGGATATTATGCCTACGTCAACCGTTTGGCGGATGGACTCGGAGTGGAACTGGAAAGCTTCTGGGATAACGAGGAACCGGTTTTGTGACAAATCAGTGTCCGGGAAGAATCCTTCAAGTTGGATCCATTCAAATATTTTCCCTGTTCAATATAAATTTCCTCCTTGCCACATTGTGATCTCAGGCTTGGCTTTCATTTCTCTCATCTTCGTTTCCAATTCGGATCTACGTTTCAGAAGATCATTGAATTGTACATCACAACCGGTGATGGGTGAGGGATAATTTCCAATCTCCTGATTGACTTCTTTAAGTTCCTTCTGAATGGAATGAAGAAGTGAGTTCATATCCTGACCAGTTAGGAATCTTTAAAGTTTAATATCCATGTTAAGAGTCCCCAGGATGATCAGACAAGAGGGATCAGAATCAATTAAAATTATACCCGAATCTGAAGGTGACAAATCGCGGAAGTTCTTGCTGGTGAGTTATTTCACTGTTCGTAATTTCTTTGGATTTGGTGGACCCAAGAAGTGATTGATACTCTAAATTCATGGACATGTTATTCATGAAATTATAGTCAAATCCGATTAAAAAAATCAGTTTTGTGTCGTTGTCTGAAAATTGATATTCCTTCAAATCTTTATCCTGGTAATCTGCGCTGGCAAAATAACCTGCAATACCTCCACCTGCATACAAATCCCATCTTGTGAAATACCAATGATACTCAGTCCCCAAACCAAATTTGTGTAAAGATCCAGAAGTACGAATTTGAATTGATTCATCGTCTTCATTTGCCTCATCTTCATCATAATAATCCACACTTCCCAACGACAACCCATCATAAGAGAAAGAAACTGATATTTTCCCGCGGATATAGAAGCGATATCCCAGGTTGAAACCTGTATAATTCAAACTTTTTACGTGTATTGAATCATTGATTCCTGTTCTTTCAAAATTGATTGTACCACTGGAAAATCCAATCAGTCCAAGATGTTTTCGTTCATCATAGAACTTCTTGAAATAATTCTCCTTAAGCGCATTTTCTTGATCTTCATCGGTCTTTTCTGAGGATTTGATTTCTTTTTTTGATCTCACCTCTTTGAGTTCATTCTGTTTTTCATTCTCAACGAACGGATATGCAGACGAATCATTGATTATTTTTTTAACAAGTAATTCAATCCTATTGTTCAGTTCAAAGGTGTCACAGCCTCGGCAGATATCCGTGGCTTTTCTTTTTTCATCGAGGGTTCTCCAATTCAGACTCAATTGAGTATCCTGACCTTCGACAATTAATTGCAGGTTAAACGCATTTTCAACCTGAAGGATCTCCTGAATCAGCATGATGCATTGTTCTTCGGTGCAGTCCTCATAATCCAATTCTTCAAATGCCGATTCCTGCGCATTTAAAAATCGTTCCTGGGAAACCAGTTTAAAATACCTTTTAAGCTGTTCTTCTAAAGTGTTCTGAAGGATCTGTTTTCGGGTTTCATTGACTTCACCAAGCGATGAAACCGGAATGATAATGGTTTCAGGCCTTTCTTGCCCAAAGACCAGAGCAGGGATCAGGAAAAGAAAGAGGAATGTGAGTGGAGAAAATGTTTTGGGATACATTATCCCCCTTCCACTATAATTACGGGATATGGATCAGAGACAATGAGAACCCTCAAAATCAAATTTTATCATGGGATGATCTGGTGCCGTAGAAGGGATACTCAACCTCACTTTTCTACGGACTGTTAGACCCCACACTTTCTAGTGGGACTCGTTGCAAATCCTCAACTTCACAAAAAATCTGATTTTCCGTTAAATTAATTTGTGTGACCAAATTCTGCACCCAAATATAACTCAAATCAAGTGAACATAAAGCAAAATTAGGAATGATAGGATTCTTCGTATTTGAATCCCAATTCTGCATCAACAGTTTTCACTCCTCAGAAACGATGTCAAAGAACATTCTGTTGAATTTCTCTGATTACATCCTTTCTCTCTGAGTTCGTTTTTGAGGTCATGGATGTGTTTCGACATTTCCTGTTCAAACTCGTAAGGGTGTTTATTTCTTCTAATACAAACCTATTCCATTTGAATTTTTAGATTTGTCTCGTGTTCCGATTTATAACCTCCACCATGTTTATTCTGAAAAAGAAACTTCTCTGTATAATCATTTTGATTGAAAGCAAAATATGCCTATAACAAAAAGAGACCAGAACAGAATCAAGGAACTCAAGAAAGAGATCCCATTTTATGGTGAACTATCTACTTCTGAGTCAAAGGAAAAGGAGTCCTACAAGAGGTTGGTGATTGATTTAAAGATGGAATTGAAATCTCTTGAAGAGAAGATCAAAAAGTGAGGTATCTTTTTATACCTCTATTTCTACTCATCTTATCCAATCCAGTTTGGGGTATTTATAAAGGAAAAGTAATAATCAGATATCCCAAATTAGATATTAGTAAAGAATTTGATCAACCTCATTATTTTACCAGCGAGGTCCCAAAAAATGGGAAATGGTGGTCAATTCCAGATTTTGGTATAGGTGATTGGAACTGTCAGTTCAAGAGAATGGATAAATTGAATAACAATTATACTATAGTTCTTGTTAGATGTTATTTAGGTGATAATGATCCAACTGAAAGTGGACTTGAAGAATTAGATACAGTAAATGGTTTCTATTTTTCAATAAGTTGTATAGAAGGAAAGAATTTTTCAGAATCACATTGGTTGTGGTCGAATGGAATGAAAAAAGAAGTAGTTATTTATTGTAATTCTTTTTAAATGAACTACCCCATTAAATCAAAGAACTAGAATAGATAGTTACAACCTCTCTGATCAGAGTGAGGGAGTCCAATAGAATGTTTAGTATCTAAGTCTATTTTTACCCACCCATTACATCACCAATGTCAGACATAACAATCAGACCCTACTTAGAGGGTGACTTAAACAGTATCGTTTCACTGTGGGAGATCTGTGAACTCTCAAGACCATGGAATGACCCAATCAAAGACATCGAAAGGAAACTCACAGTTCAGAGAGATCTATTTCTAATACTTGAAAAGAGAGGAGAAATACTGGGTTCAGTGATGGGTGGATATGATGGACATAGAGGAAATGTCTATTACTTCGGCGTTCATCCAAAACATCAAGGTAATGGTTATGGGAAACTATTACTGAAGACTTTAGAGATAGAGTTCCTGAAACTGAAGTGTCCGAAAGTGAACATACTTATTCGGAACACCAATGTGAATGTAAGAGAGTTCTATAATGGAATGGGTTATTCGGACCATGATTCAATCTCATTGGGAAAGAGATTGATTCCAGATGAATAGAGTTACTTATAGATCTTGGTGTAGAAGTGATTCCTTTGAGTTTCTTGAATCTGTTTGAGTATTTTGACTATTCCCTCCCTTGAGAAGTCAGGGTTAATGTAATCTGGGAACAGATTGTACATCATCAATTCACCCTCTAATTGACCAATCGAATAGGTAATTGAATTTTCTGGTTTGTAGTTTCCTTTAAATCTTTTGTCTTCGGATCTGTAGTCCATTTGACTGACTTCATGTCTGAGTGACATTGATAATTTAGTCATCACAGTAGACTTGATTCTCTTTGGTTTGAATCTCTCTTCAATCTTCAATTTGAGTGATTCCATCATCTTTTGATTCTGTTCCTGTTTTAGACCATAGGTTTCGAATCCATCACCTTCTTTTATATCGATACCATACTGGGGAGATACTGGTCTCAGTTTGTTGTGTGATAGTGACTTTGACCAGAGTGAGTGGATTCTTGGTTTGAGGTCTGTAAGGGGTATTGAATTATCATCACATCCGAATACTTGGTGACAGTGAACATTGAATCCAGTGTGAGGTGATACTTTGGTTTCTATCCTGTCGAAATGGAATCTGTGTTTTAAGTCTGTTTTTAGTTTCCTCCATCCATACGAGTTCTTCATGTGAGATATGGATGACTTAATTCCATCGTAGAGGTATTTAAATGGAAGTTGGGTTGAATGACTGAGTGTAAGTGTTATCAGAAGTGTCCGACTGGGTGGGTCAGATTGAGTAGAGATGTAGTCTGATATTTTATGAGTATGTTTAGCAACAATGTCTGATCTACATGGAGGACAGGACAGGTCTTCACATTTGAGGGATCTTAGGAACTTGTCTGTTGGGGATCTCTTAAGGGAGATGTACTTCGTCTGTCCACAGTTCAGGTGTCTGTCGGTGTTAAGAATAGAGTTGTCTATGAGGACTTCTCTGAGGAAATCATTGAGTTCTTGTACTGTGTTGAAGTAGGTTGGGTTTGAAGACATACATCTAATTCGTTATATAACTAAAAACAGTTCATAAAATCATCCTCTCAAACGGAATGGTTATTTGAACTATTTAGTAAGAATTAGATTCGATTCGGATTCAGACAGGTTCGATACAACGGAAGTCAGATTCTAATTGGTTCCCATCGAAATTCACGTGACACACATTTCGTTCATGTCTTCGACACCAGACTTGGATCCCAATATCTGTAAATCCAACATCAAGTAAAGTGTAGTCTCTTAGAGAAGGAGATATGGAGGGATCTTTTTTGAACTCTTCAAAACACTTGTGACAGACAGTAGGTTCTTTAATACAGTTGAGAAGGTGTTCCATTTCCAGTGATCTAAAGAATTTATGTTGCTTCAGTTGGAATTTGAATTTTATAGATCATTCTTCAACTTGGAAATCTTCCATCACATACTGAGAGAATGATGTTTTCACATTTCCTGACATCATTCCTGACAAAAGATTTATAGGATTTAGATTTGGTTGTTTCTCTAAATTTCTCACTCTGGTGAATATTTAAAATTTCTTCTGAGATTTTCATCTTTTTTATCATTTCTCCTTGAGTGCAACGAAATTTTGACATTCCGTTATGATAATCGATAAAATTATTAAATCTCCTCACTAGAACTTCATACTTGGGTCTTCCTGTAACCTTAAAACATTCACCTGAAAATAAATTGAAATTTTTTTCATTACTATACCACTCATGGAATTTTAAATCGTAAAGGGAATCTAGAGACCAATCTTTGTAAATCTTCCTATTCACTTCAACTTTGATAAATTCCTCATAAATAGGAGGTTTAGATCCCCTTTTCCATTTTCTTTTTACTACATAACCAATTTTTTCAAGGTTCATACACAATCTTAGGTAATTGAACCAAAGGTAATGCACCTTTCTGTTTTCGACAAAAGGATTTTTATTTTTTAGTTTGAGGTAGATCTTTTTTAATTCTTGCGGATCTAATTTCTGTTTCCAATTCCTTGAAGGAATAGTTCCTACATTCAATCGGATATAACTCTCTTCAGAATTCAATTTAAATTTTACGAATGAGGTTAAGTGAGGTAGGTTCTAAGGACTTCAATACTTTACCCGTCAAATCTTTACCTGGAACAATCTTGAGACAGTCTTGACAAACAAAGACCAAGTTTGTTTTCTTGAATACGAACTTTAAAAAGAGTTTCTTGTTGGAGGGACCATTGATGACATGAGTTCATTACTCAAACTTGATTCCCAATTGAGTATTTGATTCATAACCTCTATCAGGTTTTTGATTCCTATTCGATCTATTGTGTAGGTTTATCATGGAGAGAGTGGTCAAGTTTTTCCTAATCTGCTCTCTTTGACTTTTAATCTCCATGATGCAAATCCCCATCCTATTAGAAGAATCCAAAATATTAGGATTTCAACCCCAAGAACGACTTTAATAGGTTCAGATTCCCACATTTGAAGGATCATGTGATAGATTAAGTAATATGTCTTTATCAATGTTTCAGTCATGGAGTGATCTGGATTTGGGACAGAGTTTTCGCATATTAAAAGTTCAATTTTTGGAAATTCAACTAGGAAGATGATTACAAGTCATGTTTTGGACTCACTGTCATGAA
>OZSS01001453.1_pt1 | contig 10968 bp, 10 predicted proteins | sample 1779911 | NCBI WGS metagenome assembly OZSS01 (sample SAMEA2603589, study PRJEB24840) | metagenome | biome: Water; feature: Photic zone; material: Seawater sample | place: Mediterranean Sea | collected 2013-11-12 | depth 10 m | reverse complement strand
TATTCATGTGCCGTATTTGTACGGTCGTGTAGAACCAGATCGGTATTTTCTACCGTCTTAAGACTACTTTCATCAAGTGCTTCTTTTTTATGCTCCGTATCTGTAACGTAACAAACAGATTTGTCCTTGAAATTCACACGATATCCAGTAGCACCTTTCGGGTGATTCAACAAGCAAGTGTCAAGATGAATCTCATCAGATAGCTTAATGTTTTCTCCTGCATCGAAATCATGATATTGCATTTTCGCTTTCAGGATATCAATAGGCACAGGAAAAGTCGGATTTGCCATTTGATGCGATAAAACTTCAAAAATTGAGCTTCCGTGTTTTTTGAGATTGCCGCAATATAGATCAAGACTAAATGCGGGGGAATACGCAGGTTTAAAAAATGGAAACCCACTTATGTGGTCCCAATGTGTGTGCGAGAAAAAAACGCTGATATTCCCATTTCCATTTGCCATGAGTTTATTTCCCAACGGAAGAATACCAGTTCCGGAGTCAAAAACCAGTAACGTGTCATCGCACTGCACAGTTACGCATGAGGTATTGCCTCCATATCTCATATAGCTGTCATAAGGACAGGCTATTGTGCCTCGCACTCCCCAAAAACGGGTTTTAAACATTAGCCCCTCACAATTCAATTGCGCTATAATTCAATCTCTATTCTACCAAATTGAGATCACCAAAACATAATGGCGCAGGCTAAATTCGAAATCAACAGAGATTTATACAAAGAGCTAAGCCTTGCAGATGCCAGGCTCAAAAGCACCATTGAACTTTTTGAAAAAAAAGAGATGTCTAGTCAGGAAAGACTTTTCTTTAAGGTGTGGGCATCCGATAAATTGAAAATTGGAGTTTTTGATGTAGGTATCGAAATTCTAAAAAAAGGAGAGGTGCCATTGAGTGCTTATGCCATTACAATGGGCTCGGTTGAGTGCACTGACGGTGAACATGAATATATATTGGGGCCGGGTTCCGTACTTGGGTTAGCCGAAGGATTAGCAGAGACTCCTTTGCGCCACACATACATAGTGAAAGAATTTATAAATTGCAAAATTATCCCGATTCCAAATGCGATGAGAGAACTGCAGTTGACTAATACCGGATTAAAAGCTGTTTGTCGAATGACGATAGAAAGGATATTAGGGCAGGGTATCAATATTCCAAATTATTTAAAAAATGATTGAAAAGGTATTAGTCAATGGCTGACATTACCTACAAAGATGGAGAGATGCTATTCCAAAAAAAGGATCGGGCTGAAAACTTTTTTGTTTTAAAAGCCGGTGAGGTTGAGCTTTTTGATCCTGATTCGAATAAACAGATTGCTATCCTAAGACCGGGAGCATCATTTGGAGAACAAGCAATCCTAGATGGTGGAGTTCGGGCGGTGTCTGCAAAAGCCAAAGGTGAAGTTACTTGTATAGAAATCTCAGCAGAGGCATTGCGAAAGTTGTTAGGATCAAGTCCTGGAATTATTCAACCTGTATTCGAAGCTATCTTGCTAGAACTATATATGCATAACGATATTAGAATAAAAGGATATCCTTTTAATAAACGGTAAGTCTATTCCTTCGATTTACTTTGACGCTTAAGAGCAGCAAATAAAATAAATACTGCAATGACAAGTACAATAAATGGACCCAACCAGAGCAAAGAGTTTTCAGCGGAGATGGGAGGATTATATAGCACAAATTCGCCGTATCGCTCTTCCATAAATTGAAGAATTTCCTGGTCACTCTTTCCTTCAGCAATCTGCTTTGCGACCTGCTTTTTCAAATCAACTGCCAGCGTTGCATTAGATTCAGCAATCGTTTGATTTTGACAAACTAGGCATCTCAACTCATTTGTTAAATTTTGAAAACGCTCTTCATTAACGACAGTTTGAAAAGTATTAGAATTTATGGTTTTCGAAGCACTGTTTTCCATGGAAATTTAGTTTGGTTTTTAATCTGTTTGGCTTGCTTTTCGTAAAAATGGTTCTGTTTCGTTTTTATAAAAATTTTCATCAATCGCACCGATATTCTTATACACAATCGCTCCATCATGATTGATCACAAAAGTTTCAGGCACACCGTAAACTCCCCAGTCAATACCTGTTAAACCTTCACGGTCTATCAATACCATAGAATAGGGGTTTCCAAATTTCTTCAACCAATCTGCAGTTGCAGTTGGGTCGTCTTTATACGCCAGACCGACAAGCATTAAATTAGGATTCATTTTTGCGATTTCCATTAGATGCTTATGCTCTATTTGACAAGTAACACACCAGGAGGCAAAAACATTTAAAAGCCAAACTTGCCCGCTAAGAGATGTACTGCTAATTTTTGACTGACTGATTGAACCGTCTTTATTTAGGGCTTTCAGAGCAAACTTGGGGGCTTCTTTGCCAACCAGCACAGAAGGAATGCGTTTCGGGTCATTTTGCAGACCAAATACAAATAAAACAATCAATCCGGCTAATAGTCCAATGGGAAGCCATATCGCAACACGTTTCATGTAGGTTTTACTGTTTTCTCATTGTGTTTGCTACCTAAATTCGTAGTCATAGCAATTCTTTCATTTTTTGATGGCAGTGCAAGTGTTTGCTTTTTTCCAAAAATTGCCACAAAACCACCTATTGCCATGAACAAACAACCGATCCAAACCCAAACCATGAGAGGCTTATAACTAGCACGAATAGTCCATGACGTTTCTGCAATATTTTGCAAATTTGTAGCCTCTCCCAAAGATAAGTAAACGTCACCAAAAAATCCATAATCCACTGCAGCTTCTGTCATAGGATCATCTGATCGAATGTATTTGCGTTTTTGAGGGTGTAAGATACGAGCTTTTGTTTTACCATCCTTTCTTAATTCGAATATTCCCTCTACCCCGGTAAAATTCACTCCAGATATCTGGCGAACTCCAACAAATTTAACGGAATGGCCTCCCAACTGATACACCTCTGAAGGTTTCAGTACAATGTCTTTTTCAACTTGAAAGGACATGACGAACGTTACTCCCAGAGCAAATATTGCCAAACCACAGTGACCAATAAACATACCCCAGTAGGACGACCCTAGCTTTCTAACTCTTTTTTGCAGCAAAATCCCCTCAAGATCCTTGTTTTCTTTGGCATTGATTTTCAGTAGATGCAACCTATGAATTGCCGAGTAAATCGTACCTAATAACAAACAAACAGAAAACAGAATCCCTAACGCTGTCGCTATTGTCGTTTTTGCATTAATCAACATAAAGGTAATTGCAACCAAACCTCCAGCAAAAACCGGGATGGCAATATTTTTAAGCGCAGGAAGTAACTTGGAATCTTTCCATAGCATCCAGGGAGCAAGACTCATTAAAAAAACTGCCGGTACTAATATAGGAGTGATGACCGAATTGAAATAGGGTGGACCCACGGACATTTTTCTTCCGGTTAAAACTTCAGCAATAAGGGGGTAAAGGGTTCCTATCATCACAACCGATAAAGCTGCTGTCATAACGACGTTATTTACAAGTAATAAACTTTCTTTGGAGATCGGTGAAAATTTTTGACCTAGCTTAAACTCGCTTGCTCGAAGTGCATAGAGAATTAAAGCGGCTCCAATAATACCAGCAGTCATTATTAAAATGAATACGCCTCTCGTTGGGTCACTTGCAAACGAGTGTACCGACGTTAGCACGCCCGAGCGAACTAAAAACGTCCCTAATAAAGAAAACCCAAAAGCTATTATTGCTAAAAGTATTGCCCAACTTTTCATAGCATTTCTTTTATCAGTTACTGCAAGAGAGTGAACGAGAGCTGCACCCGCAAACCATGGCATAAGGGAGGCATTTTCCACCGGATCCCAGAACCACCAGCCGCCCCAGCCTAATTCTCGGTACGCCCACCAACTTCCTAATAAAATTCCGAGCGTTAAAAAGGCCCAGGCTGCATTAGCCCACGGTCTTGAATATTTTGCCCATTGAGAATTTACCTCACCCGTTGTTAGAGCAGCAACAGCCATTGAAAAACAAACTGCAAAACCTACGTAACCCATATAAAGCATTGGAGGGTGAATCACCATAAACGGATCTTGTAATAAAGGGTTAAGGTCCTGTCCAGTTAATGGAACTGGAAAGACTCTAGTAAATGGATTCGAAGCGAAAATTAGGTACAACAGAAAAACGCTAATTAGAAGTAACATTATGGAGGTCGTGCGAACATAAAAAAGATCATCTTTTGTATGAGAAAATAATGTTACTGATGTATTCCAACAAGCTAACATTAACACCCAGAGTAAAAATGAACCTTCATGAGAGCCCCATGTTGCTGCGATTTTATACTGAATTGGAAGAAGGGCGTTTGAATGTGTAGCAACTAAAAGTACGGAAAAATCACTCACAATGAAAAGTTGCATTAACAAAAGAAAACAAGACAAAATTAATACGCTAATTAAAACAGACGTTCGGGCTAAACTCCTAGAGATGAGATGGGAACATGTTTGAAAATTTGCAGAATAGGATAAGGCTAATCCTTTGATTCCAAAATATAAGCTTAATGAAAGACTTAAACATAGTAACAATTGGGAGATTTCAGCGAACATTTTACCTTCTATTTATTTGCAATCGAAAGGTCAGGGGGCATATAGTTTTCATCATGTTTAGCTAGAATCTCTGTTGATTGGAAAATCCCGTCTACATATTTCCCCTGAGCAACTACCCCCTTTCCTTCTTTAAAAAGGTCTGGAACAACACCGCTGTATGTAACCTTTATCAATGAGTTTTTATCATCTACAACATTAAATTCAACTGCCAGTGAATGTTCATCTCTATTAACGGAGTTTGGCTCTACCATACCCCCTATTCGAATAGGTCTGTTTTTTGGGGCCTCTCCATTAAGAATTTGTGATGGGGTATAGAAGAAAACTAAATTCTCTTCAAAAGTCTTTAAGGCCGCAAAGATTATTAGCCCGCCAGACAATACGATCAGGAAAACCCAAAAAAGTCGCCTTATCCTATTTTCATTAAAAAGCATATAAACATCTCACTCGGAATTGTTACCATTAGGTTTGAGGTCTTTCTTAATATTTTGTTCCTTTCGTTTAAGATTAAACAACCCCAAAAGGAAATCGAAGAAAATCACCGCAAGCGTAAGAGTAAAACAAATCCAAATAATGGTTTCATGACTCATTTAATTTTCACTAGACAGTCGTTCTGACCCATTGAGCATCAGATTCTCTTTCCAATAGCAACGCCTTCGCACGAACTAATATTGTCGAGGAACACATTAACCAAACCCCTAGGGTACAGATAATCAACCCGATTTTGATTTCAGGAGCCATTTCTGCCTGTGTTGCGCCAAGAGAGAATCCTTGATGAAGAGTGTTCCAAAAAACAACGGAAAAATAAATTAAGGGGATATTAATAAAACCAAACAGCGTAATGAGAGATAAAGCTCTATCCGTTTTCGTACTATCATCCACCATTTTTCCAACTGCTATCAGGCCCAAATATATGAACAACAATATTAGTTCTGTGGTTAGCCTTGCATCCCAGACCCAATAGGTACCCCACGTCGGTTTTCCCCATAACGAGCCGGTTACTAACGCAAGAACTGTCATCCATGCTCCAGTTGGCAACGAAGCGCGTAACATGATTGCCGAAACATTTGTACGCCAAATCCAGTATATTGCAGCATACGCACACGCGACCACGTATATAAACATCGATAACCATGCCGCAGGGACATGGACATATAAAACCCTGTAAACCTCACCCTGTTGAGCATCCACAGGAGTTATAAACAACGAGTACCAAACCCCAAAGGATAGAAATAGAAATCCTAACCCAGCGATCAAGTAAATTAATCGTGAGGCAAAGGAGTAAAAGACTGGAGGGGATGATAACCTAATTATCTTTTGCAACATTGAGTCATTCCGAAGCGAGAACAATTAACTTTTCACATATAAAAGGGGCGGTGAGTATACAAAACAACGACATACCGGTAAGTAATAAATATAAATTATTTACAGATGCACCATCTAACGTACCCCTCACTATAGCAGAACCAAATATCATCAGCGGGATAAGAATAGGCAAAGACAATAGGGATATGACAGTCTGTGCTTGTCTTGCCATAAGTCCCAACGAAGAAAAAAAGACCAATGCGCCTGAGATAAATAAACTTCCAATAGCAAGGCTAGTACCCATCGCCATCGCAGGGGGGCCTGGTAGACCGTAAGCCATTGATAGCGGGAGTGATAAAACCGATATCGGTAAACCAACAAAAATCCAGTTAATGATAGCCTTTATAAAGCAATAGATACTAAGTGACCGTTTCTTAACAATCAGTTGGTCAAGTACACCCTGATTGAACTCTGGGTAAAGCAATCTATTTGATGCAAAGATCATTACGAGTAATATGGAGACCCAGAAAACACCGCTTACAATATTTATCAAATCATTTTGATTAAGTGTTGTCCCTAGAGGAATCACGCAAACAATCATCAAAAATAAAACGATTGGCCAACTCAGATCTGATAATTCTTTTTTTAAAAGTTGAGATTCACGGGTTATATTTTTGACAAATTCATTAGTAATTCCATATTTTTTTTTTGCTTCAATTCGTATAAATTTCTGATCACTCGGGCCTTCAGAACCTTTTGAAAGTTTCCAGTCACGGGGATCATGCGGGCAAATCTCAAGCGAACGAATTTCCAATTCTTTAAAAAAGCCTTTGTTATTAACAGCAGATATAATCTCTTTTATTGATGTGTGGGTAGAAAGTACAACAGCACCTCCCTTGGAACATATTTCAGAAAAAACATTCAGCAATAACAGTAAACCATCATTGTCTAAAGTGTTAAAAGGTTCGTCTATTACTAGTAGTGTATTTTCTTTTATGTCAATGCCTGCGAACATTACCCTTTTTTTTTGCCCATCAGAAATTGAAGCCAGGGGTTTGTCTTGGATATCTGCAATCCTGAACTCGTCGAGTCTTTTCAAAATTGCGTCTGTTCGTTCGTCTGACATATCATTTAGTATCTGCAATACTGAAAGTTCATGCCGGTAGCCACCATTCGTTGGTATGAACAAAGTGGATAAAAAGGTTGAGTGGATGAAACCTTTAATCGGCGGAGAGATTTCAGAAATAGATCTTAGAAGACTAGTTTTTCCAACACCATTAGGGCCTGTAACTTGCAGTATCTGGCCACCATTTAGGGAAAAACTTAATTCCTTTAATAAGGTTTTCTTACCTTTTTCAAGAGTAACTTTAGTTACAGTGAGCATTAATTATCTGTGTTTTGTAGAAATTGGAGTTTGACAAACTTATTATCACTTTTTACCAGGGACACATTTGTTGTCAAATCTTCAGCTTGTGGTTTAACCTCGCCAGACAAAGACAGTCTTGCTGAAACCATAACTTCGCCAAAATCGCTGAGTTTAACTTCCGTCCTCATACTGTGGACATCAGAAATCTTAAAATTGATAACCTTGCTATTAATAAAAGGTTCCTTAAACTCATCATACAAAATCTTTTTAACCGCGATCGGCATTGCAACTCCATTTTTTTCTTTTACGATAAGAAAAATCGCAGAACTTGGAGTCAAAGATTTTTGAACTATGGAAAATAAGTCTTTGTCTATGCTTAATTTTCCTTCTAGTACTTTTTTTGCGAGATTGTTTGTAGATGAGAAATCAGATCTTGGCGGATTCTCACCCTTTAGAGCCAGAATTATGTTTAACACTTTTTCTGCATCATCAGAATTTTCTGGAAGGGTGTCCTTTAGTCTGGTCCAGTAGCTGATCGCATTTCCTATTTCAGTGTTATTCATGGCATTTGTTGCAGCTAATGCTAGCGCTTTTTGATGGGTGGGTTCCATATCTAATACTCGTGCAATTAACTTCATCGGTCTTCCGTTTAGATTGCCACCGTCGATCATCGCTAGTGAATCTGCTAGCTCTGTCATTAAATCGGTTTGCCCAGGTAGTATTTTTAATGCTTCTTCATATGCGTCAGATGCTTTTTTAAAATTTTGTTTTTTCATGTATGACCTGGCCAGCAACACCCATTTATTAACATCGTCACTGTCGTCGATTAAATCTTTTTCAAGAGATTGTATGTACTCACTTAGACCACTTGTATCTGTTGTCTGGTCTGTAACTAAAGTATTTCCAAAAAGAGATTCCGTCAGCAGGCTTTCTTGTGCTGAAAAAGAAACATCCATAGCGTTTTCGCTAAGTGTACCTACTACTGAATACATAATAGCGGAGATTGTCGCTACGGAAACTAACGAGAATGTATATGAGGAACCCCAAAGTCTATACAAGTAAATAGCTACACCGGAAAAAATACAAAACGAAGTCAATAAAAATAAAAACATAAAGGAAAAAACAAGTATTGCTTGTGTAATATTTGTTTAAAGCAACTGTGACTGTAATTCTATTGTAAAGTTTTAGTTGCCTAGCGTTTGTTGAGTTAGTAATAGATTTTTGGGCACAATTTTTTATTATACGGCAATGCGAACTATACACTCCCAGGTTTATGTCATTTCCCACTAAATATGGGAGCATTCTGGAATACAACTTTACCGTACTTATTATTGCCAGTAACTCGTACTATGTGAATGTCGCATCACACGTCACTAATTATGATTGTCAGATGGATAACAGGTTGAAGTAACTCTTACTGTAAGATCTTTATTACATCAAAAAGTTGCGCAGCTGTCAGTCTTACTTTACACTTATATTATCAGAAACGGTGCTTAAACAGTTAAACGGGAAATTGGTCAAAATCCAATGCTTTCCCCAAAACAGTAGCGAAGAGAGAGCTCATTATCCACTGAAAATGAAAATTTTTGGGAAGGTTGAGTTTCTTCCGATTTTAAATCGATCTTCGGAGCCTGGATACCGGCCGTTTTGTAAACTTTAAAGCCTTGGGGGCTGGGCTGGGAAAAGAAAAAATGAAGATCTGTTATCACGTATTTTGGTCAATTTTACTTATTCTATTCGGCCTTATTTTTACAAAAGGCAACCTGCAAGCAACGCAACTTGATCCCATAACGGTTAGTGGCTCAGGTTTACAACAAAGGTTATCAAAAACATTTTCGAATATCTCTGTATTCGATAGGGAAGATATTGAACAATCTGGTGTTAAATCATTGGCTGATCTGCTGCAAAACAGATCTTCCGTTCAGGTGGGTCGCAATGGAGGTCTCGGTGGCGTAACGTCCTTTTTTTTAAGAGGTTCGGAAAGCCGCAATGTTCTCGTATTATTAAATGGTGTGCGTTTGCGAGATGAGCTAACTCAATCTTCTCTTGCTGAAAACATACCATTGGATTTAGTTGAAAGAATAGAAGTTATTCCCGGCAATTTGTCCTCTGTCTATGGAGAAGGAGCAATTGGTGGCGTAATAAATATTCGTACAACAAAAGCTGGTTATAGCGTGGATAAGCGAGCCAACAAATTAATCCGGCTTGAAACTGGAAGCTTTGGAACTAAAAATATAAGTTTTAACATAGATACGTCTATCGATGATTCGTTAACGGCATTAATTTCTGGAAATCTATTGCAAACAAATGGTTTCTCAGCAACAAACCCTAATCAAACATTTTCCTCTGATTCAACAGATAGTGATAACGACAAACACAAAAACGAAACGATTAACCTAAGCTTTTCAAAACGTCTAAAAGATGGCTTAGCAAATTTTACATACTTCAAAACCGATTCCGAAACTTTTTTTGATAATTCATTTTTTGGTAACAACCCAAAACAAAACACAGATCAAGAACAAATAAATTTTGTATATAATTTTGATTTAGCCAATGATAACAATGCACAAATCTCGATTGATAGTTCGAAGATTAACCTACGATATAATTACGGACAATTTTTTGTAACAAAAGAAGATAAAGTCGCTTTCCAAAATGATATTCAGTTAGATGACAATAGTAACCTTCTGTTAGGGGTTGAAAAAAGATCGGTAAGCCGAAACCCTTCGTCATCGGGCATTAAGAGTAGAGACTTCGAATCAGTATTCTTGGCATATGTTAGTCAGCGTGGCCCTGTCGCTTTGCAAGCAAATCTTAGAAATGACAATACAAATCGATTTAAATCTCGAGTCACTTATTTAATGGGGGTTGGTTATTCAATAACACCACAGCATACCTTTAATATAAATCACTCCACAGGATTTGTTTCGCCAAACGCATATGCTTTATCAACAAACTCTGAAGTTTTACCTGAAGAACACGATCAATTCGAGGCTGGTTATACTTTTTTAAAAGATTCTCTAATGTTTAGGTTGTTTTACTTTGATACGAAAACAACTAACCCTATTACTTACGACCCCTCAGACGGATACAAAGCGAAAAATTTTTCTCGTCTTAATAATTCGGGATTTGAAGTTTCATTAAAAAATATTGCCGATAAAAAAATCTTTAGTGTTTCTCTTACTTTTCAAAACCCTCAATCTCCTGATGGTTTAAATCCGTCCGCGCTAATTCAAAGCGCCAGAAGAGCAAACTTTTTTGGATCGGTTGGGTTTAGCCTTAAAAAGGATAGGTATGCTTTTTCAATACGTGGTACAGGATCCTCGGCTAGAAAGGATAGTGATTATTCCGCGCAAAGCTTACCAAAGTACTTTGTAGTGAATAGCTCGGTTAAATACAAATTGAACAAAGCTGTTAATGTTTTTGTAACTATGCAAAACTTAACAAATAAAAAGTATCAACTCGCTTATGGCTACAATACTATCCCGCAACAATTTTCGATTGGGGTAAATGCGAGTTATTAGACATCAATTCTTAATGGATATGTTGGTGTTGGAAGTCATCGCTTTCAGGTTGCTCTGTATGAACCATCTCGCCTTCGATATTAGGATATAACGGTGAGCCACAATCTTCACAATACTCTAGCGGCAGGCGTTGTGTTAAAAATTTTACCTCAGATACGCCACAAGACTTTAAATATTGTTCAATAATTTCATTAAGCTCGCTGAATTCGTC